>Ga0102592_1000560_pt1 | contig 58915 bp, 51 predicted proteins | sample AraplaCol_mMF_r2_FD_76861 | JGI IMG/M metagenome (GOLD analysis project Ga0102592, IMG submission 76861) | Arabidopsis root microbial communities from North Carolina, USA - plate scrape MF_Col_mMF_r2 (SPADES assembly) (version 2) | ecosystem: Host-associated > Plants > Roots > Endosphere...
TGGAAGATGTCTGGGCGGCGAACACCACCATCAGCGCATCCAACCCCCTGGGCAAGGTGCCCTGCCTGGTCATGGAAGGCGGCGAAGCCGTGTTTGATTCCCGCGTGATCGTCGAATATCTGGACACCCTGTCGCCCGTCGGCAAGCTGATTCCCACTCAGGGCCGTGAGCGCGCCGAGGTCAAAACCTGGGAAGCCCTGGCCGACGGCCTGGTCGACGCCGCCATCCTGGCGCGCCTGGAGGCCACCTGGAGCGGCCGCAACGCAAAGCAGCGCAGCGACGCCTGGATTGACCGCCAGATGGGCAAGATAGACGCCACTCTCAAGGCCATGAGCACCGGCCTGGGCGACAAGGCCTTTTGCAGCGGCATCCACTTCAGCCTTTCGGACGTGGCGGTCGGCTGCGCGCTGGGCTATCTCGACCTGCGGTTCACGCAGATCAATTGGCGCGAACTCTACCCCAATCTTGCCCGCCTGCAGGACAAGCTGATGCAGCGCCCCAGCTTCGCGGAAACGATTCCGCCGGGTTGATCAGTCGCAGCACAAGGCTCACCGCATGCATGCGGGCCTTGTTGGCCGGAATATAAAAATGCTGCGAAGCGCCCCGGCGCGAACGAGGGAGGGAGGGAGGAGGAGGAGCGCCCCGGGATTGCAGCTGGGCCTGGACGGCACAGAAGGCTTCGCAACAATGAAACTGTTTATGGCAGCGCTACCGGCATCAGCCAGCAATGTGCGCTTGCCTAAGTATGAGCGCACAAGAGGCCCGGAGTTCCCTCCAAAGGCGGCGCATCAGGTAAATTTTTGTTAACGATTCTTATTGTTTTTTTGCGGGTGGCGCAGCGCGTTCGTCACCGGGACTGGGCTGCAAGCTGTTTCTCGATTTCCTGGACAAAAGAACTGCTGGCCGGATCAGCCATGGAGTTGAAGCTGGTGACGCTGTTGCCGTCGCGCGCGATCACGTATTTGTAGAAGTTCCAGCGCGGCATCGTGCCGGTCCTGGCCGCCAGCTGCTTGAACAGCGGATTGGCGTCTTTGCCGGTCACGCTGGTCTTGGTGAACATCGGGAATTTCACTCCGAAGGTGTTCTCGCAGAAATCCGCGATCTCTTTATTGCTGCCGGTTTCCTGCGAAAAGTCGTTGGAGGGAAAGCCCAGCACCACCAGCCCCTTGTCCTTGTATTTGGTATAGAGCGCCTCCAATCCCTTGTATTGGGGCGTGAAACCACAGAAGCTGGCGGTGTTGACCACGACCACCACCTTTCCGCTGTACTGGCACAGGGATTGGGGTTTCTCGTCCTGCAGGCGTAAAAAGTTTTGTTGCAAAAGACCGGTACAGGTTGCTGGTGCCGGGCCGGCCGGGGCGGCTACCGCTGGCGCGGCCGCCTGCAGGGCAACCCAGCAAAACAGGGCCGGCAGAAGGGTTCGGAGCGTGGAAACCTGCATGGTTAAACTCATGGGCAATTGAGGTGAGGTGCGTTTTCATTCTGGCGCGGTTCGGTTTGGGGTACAAGTTGCTTGTGCTGAAAACCCAGCCAAGCGGGTAAACAGGCCGGAATGGCCTTGAAGTTGCCTGATTTGCCGGCAAATTGCCGATAAGTCGCAAGTTGTCACATTCGCAGCCTAAAATCACCCCCTGGTACCCAGGATGCGCCGGCAGGCATCCAAGGCAGATTTATCTGCGAATCGAATGCGAAGGAATCCCTATGCTTTACCCCGAACTGTTTAAACAGCTTGAGTCCGTCCGCTGGGACATGGACAAGGACATTCCCTGGGCCAGTTTTGACCCGGCCAAGCTCACCGACGAACAGGCCCAGACCATCAAGATGAACGCTATCACCGAATGGTCCGCGCTGCCTGCCACGGAAATGTTCTTGCGCGACAACAAGGACGACAGCGACTTTTCCGCCTTCATGTCGATCTGGTTTTTTGAGGAGCAAAAGCATTCGCTGGTGCTGATGGAGTACCTCAAGCGTTTCCGGCCCGACCTGGCGCCCACCGAAAAAGAGCTGCATGAGGTTCGTTTCGAATTCGAACCCGCGCCCGCGCTGGAAACCCTGATGCTGCATTTTTGCGGCGAGATTCGCCTGAACCACTGGTACCGCCGCGCCAGCGAGTGGCATACCGAGCCGGTCATCAAGCAGATTTACACCCAGCTGAGCCAGGACGAAGCACGCCACGGCGGCGCCTACCTGCGCTACATGAAGCGTGCCATCAACAATTTCGGCAATGAAGCGAAAACCGCCTTCACCAAGGTCGGTGTACTGATGGCCAGCGCCCGCCGCACGGCCCAAGCCCTGCATCCGACCAACCTGCACGTCAACAAGAGCCTGTTTCCGCGCGACACCATCCAGAGCCGCCTGCCCAACCCGGAATGGCTGGAACATTGGCTGGACACGCAGATCAAGTTCGACGCGGTCTGGGAGGGCAAGGTGGTCGAGCGCATCCTTCACAACCTGAGCCTGCTCATGAACCAGAGCTTCAAGACCGTGCAGGAACTGAACCGCTACCGCAAGGAGATCGGCAAGGAGCTTGCCGACTCCATCACCGCCAAGCCCGCACCCGCCGGCGCCTGATGCAGGACCTGCGCTGGCCGAGCGCCGCCGGTGGCAGGAGCCGCGTGGTTGCCCGCGGCGCGCAGGTGTTCGCGGTGGCAAACGCCAGCGACGCCTCGCTGGATTTTGACGGGCAGCTTTCCCAGACCCTGGAAATGCTTGACGCCCATCTGGCGCATGTGGGCGCGTCGCGCGCGGCGCTGTTGAGCGTGCAGATATTCCTGGCTGACATGCGGCACAAAAAGCAGCTGGACATTGCCTGGCGTGCGTGGATAGGCGATGGCAGCGCCGCCTGGCCCCAGCGTGCCGTGGTGGGCGCGCAGCTGGACGGCGGCCTGCTGATCGAAATCGTGGCCCAGGCCTTCCGTTAAAGTCGCGGAATGCCCAGCGATCCCCAGCCCCCCCAATTTCTGCAGAAGATCGTTTCACGCGAAGAGGCACGGCGGCGCCTGGCCGCCTTGCCCCGGCCGGTCGTCTTCACCAACGGCGTGTTCGATGTGCTGCACCGCGGGCATGCCACCTATCTGGCCCAAGCGCGCTCGCTGGGCGCAAGCCTGGTGGTGGCCCTGAACACCGACGCCTCGGCCCGGCGGCTCGGCAAGGGGCCGGACCGGCCGCTGAACAATGAGCAGGACCGCGCCATCATGATGGCAGCGCTGGAGTCCGTGAGCCTGGTCACCTGGTTCGACGAGGACACCCCGCTGGAGCTGATTTCCGAGTTGCGGCCCGACCTGCTGGTCAAGGGCGGCGACTACGATATGGACAAACTCGCTGAAACGGCGATCGTCAGGGCCTATGGCGGCGATGCGCGGGCGATTCCGTTTGTGGACGGCTATTCGACCACGGCGCTGGTGAAAAAAATCAGGGCCGCGTAGGCCGCGAGAGTCGAGGCCGGCGCGGCGGGCCTCAGGCGGCCTTGGCGATCAGCACGGCGTTGGAGCCGCCGAAGGCAAAGGAATTGGACATCACCGCGCGCAGGTCCTTGGCGCTGCGCGGTGTCAGCGGGACGTAGTCCAGGTCGCAGCGCGGGTCGGGGTTGTGCAGGAAGGCCGTGGGTGGCAGTTGCCCTGCCCGCAGGGCCATCACGCTCGCGATGAATTCCATGGCGCCGGCCGCACCCATGGCGTGGCCGTGCACGCCCTTGCTGGAGCTGATCGGCAGGCTCGCGGCGAGATCCTGGAAGGCCATCCTGATGGCGCTGGTTTCCACCACGTCGCCCACGTCCGTCGCGGTGCCGTGGGCATTGAGGTAGCCGATGTCCGAAGCCTGCAGTCCCGCATCCGCCAGCGCCAGCGTCATGGCTCGCGCCTGGCCCTGGGCGTCGGGCTGCGTCAGGTGGTGGGCGTCGGTGGTGGAGGCGTAGCCGCAGAGCTCGGCCAGGATGGTGGCGCCGCGGCGTTTGGCGCTCTCCCACTCTTCCAGCACCAGCATTGCGGCGCCTTCGGCCAGCACCAGGCCGCTGCGGTCGGCGGAAAACGGGCGGCAGGATGCTTCGGGGCCGTCGGCATGGGGCTTGGCCAGCGTGTGCATGGCCTGCCAGGCTTTGATGGTGCCGCGGTTGAGCAGCGCTTCCGAACCGCCTGCCAGCATGGCGTCGGCATAGCCATGGCGGATTTGCCGAAAGGCCTCGCCGATGGAGGCGGCCGACGAGGCGCAGGCGTTGGAGATGGTGCTGCTCGGCCCCTTCAGGCCGAATTCCATCGATACGTGGGCGGCAATGGCGTTGTTCATCGCCAGCACCACGGTCATGGGGCGCAGGCGCGCGACCTTTTGCTCCAGCAAGGCCGTGTAGGCCACATCGGTGGAACTGGCGCCGCCGCTGCCCGTGCCCAGGGACACGCCAAAGCGCTCGGCCGCGAAGCTGTTTTGCAAAGCGTCGGCGTCGCCCAGGCCGGCCTGGGCCATGGCCTCGCGGCCCGCCACCAGCGCAAACTGGCTGACGCGGTCCATGGTCAGCAGCCGGGCGCGTGGGAAGTGGGGGTCAGGATCAAAATCGATCGCGCCAGCCAGCACGCTTTCGGTGCCGGTGGGGAAAGGGATGTCGACGGCCCGGATGCCGGAACGGGCGGAAAGCAGGGCGTCGAAAAAAGCCGGGGTGCCGGTTCCGACGGCGGAAATGACGCCCAGACCCGTAATGGCAACGCGACGCATGGTTGTCCTGGGGCGCCCGCCAGGGGCTTAAGCGGCGGGCTTGCCCGATGGCAGCAAGGGCTCGATCAGCTGGACCATTTCGGCCAGTGTGCGGGGCGGGTTTGCCTGGTCGGGAATCTGGATGCCGAACTGGTCTTCGATCTGGAAGAGGAATTCGATGACGGCCAGGGAGTCCAATCCGAGGCTTTCCAGCGTGGCATCAGGCAGCAGTTTTTCTTCGCTGATGCCAAATGTCTCGGCAAAAAGTTTGATCAAATCAGAATTCATCACCCAACCAATATATGTATGCGAGGTGTCATTGTCCCACCATCGCCGTGACAGCTGACAACTGTTGAAACCTCAAGGTTATTTTACAAAAGCGGTGGCGTTGTTTTTGCGCTTCAGGGGGTGTACATCTGTCGGACGGCGTCCGACAGGCTGAACGTTCCCAGGAGCTCTCCCAAATAACTGATGGGCGCCGGCGCAATGGCTGCCGTGCCGATTTCGGCGCGCAGGCGGGCGTTGCTGAACACCGCATCAGCCGTCAAAAAGGGCAAATAGGGCTGCAGCGCTTCAAACATCCAGCGCTGGCGGGCGAATTTGGGTGTGGGCACAAAATCGCTCCCCCGCATCACCATCTTGCCTATGCCCGGCATGGTGGCCGTCAACTCATCGGCCAGCGCCTTGAACGTCATGGAATCTTCGCCGGTTGACACGTGGTAGCAGTCGTGCGCCAGCTGGTCCTTGAGCAGCATTTCGGCGAACGCACCGGCGATGAAATCCACGGGCGCGAAATCGAGCTTGGCCAGGGGGTCCAGGGGAACGTCCCCCAGCTCGGCCATCACGGGAATCGACCACAGCATGTTGCGCGCGAGCTTGGCGTCGTCGATACCGCGCGACAGCACGATGCCGGGGCGCAGGCTGACAAAGGGGCTGCCGGCGGCGCGCAGCAGGGTTTCGGCATCGCGCTTGGACCGGATGTAGTCATTGGCGTAGCCGGCAAAAGGCATGTCTTCCGTGATCACGCCGCGCGGCTCGGTGGTGACCGCCGCGGTGCCGACGAAAAAGCCGCGCTGCGAGGGGGCCAGGTTTTTGAGGATGCCGGAAAACTGCTCGGCGGCCTTGATGTTGATAGGGTAAACCCCCGCGCCGGGCTTGAAGGAGGTGCTGGCCGCCGAATGCAGGATCACGTCGGCCGATTTCAGCACGGCGGTGCTCAGGCCGAAATTGGGCTCGATGACGTCGCCGGCCTCGGCGGACACCATGTCGGCGAACTCGGGTTTCCACAGAACGCTCTTTTTGAGGCGCTCCAGGAGGCGGTCGCGGGCCTGGTTCGAATCGGCGGCGCGCACCACAGCGGTGCTGTAGACGCCGCGCGCGGCCAGAAGAAGCATTAACTCGCCGCCAATCAGGCCGGTTGCGCCCGAAAGCAGTACGCGTTTAGACATGTGAAGAAATGTAAAGCTGAACCCTCAAGTATAAGCCAGCCCCTATGACAGAGCTGTAAAACCTCGTTGGGCAAAGCCGTCTAAATCAGCAAAATGGCACGCCAGCGGGCTTTTTTTGCAAAAAGGGGCAGACCCTCGCCGCTTCCGCCTATTCCCCGGCCTGCGCTGGCGCCTCCGGCTTGGGGGCATCGCCATGCCGGCCGCGCAAGCGCCGGCCGGCTCGCTGGATGAAATGCTCCAGGTCGTCGATGTAGGTGAACACCGCCGGCACCACCAGCAGGCTGAGCACGGTAGAGGTGATCAGGCCGCCGATCACGGCGATCGACATCGGCGAGCGAAAACTCGGGTCTGCCGCCCCCAGGCCCAGGGCGATGGGCATCATGCCGGCGCCCATGGCCAGCGTGGTCATGATGATGGGCCGCGCGCGTTTGTGGCAGGCATCCAGCAGCGCGTCCCAGCGCGACATATTGTGGTCGCGCCGAGCCACGATGGCGTATTCCACCAGCAGGATGGAGTTCTTGGTGGCGATGCCCATGAGCATGACGAGGCCGATCAGCGAGGGCATGGAAAAACTCTTCTGCGCGATCAGCAGGCCGACGAAGGCGCCGCCCAGGGACAGCGGCAAAGCCGCCAGGATGGTCACCGGGTGCAGGAAATCCTTGAACAGCAGCACCAGCACGATGTAGATGCACAGCACGCCGATGGCCATGGCCAGGAGGAAGCTGCCAAACAACTCGCCCATGACTTCGGCATCGCCGATTTCCACCACTTTCACGCCGGCCGGCAGGTTCTTGATGGCCGGCAACAGCTTGACCGCCGCGGTGACATCACCCAGGGGCTTGCCGGACAGCTCGATTTCGAATTTCACGTTGCGCGAGCGGTCATAGCGGTCTATGACCGCCGGCCCACCGGTGATTTCCAGCGCAGCCACCTGGCCCAGCATAACCGGGCCGACGCCGGGCTTGACGCTGGGCACGGCCAGGCGCTCGAGCACGCTCAGGTCCTTGCGAGCCGCGTCGTCGAGCTTCACGACGATGGGCACCTGGCGCTGCGAAAGGTTGAGCTTGGGCAGCGACTCTTCGTAGTCCCCCACCGTGGCGATGCGCAGCGTCTCGCCCATGGCAGCGCTGGTCACGCCCAGGTCGGCCGCGCGCGCGAAGTCCGGCTTGATCGCGATTTCAGGCCGCACCAGGCTGGCACTCGATGAAATGTTGCCCAGACCGGGGATGGTGCGCAGGTCTTTTTCCACCGCCAGCGCGGCGGCCTGCAAGGCGTTGGAATCCTGCGCCGTCAGCACCAGGATGTAGGCCTCGCCGGAACCGCCCAGGCCCACCTTGCTGCGCACGCCGGGCAGCGATTCCAGGGCCGCGCGCATCTTGTTTTCAATGCCCTGCTTGCGCGGGCGTTCGCTGCGCTCGTCGAGCAGCACGGTCAGCGTGGCTTTTCGGGTTTCCGCCGCGCCCTGCATGGCGAAGGGGTCGCCGCCGGCCGTGCCCCCGGCGATGGTGGTGTAGACGGTCTTGACGTGCTCGACCTTGCTGATGAGCTGGCGGGCATGCTCGGCCGACGCCCTGGTCTGGGCCAGCGTGGCGCCGGGCGGCAGCTCCAGGTAGACCTGGGTCTGGGAGTTGTCGTCCGGTGGGATGAAGCCCGTGGGCAGCAGCGGGATCAAGGCCACCGAACCGAAGAAGAACAGCGTGGCCAGGGCCATGGTCTTCACGCGGTGATGCATGCACCAGGTCGCGGCGCGCATGTACCACTTCATCCAGCCCGGCTCGTCGTGCGTGCCGACCACGGGCTTGAGGATGTAGGCCGCCATCATGGGGGTGAGCATGCGCGCCACCACCAGCGAGGCGAACACGGCCAGCGAAGCCGTCCAGCCGAACTGCTTGAAAAACTTGCCGGCCACGCCGCTCATGAAGGCGGTGGGCAGGAACACGGCAATCAGGGTGAAGGTGGTGGCGATCACGGCCAGGCCGATTTCGTCGGCCGCCTCCATGGCGGCTTCGTAGGGCGTTTTCCCCATGCGCAGGTGGCGCACGATGTTTTCCACCTCGACGATGGCATCGTCCACCAGGATGCCGATCACCAGCGACAGCGCCAGCAGCGTGATCACGTTGATGGAAAAACCCAGCAGGTGCATGCCGATGAAGGCCGGGATCACCGACAGCGGCAGCGCCACCGCGGAAACAAAGGTGGCGCGCCAGTCGCGCAGAAACAGCCACACCACCAGCACGGCCAGGATGCCGCCCTCATACAGCAGGTGCATGGAGCCGTCGTATTCCTCCTGCACCGGCTTGACGAAGTTGAAGGCCTCTACGAGCTCCACATCGGGGTACTGCTGCTTGAGCTCGGCCAGCGCGGCCTGCACCGCGGCGCCCACCGCGACCTCGCTCTCGCCGCGGCTGCGCGAGACCTCGAACCCGACCACGGGCTTGCCGTCCAGCAGCGCGGCCGCGCGCGGCTCGGCGGTGGTGTCGGTCACGGTGGCAACCTGGTCCAGCCGTATGCGCCGGCCGTCGCTCAATGCGAGTTCGATGCCGGCCAGCTCCGCGGCCGACTTCACCGTCGCCAGGGTGCGCATGGGTTGCTCGCTGCCGCCCAGGTCGGCACGCCCACCGGCGCTCTCCGTCTGCACCTGGCGCAGTTGGCGTGAAATGTCGGACGCCGTCGCGCCCAGGGCTTGCAGGCGGGATGGATCCAGCGCGACGCGGATTTCGCGCGAGACGCCGCCCACGCGGTTGACCGCACCCACGCCGCGTACAGCCAGCAGCTTGCGCGAAACGTCGTTGTCAACAAACCAGGACAGGGCTTCTTCGTCCATGCGCGGCGAGCGGATGGTGAAGGCCAGCACCGGCTGGCCTGCCAGGTCCATTTTGGAAACCACCGGGTCCCGTACATCCGCGGGCAATTCGCCGCGCACCTTGGACACCGCGGCGCGCACATCGTCCACGGCTTCCTGCACGGGTTTTTCAAGCCGGAACTCGGCCGTGATGGTGGCCCCGCCGTCCTGCACCTTGGTGTAGAGGTGCTTGAGCCCTTGCACCGTGGCGATGGAGTTTTCGAGCTTGCGCGCCACCTCGGTTTCAAGCTGGGCGGGCGCGGCGCCGGGCAGCGAAGCCGACACGGTCACCGTTGGCAGGTCGATGTCGGGGAAGTTCTGTACCTTCATTGCCTTGAAGGACAGCATGCCGGCGAAAGTCAGCAGCACAAACAGCATGACCGCCGGAATCGGGTTCTTGATCGACCAGGAGGAGACATTCATGGGCCTGCTCCTTTCTTACTTGCTCGCGGCCGCCGCCGGCTTGGCGGAGGCAGATGCCGGGGCCGCCGGCGCGCCCGGAACGGCATCGCTGACCCTGACCAGGTCGCCGTCATTCAGAAAGCCCGCGCCGCTGACGATGATGCGCGCGTCCGCGGCCAGGCCGGCGGTGATCTCGACGCGATCACCGGCCAGCCGGCCGGTTTGCACCTTGAGCTGGCTGATGCGGTTGTCGGCGTTGAGGCGGAACAGGTAGTTGAAACCGTCACGAACGACCACAGCCGGCTGCGGCACGGTTAGCGCGGGCGTTTCGCCCAGCTCGAACTCGCCGCGCGCGAACATACCGGCCTTGGCCGGTGAGGCCATGCCGGCGGACACCGGCAGGTCCACATAGACCAGCGCCGAGCGGGTCTGCGGGTCCACGCTGGGTGCGATCATGCGCACCCGGCCCTTGAGTTCCGCGCCGCTGGCGGCCACTACTTTTGCCGTGGTGCCGGCCTTGATGCGGCCCAGCTCGGCCGAGGTGACCTCCGCGCGCCACTCAAGGCGGCCGCCGCGGATCATGCGAAACAGCTCCGTGCCCTGGGGCACGACCGACCCGACCGTCGCCGTGCGGGCGGAAATCACACCGTTGTCGGGCGCCAGCACCTGGGTATTCTTGCCGCGCAGCTGCTGCGCGTCGAGCACGGCCTTGGCAGCTTCCACGCGCGCCTTGGCGGTGTGCTCGGCGGTGTTGTACTGGTTGATCTGCTGCTCGCTCAGCGCGCCGGAGCTCGCCAGCGTGCGCGCGCGCGCCGCGTTGTCGGCCGCATCGGCCGCATTGGCCTGCGCCTCGATCAGGTTGGCGCGGGCCTGCGCGGTATCGGCCTGCACGCTGTCGCCCGAGAACACCGCGAGCACCTGCCCGGCCTTGACCTGGTCACCCACATTGGCTTGCACCTGTATCAAGCGCAGGCCGTTGGATTCAGAACCGATCACGGCCTCCTGCCAAGCCGTGATGTTGCCGTTGGCGCTGAGCCGGACCGGCAGGCTCATCTTCTGCGGCAGCGCCGTGGCGACGGTGAGGGCCGGCTTGGCCGTGGGGTTGGCATCGCCTTTGGCTTCGGACCGGGAAAGAAAAAAGGCTGTGCCTCCCGCGATCAGCACGGCAGCAGCGATCACGGCGATGGCAAAAGGGGTGGGCTTGAGTTTTGGCATGGTGTGAAAGGGCTCTGTCAAAGGTGGCTCAGTGATGGGACGGCGCCTCAGGGCGCGGTGATGGCGGCGGGCATGACAGGCGCGGAGACGTCCGACGCCAGGGGCGGCACCGGCGGCTCGGCCGTGGTCCAGCCGCCGCCCAGCGCGCGGTACAGCGCGACCCAGGCACTGCGGCGTTCGCGCTGCAGCGTGACCACATTGCTTTGCGCGGCCAACAGCGTGCGGCGCGCGTCTTCAAGTTCGACCAGGCTGGCCAGCCCGCTCTTGTAGCGTGCCTCGGTGCCGGTGAAGGAAGCGCGATAGCCCTGCGCGGCGACCAGCGCGTCTTCGTTGCGCTCGGCGGTGCTTTGCAGTTTGACCAGCGCTTCCTCTACTTCCTGCACGGCCTTGCGCACGCTGGCGCGGTACTGGGCCGCGGCATCCTCGTAGCGTGCCTTGGCGGCTTCCACATTGGCTTCGCTGGCGCCGCCGTCAAACAGCGGAACCGTCAGCTGCAACGGCCCGACCGTCCAGGTGTCAAAGCGCTGCGTGGAGGCGCTGGTGCGCGTCTTGGTGGTGAACACCGAGCCGCTCAGGCTCAGCCTGGGAAAGCGTTGCGCGCGGGCGCTGCCCACTTCCAGGTGGGCGGCGTCCACTTCGCGTGCCGCGTTGAAGATGTCCGGCCGCTGGGCCAGCACTTCGGCCGGCACGCTGATGACGGGTGCCATGGATTCCCGCGTCAGGTCGATGGGGCTGGCGGCCAGCTTCTGCCGCAACGCGGGTTCATCGATCGCCGTCAGTGCCACCAGCGCCTTGATGTCCAGGTCGCACAGCGCGCGTTGCTGGATGGCATTGGCATGCCCTTCCGCGGAGCTGGCCCGGGCCAATGCGGCGGTGGCGGGCGCCTGGAAGCCGGCCTTGGTGCTCAGCTCCGAGAGCCGCGCGGTTTCAGCCCGCGAGGCTGCATCGGCACGCGCGACCTCCAGCAGTTTCTCGCAGGCGCGCAGGCTGTAGTACTGCGTCGCGACTTCGGCGGCCATGGACACGCGCGCGGCGTGCCAGGTCGCCTGCGATCCCTCAAAGCGCTGCTGGTCGGCATCGCGGCTGGCCGCGTATTGGCCGAACAGGTCGATTTCCCAGGATGTCTGCAGGCCCGCCTCCAGCGTGGTGGTGACCGGCGGTGTTGTCCGGTTCACCGGCGCCGAGCGCCCACGGCTGGCGCTGCCGATGGCGTCGAGTGTGGGCAGCATTGCCGCACCAGAGGCCACGCGCGAAGCCCGTGCCTGTTCGATGTTGGAGCGCGCGGTTGAAACGGTGGGGCTGACCGCCTCCGCCGCCATGATCAGCTCCACCAGCAACGGGTCGTTCTGCTGTTGCCACCAGCGGGACAGCCCGGCCAGGCTGCCGTCGTGGGGCAAGGCGGCGGTGGTGCCCGCCGGCGTTGCCGGCAAGGGAGCCTGCCATTGTGTGGGGGCGTGGGCTGCCGGTGCGTTGTAGGTAATGTCCGTGGCGCAGCCGGCCAGCAGCAGCGCGCAGGCGCCGGCCCAGGCGCCCGGCCCCGGCAGGTGGAACGGCTTGCGGCTGAAGTCAGGTTTTTTCATGGCTCGGAGTTTTCAGGCGCGGCGCGCCGGCCGCGGGATTGTCGGAAAGGTGTTGCCGGCGTGCCGTTTCGACAGCAACCATGGCTTCGGCATAGGCCACCAGGCTGGCGGCCCATTGCTCCACGGCGTCGGGTGCGTCGAACAGCTGGGGCCGGATGGTATCTACCACCTCGCGGCTGACGAACATCTGGATGGCCAGGCCGGTGATGGAAAACGCCAGCCGGTGCACCTCGTCGTCGGCCTTGGAAAGACCCAGGTGGCGGCACAGCACCTTCACCAGGGCTTCGTGCGCCGGCTTGATGCCGTTGTCGATTTCCTCGGCCCACAGGCCCGTGGGCTCCAGCATTTCGCGAAAGTGCAGCCGGGTCGACAGCTGCACCAGTTCCCCTTGGCGCAGGGGCTCCAGGAAGCCCGCGAAAAACCCTTCCAGCGACTGGCGCAGCGTGAAGTGCGGCTGGTTGTACAGCGCGATGTCGTCGCGCGCGCTGCCCAGCGGCTCGGTGAATACGGCGCGGTACAGCCCCGCCTTGTCGCCGAAGTAATAGCTGATGGCCGCCACATTGGCGCCGGCGGCCTGGGCGATGTCGCGAATCGAGGTCTTGGCAAAACCCTTCTCGGAGAACAGGCGCAGTGCCGTATGCAGCAGATGCGCCCTGGCATGGGCGCCGTCGGAGCGCTGCTTGCGGACTTCGCCTTCGGCGCCGGCTGGGCGTGGAGGATTTTTGGTGGGACTCGGATTGGCATTCATGTGCCCGCATTAGAGCACACGAATCAAACGATTGATTGAATTAAATCAACTGTTTGATTTAAAAGTGGCTATCCACAGTTGCCGGATGGCATCGCACTCCGCCTGCAGCGCTGGGGGCGTGACCTGGGTGGGTTCCTCGTTGAGGCGCGCGCGGTGCTGGACGCGCCGCAGTTCCCGGTAAGCGGCCGCGGCGCGCTGGCCCACGTTGTGCGGCAGCAGGCCGGCGGCCTCGGCGCGCTGCAGCAGGGAAATGTTGCCGACGTTGGCGATCAGTTCCGGATGCCGCGCGGACTCGGACAGCACCAGGAACTGCACCGCGAATTCGGCATCCACCATGCCGCCGGGGCTGTGTTTCACGTCGAATTTGTCGCCCCGCACCGGGCGCGCGCTGCGCACCTTTTCGCGCATGGCGACGATCTCGTCGCGCAGCGAAGCGGTGTCGCGCGGGGCGGTGATGACGGTCTCGCGCACCTGGTCGAAGCGCTGGCGCAGCGAATCGCCGCCGAGCACGCAGCGCGCGCGCGTCATGGCTTGGTGCTCCCAGGTCCAGGCGGTGTTGCTGCCGCGCTGCTGCTGGTAGCGGGTGTAGGCCTCGAAGCTCGTGACCAGCAGGCCCGAATTGCCGTTGGGGCGCAGGGCCGTGTCGATTTCGAAAAGGTCGCCCTCGCCGGTCTTGATAGTCAGCCAGTTGATCAGCTTGCGCACAAAGGCCGCGTAGACCTCGGGAGCGCGCTCATCCTCGTCCTCATAGACGAAGACGATGTCCAGGTCGCTGCCGTAGCCCAGCTCCTTGCCGCCCAGCTTGCCGTAGGCAATGACGGCGAATTGCGGCGTTTCGCGGTGCCTGTTCTTCAGGCGCTGCCAGCACCAGCGGCTGGTGATGTCCAGCACGGCTTCGGCCAGCGCGCTCAGGTCGTCGGCCACCTGCTCGACCGTGAGCACGCCCTCCAGGTCCCGCGCCAGTGTGCGGAAGACCTCCGCGTGGTGGGCGCGGCGCAGCAGGTTCAGGCAGGTTTCCTCGTCGTCCTCGCCGGTGCTGCGCAGGGCCGCCCGCCGCTGCTCCACATCGCGCGCGAAAGCCGCGCCGTCAAAGCGCTCCTTGAGCAGCTCGTCGCTGGCCAGCTCGTCGATCACGCCGGGGTGCTGCAGCAGGTAGCGCGCGGGCCACTTGGCCGCGCCCAGCAGGCGCAGCAGGCGCTCATGCACGGCCGGCCGCTCCAGCAGCAGTGCCAGGTAGCTCTCCCGCCTGAGCAGGGGCTCTATCCAGTCGATGATGCGCACGGCCGCTTCTTCGGTGACCGTGCCCTCGGCCAGCCAGGTCGCGGTGCGCTGCACCAACCGCGTCAGGCGCGCGCGCGAATCCTCGCGCAGGCCCAGCACCCGGGGATGCTGGCGCCATTGCGCCAGGCGGGCGCGGAACTGTTCCGGCCATTGTTCCGAGAGCTGCTCCAGCAGGTCGTCAAGTTGCGGCGGCGCGGCCTTGGCCTTGCCGCCGCAGCCCTTGCATTCGCTCTTGCCGCCCAGCAGTTTGTCGAACTCTCCGGCGACCAGCTCGCGGTGCGCGTCGAGTTCGCTCAGGAAGGGGCAGCAGTTGCCATAGCCCAGTGTTTCCGAGATCCATGCCAGGTCGTCGTCGCGCGTGGGCAGCACATGGGTTTGCTGGTCGTCGAGGTACTGGATGCGGTGTTCCACCCGGCGAAGGAAATCGTAGGCCCGTGCCAGCGCATCGGCCGTTTCCTGCGGCATCAGGCCCGCGCGGGCCACGCGCTGCAGGGCGTCTACCGTGGGCCGCGTGCGCAACTCAGGGAACTGCCCGCCGCGCACCACCTGCAAGAGCTGCACGGTGAATTCAATCTCGCGTATGCCGCCGCGCGACATCTTGACGTCGTTGGCGCGTTCGGGGTGGCCGGCGCAGCGCTTGGCCGCGTGCTCGCGGATCTGCCGATGCAGGGTGCGCAGCGCGTCGAACACGCTGTAGTCGAGGTAGCGCCTGAACACGAAAGGCAGCACCGGGCCGCGCAGCGCCTGCGCGGAGCCGTCCTGCACGCATTCCAGCGGCGCCACCACCCGGCTCTTGAGCCAGGCAAAACGTTCCCACTCGCGGCCCTGCGCCTGGAAATACTCTTCCAGCGCGTTGAGCGAGACGGCGGCCGGGCCGGAATTGCCATTAGGCCTGAGCGCCAGGTCCACCCGGAAGACAAAGCCGTGCTCGGTGGCATCGCCGATCAGGCTGTAGACAGCCTTGACCTGGTGGGCGAAGTATTCGTGGTTCGATATCTGGCCGCGCCCGTCGCTGCGTCCCGCGGTTTCGCCGTCGTGGTCGTATACATAGATCAGGTCGATGTCGCTGGAGACGTTGAGTTCGCGCGCGCCCAGCTTGCCCATGCCGACCACCCACATGCAGGCGCGCTCGCCGCCGGGAGCCTGCGGCGCGCCGTGCTGGGCGTCGAGCGCGTTGGCCGACTCCCGCATTGCGACATCAAGGGCCAGTTCCGCCAGCTCCGTCATGGCTCGGGTTACCACGGCCAGCGGCGCCTGATGCTCGCAGGCGCCGTCGCAGTCCAGCACCACCAGCCTTTCCATCACCAGCTGCCGCAGCACCCGCAGCGCCGCGCCGGTCTCCAGTCCCTGTGCGAGCAGGGCATCCAGGGCGGTTTGCATGCTCGCGCGCACCGGCGCGCCGGGGGGCAGCAGCGGGAGCCATTCGGCATAGCGACGGCGCACGCGCTGGACGAAGCGGGAATAGCCTGACGCGGCCGGCCCGGCGGCGGAGGAGAAATCAGGGCTGGCGGTCAGGGCAACGGTCATCACACTACTTCACAAAACTTCATGGTCCCTCCCCGGACGGACAAGGGCCCCGGCGGTCATAATTCTCTGGTCAATGGAGCCAACGATTTCCAGCCCGCCTACCCTGCCGCCGCGCCGCTTGCACTGGCTTGCCTTGATCCTGCGCATCCTGTTGTGGCTTGTCGGCGCGGCTTGGCTGCTCTTTGGCCTGAGCTGGTTCGTGCTGCATGGCTGGATTGTGCCGCGAATCGGCGAATTCCGTCCGCGCCTGGAATTAGAGGCCAGCAAGGCCCTGGGGGTGCCCGTGCGCATAGGCGGCATCACCGCGCATTCCCAGGGCATGATCCCGTCTTTTGAACTCAGCGACGTTACGCTGCTGGATGCGCAGGGCCGCGAAGCGCTGAGGTTGCCGCGCGTGCTGGGCGCGCTGTCCCCGTCCTCGATCTGGGGGCTGGGCTTCGAGCAGATCTACATCGACAAACCCGAACTGGACATACGCCGCGCAGCGGACGGAAAAATCTATGTGGGCGGGCTGGACGTCTCGCAGGACCGGGCCGGCGGCCAGAGTGCCGCGGCCGACTGGTTCTTTTCGCAAACTGAATTCGCCATACGCGGCGGAACCGTGCGCTGGACCGACGAATTGCAGCGGGCACCGCCGCTGGCGCTGACCCAGGTCGACTGGGTCATGCGCAATGCGCGGCGCCGGCACCTGCTGCGGCTGGATGCCACGCCGCCCCCGGAGTGGGGTGACCGCTTCACCGTCAGGGGCATGTTCCGCCAATCCCTGCTTGCGGGCAACGCCGGCGATTTCGACACCTGGAGCGGCCAGCTCTTCGCCGAGTTCGGCCGTGTGGACGCTTCCCGCATCCGCCAATACCTGAACATGGACACGCTGGGCGTGGAATTGGCGCGCGGCAACGGCGCTCTGCGTGCCTGGGCGGATGTGAGCGAGGGCCGGATCATCGGCGGAACGGCCGATGTGGCGCTGAGGGACGTCGACGCCCGTTTCGGCGCCAAGCTCCAGCCGCTGGCCTTTGAAGCCGTCGCGGGCCGCATCGGCGGCGGCCAGCGCGCCAACGGCTTTGACTTCAGCACCGAGGGCCTGAGCTTCCGTACGCGCGATGGCCTGCAGTGGCCGGGCGGCAATGTGGCCCTGGCGCATACCGGCGACGAAGCCGGCGCACCGCAGCACACCGAACTCAAGGCCGACAAGCTTGACCTGGCCGCACTTGCGCAGATTGCCAACCGCCTGCCGCTGGATGCCGCCACGCATGGCTTCATCGCTTCGTTTGCGCCCAGGGGGCTGGTCGAGGCCGTCGAGGCGCGCTGGCAGGGATCCATCGCCGCGCCCAAAACCTATGCCGCCAAGGGCCGGGTCGCCGGCCTCACCATAGCCGCCCTGCCCGCGGCACTCCCGCCGCCGGCCGCGGCCGCCTCCGCCTCCGCCGCGGCGCACCCCAGGCCCGGCAGGCCGGGCGTCAGCGGCGCCACGATTGACTTTGACCTCACGCAGGATGGCGGGCAGGCCAAGGTCAGGATCGCCAACGGCGCACTGGACCTGCCCGGTGTTTTTGAGGAGTCGCTGGTGCCCTTTGACCAGCTGGCTGCTGATGCCCAATGGAAATTCTCGGGCCGCAAGATCGAGGCGCAACTGCGCAACCTCCAGTTCGCCAATGCCGATGCGCAGGGCCAGGCGCAGGCCAGCTGGCGCACCGAAGACGTGGCCGGCCCGGCGCCCGCGGCGGACGCACCCGACCGCCGTTTTCCCGGCGTGCTGGATTTGCAGGGCAGCCTGAGCCGGGGTGACGGCGCGCGGGTCCACCGCTACCTGCCGCTGGTGTTGCCCGAGCCGGTGCGCCACTATGTTCGCGATGCGGTGGTGCAGGGCCAGGTCAGCGACGTGAAGTTCAAGGTCAAGGGTCCGCTGGAACACCTGCCTTTCACCAATCCGGCGCTGGGCGATTTCCGGGTGTCCGCGAAGATCCGCAACGGCCACTTCGCCTATGTGCCCAAAACCATACAGCCGACCGGGGCGGCCCCGTGGCCGGCCCTGACCGAGCTGGGCGGCGAACTGGTCTTTGACCGCGCCTCGCTTGAAGTCAACGGCGCCAATGGCAAGGTCGCAGGCCTGCCCGGCCTGCAACTGGTCAAGGGCGACGCGCGCATTCCGGACCTGACCCATGACTCGACGGTGCATGTGAACGTCGACCTCAAGGGCGCGCTGGCCGACGCGCTGGGCTTTGTCAACCAATCACCGGTAGGCGGCATGACCAGCCACGCGCTGGCTACGGCCAGGGCCGGCGGCACGGGCGACTACCGCTTCCGCCTGGAGCTGCCCATCCATTCGATCGACAAATCCCGTGTCGAAGGCACGGTCACGCTGCCCGGCAATGATGTGCAGTTCGCAGCGGCCGTGCCCATGCTGTCAAAACTCAAGGGCGTCGTGAACGTCAGCGAAAAGGGGTTTTCCGTCGCCGGCGGCCAGGCGAAGCTGCTGGGCGGCGACGTGCGCTTTGACGGCGGCCTGCGTTCGCAGCCGCGTGCCACGGGCAGCGCCGAGACGGAAACCGTGGCGACCTTCAAGGCGCAAGGCAACGTCACCGCGGAAGGGTTGCGCCAGGCCAGGGAGCTGGGGCCGCTGGCCCGCATGGCGCAAAGCGCCAGCGGCGGCACGGCCTACACGGCGACACTCGGGTTTCGGCGCGGCATGCCGGAACTGGCGATCTCCAGCAGCCTGCAGGGCATGGCGCTGAACCTGCCCGCGCCCCTGAGCAAGACGGCCGAGGCGGCCCTGCCGCTGCGCCTTGAAAACGCCCTGCTGCAGGCTTCCATGGGCCCCGGGCAAAAGCTGGAAGACCAGCTCTCGGTCTCGATCGGGCGCATAGCCTCCGTTGTCTATGTGCGCGACCTGAGTGGCGCCGAGCCCCGCGTGCTGCGCGGCGGCATCGCCGTGGGGCTGGAGCCGGGCGAAACCGTGCCGCTGCAAGAGTCTGGCGTGGCGGCCAATATCAACCTGTCCCAGGTGGACCTCGACGCCTGGCAGAAGCTGCTGGGCGACTCCGCCTTCGTCGGCGCGCCGGCGGGGGTCCCCGTCGCGGGGCCTGCCGCGCTCAACCGCAACGCCGCGAACGCGGCCATGGGTTACCTGCCGACCACCATGGCCATACGCGCCAAGGAACTGTTGATTGAAGGGCGCAGGCTCCACAACGTCGTGGTGGGTGGTTCGCGTGAGGGCCTGACATGGCGCGCCAACATCGATGCGACCGAGCTCAACGGCTATGTCGAGTTCCGCCAGCCCGGCGGCATAGGCGCGGGGAGGGTTTACGCACGGCTCTCGCGCCTGAGCCTGGAGCCCGGCACGGCCAGCGATGTGGAAGCCATCCTGAATGAGCAGCCTGCCAGCATCCCGGCTTTGGACATCGTGGTGGAAGACATGGAGCTGCGCGGCAAGAAGCTGGGGCGGGTCGAGATCGACGCCGTCAACCGCGGGGCCTCGGCCGCGGCGCGGGAGGGCGTGCGTGAATGGCGGCTGAACAAACTCAATGTGATTCTTCCCGAAGCCGTGCTGACGGCCAACGGAAACTGGGTGGCCCTGAACGCGCAGGCCGCCGCCGCGGCAGCGACAAATCGCGCCGCGCGCGCGGCCGCCGAACGCCGCCGCACGGTGATGAACTTCAAGCTTGAAGTCGCTGACTCGGGGGCGCTTCTCAAGCGCTTCGGGATGGGCGAGGTGATTCGCCGCGGCAAGGGCAAACTTGAAGGCCAGGTGGCCTGGGTGGGCTCGCCGCTGAGCTTTGACTATCCGTCCATGAGCGGGCAATTCAATGTCAACGTCGAGTCGGGGCAGTTCGTCAAGGCGGACCCGGGCATCGCCAAGCTTCTTGGCGTGCTGAGTCTGCAGTCCCTGCCTCGCCGGCTTGCGCTGGATTTCCGTGACGTGTTCTCCGAAGGCTTCGCATTCGATTTCGTGCGCGGTGACGTCAACATCAACCAGGGTGTGGCCTATACCAACAACCTGCAGATGCGTGGTGTCAATGCGGCCGTGCTCATGGAGGGCTCGGCCGACATCGCCAAGGAGACACAGGACATCAAGGTCGTGGTGGTGCCTGAAATCAACGCCGGCACGGCCTCGCTGATCGCCACCGCCATCAATCCCGCGATCGGGCTGGGTAGCTTCCTGGCGCAGGTGTTTTTGCGCCGGCCCCTGATACAGGCGGCCACCCAGGAATTCCACATCGACGGCACCTGGTCCGACCCGCGGGTCACCAAGCTGGACCGCAAGGCCCAGGCCGACAACAAGCCCAGCCAGGCTTCCACGGAGACACGCTGATGAAAGTAGCCGCTCTTCAAATGGTGTCGGGCACCTGCCTCGAAGATAACCTGGAGGTGGCCCGGCAACTGCTCGGGCAGGCCGCGGCGCAGGGTGCCGAGCTGGCGGTGCTGCCCGAGTATTTCTGCATCATGGGCCGCAAGGACACTGACAAGCTGCAGTTCCAGGAGCGCCCCGGGCAGGGCCCCATCCAGGATTTTTTAGGCCGGGCGGCGCGTGAACTCGGATTGTGGATCGTGGGCGGCACCCTGCCCATGGCCACGGACGACCCGGCCCGCGCGCGCAACTGCTCGCTGGCCTACGCGCCTTCCGGGGAAAACGCGGCCCGCTACGACAAGATTCACCTCTTTCGCTTCGCCCAGGGCCAGGAAGACTTCGATGAAAGGCGCGTGCTGGAACCCGGCAACGAGCCCGTGCGCTTCGAACTCGCGTCGCGCGACGGTCATGTCTATACCGTGGGCATGAGCGTTTGCTACGACCTGCGCTTTCCGGAGCTGTATCGCGCCTTGAAGGCCGACCTGCTGCTGGTGCCCAGCGCTTTCACCTACACCACCGGTCAGGCGCACTGGGAAATCCTGCTGCGTGCGCGGGCCATCGAGAACCAGGCATACGTACTGGCGGCGGCCCAGGGCGGCACCCATGAAAACGGACGCCGCACGTGGGGCCACACCATGGCCATCAATCCCTGGGGGCAGATACTGGCCGAGCGCGATGAGGGCGCGGGGGTGGTGATGGCTGAAGTCCTGGCCGCCGATCTGCAAGGCGTCCGTGATCGGCTGCCGGCCCTGCGCCATTGCGTGCTGTGAGCCGGGCGTGAAGTTTCCGCATATCAACGTGAGCCGGGCCAGCCGCCGCTGGGCGCTATGGGCCTTGCTGGTGGCGCTGGTCGTGGCCTTGCTGGGCACACTGGTCTGGCTGGCCGGGCGCTACGAGTCCAGCATGGTTCAAAGCCGGCTCGAGCACGACGCCGCCGAAACCGTCACCGATATCCGTTCGGGCCTCACGCGCAACATCCAGACCTTCCAGGCCCTGCAGTCCAGCGAGCGCACGCCGGGCGCGTGGCACGCGCCGGCCGCCGAACTGCTGCGCGAGCATCGCGAGATCATGCGGCTCGAATGGCGCAGCGAATCGCTGGAGGTGCTCGCCTTTGTCGAGACTCCTTATCGCACCTCGGTGTTCGAGCGGCTGGGCCGGGCCAGCATGCAAGCCGACGTGAGCCTGACCTGCACCGCTGCCCGGCGCCTGAGCGGCTCCGCCTACTCCACCAGCTATTTCATGCCCCAGCCCGACGGCCTGGGGCTGGAGGTGCTGGACATGTGTCTGCCCATTGTGGTTTCCGGCCGCATCACGGGTTACACCGTCGCCACCTATTCGCTGCAGGACATCCTGGGCGAACTCGTGGGGAGGCAGCTGGCGCGCGGCGTCGGCCTGTCTTTCACCGAGGCCGACGGCACTCGGCTGGCCCTGCACGGCGTCCCCTCGCGCGGCAATCGCATTTACATCGCGCAGCAGCTGCTTGATCTGCCCGGCAACACACTGGTGGTCCGCATGGAAAGCCGGCTGGGCACGCCGGCCCTGTTTCCCAACGTGCTGACGGCGCTGGTCACCGCCATGTCGCTGGCCTTGATGGGGGTGCTCTACCTGCTGGCGAGGGACATGCGGCGCAGGCTCAAGGTCGAGCACGACCTGGGCGAGGCGCTGGCTTTTCGCAAGGCCATGGAGGATTCGGTGCTTACCGGTTTGCGTGCACGCGACCTGCAGGGCCGCATCACCTACGTGAACCCGGCTTTTTGCAAGATGGTGGGCGTGGAAGCCAAGGATTTGCTGAACCAGAGCTTTCCCTCGCCCTACTGGCCGCCGGAGCTCGCCGGCGTCTACCAGCAGCGCCAGGAAATCCGGCTGGCAGGCAGCAACCTGCCGCGCGAAGGCCATGAGTCGGTCTTCATGCGGCGCGACGGCACGCGCTTTCCGGTGCTGATCATGGAGGCCCCGCTGATCAATGCCGTGGGCAAGCACACCGGCTGGATGAGCGCCATCCTCGACGTGAGCGAGCAGCGCCGCATCGAGGAGCTTTCGCGCGCCAGCCAGGACCGCCTGCAGGCCACGGCCAGGCTGGCCATGGTCGGCGAGATGGCATCGCTGCTGAGCCACGAACTCAACCAGCCGCTCGCGGCCATCTCGAGCTACGCCACCGGTTCGCTCAACCTGCTGCAGGAGGAAACCGGCGCAGGCCGCCCCCCTGCGAACGCCCCGACGCCGGCACCGCTGTCCGAAGAGCTGCAACTGGCCATGCGCCGCATCGCCGAGCAGGCCGAACGCGCCGGCAAGGTCATCAAAAGCGTGCACGACTTCGTGCGCCGCCGCGACCAGGTGCGCGAGGCCGTGCGGCCGCGCGCGCTGCTCGATGCCATCATGCCGCTGGTGAGCCTGCAGGCCCGCAAGCTGGGCGTGCGCGTGGTGATCGAGGTCGATGAAGCCTGCGAGCCCGTGCTGTGCGATCGCACTATGGTCGAGCAGGTGCTGCTCAACCTTTCGCGCAACGGCATGCAGGCCATGCAGGGGCAGCCGGAAGCGGCGCAGCCAGGCGGCGCGGCGGCGGTGGAGAAGGTGCTGACGCTGCGCATACGTCCCGCTGCCTCCAATGCGCACAGCCGCTGGGTGGAGTTCGCGGTGATCGATCGCGGCGAGGGCATTGCCGGAGACGTCGCGGAACGGCTGTTCACGCCCTTTTTCACCACCAAGGAAGAAGGCATGGGCCTGGGTTTGAGTCTGTGCCGCACCGTCATAGAGCAGCACGGTGGTTTCCTCGGATTTGAAGCGGCCGAGCCGCAGGGTACGATTTTCACTTTCACCCTGCCCGCGGCCCCGTCCCGGGACGGCGATCCACCGCAAGCCTGAAGGACAGCCATGGAACCCATTCACAATGCCACGGTCTACATCGTCGACGACGATGCCAGCGTGCGCGACGCGCTGGCCTGGCTGTTGCGTTCGCGCCGCCTGCTCAGCGAGACCTTCGACAGCGCCGAAGCCTTCGATGCGCGCGTATCAAAGGGCTTCGATGTGCGCTCGCCCTCCTGCGTGCTGCTGGATGTGCGCATGGCCGGCCTGAGCGGGCTGGCCATGTTTGAAAAGCTGATCGGCTACGGCCTGCTGCCGACCCTGCCGGTGATTTTTCTCACCGGCCATGCCGACGTTCCCACCGCCGTCGACGCCGTCAAGCGCGGCGCTTTTGATTTTTGCGAGAAACCGTTCTCGGATAATGCGCTGGTGGACCGCATCGAGCAGGCGCTCAACCATTCCGCCGCGGCGCTGGCGCAGCACAGCGAATCCACCGGCCTGCAGGCCCGTATCGACGGCCTCACCGACCGTGAGCGGGATGTGATGCGGCTGGTCGTGGGCGGCCTGCCCAACAAGCTGGTGGCGGACCAGCTGGATATCAGCGTGCGCACGGTGGAAGTCCACCGCGCGCGGGTGTTTGAGAAAATGGGTGTCAAATCGGCGGTGGAGCTCGCCAACCTGTTGCGCAGCCTTTAGCGCCGCAGGCAATTTATTGATTCCGCGATTCCGCGTCGGGCGCCGGTTGCTCGGGGTCCTTCAGTTCGCCGTTCTTGCGGCCCGAGAACATCGTCCACCACACAATGAACACCAGCAGCAGCAATGCCCCCAGGGCTTCCAGCAAAAGTAAGGCCATGACATTTCCTTGGATACCGTCGATACGAGCCGCGCGGGAAGGACGATCCGTGCCCCGCGCGCATTCCATGCGGCTTGGGGCGATTATCGCCATCACGGCCCTGCTGGCCTCCTGCGCCAGCCCGCCCTTGCCGCCTTCCTCCGTGCCGCCCGAAGTGACGGGCGGCAGCCGTCCCGGCGATTCGGCTCCCTTGCCCCCGCCCATGCAGCAAGGCAAAAGTCGCTGGGTGGCGGTCCGTTGGGCGGAACTGCCGGGTTTTGAAGAGGACGCGCTGTTCGAGGGCTGGAATGCCTGGCTCAAGAGCTGCGAGCGGCCGGGGCCTGTCTTCGCGCCCCTGTGCGCCGAGGTTCGGCGCTTGAGCATCGCTTCCGCCGAAGAGCAGCGCAGCTGGATGGTGAAACGCCTGCAGCCCTACCGGGTCGAGAGCCTGCAGGGCGCGGCCGATGGGCTGTTGACCAGCTATTTCGAACCGGTGCTCAAGGCCAGCCGCCAGCCCGGCGCCGGCTATGACGTGCCGCTATACAGGCCGCCGGCCTCGCTGGCCAGCCGCAAGCCGTGGTTCTCGCGGCAGGAAATCGATACCCTGCCCGAAGCGAAATCGGCGCTGCGCGGCCGCGAGATTGCCTGGCTGGCCGACCCGGTCGAGGCGATGTCGCTGCACATCCAGGGCTCGGGCCGGCTCAGCGTGACCGAGCCCGACGGCTCGCAGCGCATGGTGCGCGTGGCCTATGCCGGCTCCAACGAGCAGCCTTTTCGCAGTGTCACCCAGTGGCTGTTCGACCAGGGCGAAGGCCGGATGGCGACGCCCTGGGTCGAGTCGACCAAGGCCTGGGCCGCGAAAAACCCGCAGCGCGTGCAGCAAATGCTCTGGAGCAACCCGCGCTATACCTTTTTCCAGGAGCAGCCCCTGAACGAACTCGACACGGCGTTCGGCCCCAAGGGCGCGCAGGGCGTGGCGCTCACGCCTGGACGCTCCATCGCCGTCGACCCGGCCAGCATTCCCTATGGCACGCCGGTCTGGCTGGCATCACGCGGCGGGGCGGCCAACCTGCAAAAACTGGTGCTGGCCCAGGACACCGGCAGCGCCATCGTGGGTGCGGTGCGGGCCGACTACTTCGCCGGAACCGGGCCCGAGGCCGGCCAGCTGGCGGCGCGCATGAACCAGCCGCTGCGGCTGTGGGTGCTCTGGCCGCGCTGAAGCAATCACAACAGGAGATGTCATGACCAAGCCATGGAACATCTGTGCGGCGCTGGTGGCGGCAACGGTATTGGGCGGCTGCGCCGCTGGCAAGGGGCCGGGCACGGGGCCGCTCTACCGCTGCGAGCACGGCATCGAGTTTCGCGTCAGGTTCATCGACGACACCGCGCTGCTGGACGGCCCCGGCGGGCAGGACCTGCTGGAGCGCGATGCCGGCGGCGAGGGACCAAGACAGACGGTTTACAGCAATCCGCGCATGCGGGCCGAATTCGGTCTGGGCGCCAGCGGGCGCGAGGCCCTGTTGCGCTATCCCCTGCTGCCGCTGGTGGCGCGCTGCGTGCGCGACTGATGGCTTTCTTGAGCCACGCCTAGCGTACCGAGAGGCGGACTTCCACGCGCATGCCATCCCGCCGGGTGGACTGCCGGCTGTCGGCGATGCCGCTACTGTTGCCGCTGCCGGCATCGTCCGACTCCGCCACGGTGACCCATTCGCCGAGGCGCACGGACAGCGAAGTGCTGGTGGACGATGAAGACAAGGGCGCCATCGGCGACGAGCCTGCGCGGCTGGCCTGCCCCGCGGCCAGCTCCAGCTCCACGCTGTCGCCGCCGTACCAGACGGGCCTTGCCGAAAAGCCGCTGTTGGCGTCGATGAACACGGTGGCGGCTTGACGCCCCTGCACCAGCCGCAGGGGCTGGCTGTTGCCCAGGTTGATATTGGCGTTGCGGCCGTTGAGCACCAGTATGCGCTGCACCAGGTCGCGCGTGTCGCTGCGCTGGCTGTCCTGGGCCGTGACGTTGGCGTTAATGCCGGAGCGTCCCGGTTGCAGCACGATTCCGCCTTGCGCGCCCAGGGCGCTTTGCGAACGCAGGCTGCTGCCGGCCTGGCGGACCTCGATCTGCAGGTTGCGCATGGGCAGTGCCTCGGGGCCCGCACCCGGATTGCCCGATGGCTGTGCCATCAGCCAAGCAGGTGCAAACATGAAGGGCGCCAGGCACAAGGCGCAGAAGGTGTTTCGGAACGTCGTCATGGTGGCTCCAGGCGAGAGGCGGGGAAAGAGGAAGAGGGGCCTCATATGACATGAAAAATGCCCATCCTCGGCAAGGCAGGCTAACATGGCGCTGAAGCCAGTAGCCAGCCCGCCGCTTCACGCCATCATAGGCCGTGAGCGCCGTGAACCAACCCTATTCCCATGAGCCCCAAAGCAAAAGTCGCCGCCTGGATTGTTGGCATTGTTGTCGCGTATGCCGCCAGCGTCGGCCTGGGCGCATATCGCATTGCCTCCTCGGACCTGTACCCGCTGGCTGAAAAAGGATTGGCGGCCTACCTTGTCGCGACGAAATCCACTGAGGCGAACAAGCCGATTTACTTCAAGTGGTGGTCGTCCTGGTATTTCAGGAACAGCCTCACGGACGGACTGGCGCAGTTCTTACTCTGCACCTCTTCCCGCGCGCATTGCCACGCCATCATTGCGTATGGCGTCGATGGCCAGTGGCGCGTCACGGTTGACGGCAAGCTGGTCAGTACCGACTGAAGCCGGGCGCCAGGTCAGGCCAGGTGCCCCAGCGGCAGCGCGCTGCTGGCCTTGACTTCGCCCAATGAAAAACTGGTGTGCAGGTCCTTCACATTGGGCAGGTTGATCAGGTTTTGCAGTGCGAACTTGCTGAAGGCCTCCAGGTCCTGCGCTACCACCTGCAGCTCGAAGGTGCCGGTGCCGCTGATGTAGTGGCAGGAGACGATCTCCGGCAGCTTCTTGATAGCCTCTTCCAGTTGCCGTGTGGCGTCGCCGTTGTTGCGATCGGCATCCAGGCGCACAAAAGCCAGCACGCCCAGGCCGATCTTGTGGCGGTTGATCTCGGCCCGGTAGCCGGTAATGAAACCGCTTTCTTCCAGCGCCCGCACGCGCCGCCAGCAGGGCGCGGCCGACAGGCCCACGCGCGAGGCCAATTCGGTGTTGGTCAAACGTGCATCGCGCTGCAACTCATTCAGGATGGCGACGTCAAACTTGTCTAATGTTTCCATATTTCATATTTTGCAGCAAGATTCTTTCTGAATGTGGCCCAAATAGGGCAAACAAAGCAAAGACATATCAGGACGGCCGGCATACACTTTGCATGCATATAGAGGGCCGGCCCTAACCGGGGGCTTCACCTTCTTGCCGACCTGCCCACAAGGCGGGTAATTAAAAACAGTCCTGGAGACCCACGAATATGAACGCGCCCCTACCCGAGCACATCCGCAAGGCCCTCGAAACCGTCAGCCTGGATGAAAACCCGCAAAGCGGGTTTCGCCGAAGGCACAAGTATTCAGGCGGCGAAGCCGGCTGTGCTGGATTTGTCGTCGAGTTTGTTCGTTTGGGAGTTGCGGTATGAATGCCCCACTTCCTGAGCACATTCGCAGGGCATTGGAAACCGTCACGCTCGACGACAAATACAGCCTGGAGCACGGCCGTGCCTTTATGAGCGGTGTCCAGGCGCTGGTCCGCCTGCCCATGCTGCAGCGCACGCGCGATGCCATGGCGGGCCTGAACACCGCGGGTTTTGTCAGCGGCTACCGCGGCTCGCCGCTGGGCGGCTATGACCAGGCGTTGTGGGCCGCCAAAAAGCACCTCGCCGCGCAGAACATCGTGTTCCAGCCTGGCGTCAATGAAGAGCTGGGCGCCACCGCCGTCTGGGGCACGCAGCAGCTGGACCTGTATCCGCAGAGCAAGAAATTCGACGGCGTATTCGGCATCTGGTACGGCAAGGGCCCCGGTGTGGACCGCTGCTCGGACGTCTTCAAGCATGCCAACATGGCCGGGACCGCGAAGCACGGCGGGGTGATCGCCATCGCCGGCGACGACCATGTGTCCAAGAGCTCCACCGCCGCCCACCAGAGCGACCACATCTTCAAGGCCTGCGGCCTGCCGGTGTTCTTCCCCTCCAATGTGCAGGACATCCTGGACATGGGCCTGCATGCGTTCGCCATGAGCCGTTTTTCGGGTGTCTGGTCGGGCATGAAAACCATCCAGGAAGTCGTGGAGTCGTCGAGCTCCATCCTGGTCGACCCGGACCGCGTGAAGATCATCATCCCCGAAGATTTCGAAATGCCGCCCGGCGGCCTGCACATCCGCTGGCCCGACCCGCCGCTGGAGCAGGAAGCCCGGCTGATGGACTACAAATGGTATGCGGCGCTCGCGTACATCCGCGCCAACAAGCTCAACTACAACGTCATCGCCGGCCCCAAGGACCGCTTCGGCCTGATCGCCAGCGGCAAGGCTTTCAACGACACGCGCCAGGCCCTGGCCGACCTCGGGCTGGACGAGGAAACCTGCCACCAGCTGGGCATACGCCTGCACAAGGTCAATGTGGTCTGGCCGCTGGAGGCCACCATCACGCGTGACTTCGCCGAAGGCCTGCAGGAAATCCTGGTGGTCGAGGAAAAACGCCAGGTCATCGAATACCAGATCAAGGAAGAGCTCTATAACTGGCGCGCCGACGTGCGGCCCAATGTGTTGGGCAAGTTCGACGAGCCCGAGGGCGACGCGTCAGGCGGCGAATGGAGCCGCTCCAACCCGAGCGACAACTGGCTGCTGCGCGCCAAGGCCGACCTGACGCCGGCCATCATCGCCAAGGCGATTGCCAAACGGCTGAAAAAGCTGGGCGTGCCGGCCGATGTGGTCTCGCGCATGGACGAGCGCCTGGCCGTGATCGAAGCGCGCGAACGCGCCCTGGCCGAAGCCAAGGCCGACACCGGCGAGCGTGCGCCCTGGTTCTGCAGCGGTTGCCCGCACAACACCAGCACGCGCGTGCCCGAGGGCTCGCGTGCCGTGGCCGGCATAGGCTGCCACTACATGGCGACCTGGATGGACCGCTCCACCTCCACTTTCACCCAGATGGGCGGCGAAGGCGTCACCTGGGTGGGCCAGGCGGCTTTCACGACCGACGAACACATCTTTGCCAACCTCGGCGACGGTACCTATTTTCACAGTGGGCTGCTGGCGATACGCCAGGCCATCGCCTCCGGCGTGAACATCACCTACAAGATTCTGTACAACGACGCGGTCGCCATGACGGGCGGCCAGCAGGTCGGCGAGCGGCCGGAGGGCCACTCGGTGCTGCAGATCATGCAAAGCCTGCGCGCCGAAGGCGTGGCCAAGCTGGTGATCGTGACCGATGAGCCGCGGAAATACGAGGGTGCGCCCTTGCTCGAAGGCGTGACCGTGCACCACCGCGACGAGCTGGACCGCATCCAGCGCGAGTTCCGCGAGATCAAGGGCACGACCGCCATCATTTACGACCAGACCTGCGCGACGGAAAAGCGCCGGCGCCGCAAACGCGGCACCCTGGTGGACCCTGAAAAGCGCGTGTTGATCAACGAGCTGGTTTGCGAAGGCTGCGGCGACTGCTCGGTGCAGTCCAACTGCCTGTCGGTGGAGCCGCTGGAAACCGAATTCGGCCGCAAGCGCCGTATCAACCAGAACACCTGCAACAAGGACTATTCCTGCGTGAAGGGCTTTTGCCCCAGCTTCATCACTGTTGAAGGCGGCCAGCTGAAAAAGCCGAAGAAGGAAGAGAAGAAGAGTGGGCTGGCTTCCCTGCCGCCGATTCCCGAACCGGTGCTGCCCGTGGCTGAAAACGCCTGGGGCATTGTCGTGGGCGGCGTGGGCGGCACCGGCGTCATCACCATCGGCCAGCTGCTGGGCATGGCGGCGCACATGGAAGGCAAGGGCGTGGTCACGCAGGACGCGGGCGGCCTGGCGCAAAAAGGCGGCGCCACCTGGAGCCACATCCAGATCGCCAACCGGCCCGAGGCCATCTACACCACCAAGGTGGACACCGCCAAGGCCGACCTGGTCATAGGCTGCGATCCCATCGTGGCCGCCAGCAAATACACGCTGACCGTCATGCAGCCGGGCCGCACCTATGTGGCCATGAACTCGCACGGCACGCCGACTGCTGCCTTTGTGAAGAACCCGGCCTGGCAGTTCCCCGGCGGCAATTGCGAAAACGCCGTGACCGCCGCAGTGGGCACTGACTTGCTGGGAAGCTTCGATGCCGAACAGGTGGCGGTGCAACTGGTGGGCGATTCCATCTACACCAACCCGTTGATGCTGGGCTTCGCCTGGCAAAAGGGGCGCGTGCCGCTGTCGCGCGCCGCGCTGCTGCGGGCGATTGAGCTCAACGGCGTGCAGGTCGATAACAACAAGGCGGCCTTTGAATGGGGCCGGCGCTGCGCGCATGACCTGGCCTCGGTGCAGGCGCTGTTCAAGGCGGCGCAGGTCATCGAATTCGTGAAAAAGCCGGCGCTGGCCGAAATGCTGGCCAGGCGGGTGGAATTCCTTACGGCTTACCAGAACAGCGCCTATGCCCAGGCTTACCAGGCTTTTGTCGAAAGGGTGCGGGCTGCCGAGGCGCCGCTGGGCAAGACGGTGCTTACCGAAGCCGTGGCGCGCTACCTCTTCAAGTTGATGGCCTACAAGGACGAGTACGAGGTGGCGCGTCTGCACAGCGACCCGGCCTTCCTGGACAAGGTCAACGCCATGTTCGAAGGCGACTTCAAGCTCAATTACCACCTGGCGCCGCCGCTCATCGCGCCGAAAAACGACAAGGGCGAGCTGCAGAAAAAGCAGTTCGGGCCCTGGATGCAGGGGGGGTTCAAGGTGCTGGCCCGTCTGAAAGGCCTGCGCGGCACGCCGCTGGATGTGTTTGGCCGCACCGAGGAGCGCAGGACGGAACGAGCGCTGATCGAGGAATACCGGGCCAGCATCGAAGAAGTTTTGGCCGGCCTGAGCGCCGAAAACCACGCCACGGCACTGGAAATCGCCCGGGTTCCCGAAATGATCAAGGGCTATGGCCATGTCAAGGCGCGGCACCTGGCCGCAGCGCGGCCTCAGTGGGCCGCGTTGATGCAGTCCTTTCGTACCTCCGGATCTACCGTCCAGCGGAAAGCCGCCTGAGCCGGAACCGGCTTTGCAGCCGGTTCCGGTCTCCTCTTCCCCTGAGGGCCCGGCGTCAAAGACCGCGAGCCCCCCCGCTTTTGCCCGCAAACACGGCTTGAAAAGCCCCTGGCGCACGCCAGTTACCCCTTGGTGCGGCTGCCCCGCCGCATACAATCGTGGACTTCGCGCCCCGTCCGTGCCGGGCGGCGCGCGCGCCAGTGTGTCTTTACTATGTTGTGGAGTTAGCCGTGTTCATTTCTTCCGCCTTTGCCCAAACCGCTCCCGCCGCTGGCGGTGACGCGATGTCCTCGCTGACGAGCATGCTGCCCCTGGTGCTGATGTTTGTGGTGCTGTATTTCGTCATGATCCGCCCGCAGATGAAGAAGCAGAAAGAACACCGCGCCATGATCGATGCGCTGGCCAAGGGCGATGAAGTCGCGACGGCCGGCGGCCTGCTCGGCAAGGTCACCAAGCTGGGTGACGCCTACCTGACCCTGGAGCTGGCTCCCGGCGTGGAAGTGCAGATGCAGCGCAGCGCCATCATCCAGGTCCTGCCCAAGGGCGCGATCGCCACGGCCAAGTAAGTTCTTCATGCCCCCCGTGATGGTTCACGAGGGGCTTTTTGTATATCGGGGCTGCTGCTTGACGCGGGCGCCCCTTTTGTTCATTTGCCCACCAGGAACAGCCCTCCCATGAATCGTTATCCGGCCTGGAAGTACGCCATCATCGTGGTCGCGCTGCTGATCGCAGCCCTGTACACGCTGCCCAATTTCTTCGGCGAAGCGCCCGCGGTCCAGGTGTCCAGCGGCAAATCCATCGTCAAGGTCGACAGCACCACCCTGGCCAGGGTCGAGCAGGCACTCAAGGATGCCGGCATCGCGGCGGACGCCATCGCGCTCGAGGGCAACTCGGTCAAGGCACGCTTTGGCGATACCGATACGCAGCTCAAGGCCAAGGATGCTGTCGAGAAGGCTTTGGTGCCCGACCCCAAGGATCCGTCCTATGTGATCGCCCTCAACCTGTTGTCGCGCTCTCCCGCCTGGTTGACCTCGCTGCACGCCTTCCCGATGTACCTGGGGCTGGATCTGCGCGGTGGCGTTCACTTCATGCTGGAGGTGGACATGCAGGCCGCGCTCACCAAGCGTGCCGAGTCCCTGGCCGGCGACATCCGCCTGGCTCTGCGCGAAAAGAACATCCGGCACGGCGGCATCAGCCGCAACGGGCAGGCCATTGAAATCAGGCTGCGGGATTCCGCCACCGTGGCCTCGGCCAAGGGGCTGATTCAGGACCAGTTCACCGACCTGCAGGCCGTGGACGCCCCTGACGGCACCGAATACAGGTTGACGGCCAGCATCAAGCCCGAAGCCGCGCGCCGCATCCAGGACCAGGCGCTCAAACAGAACATCGTCACCCTGCACAACCGGATCAACGAGCTGGGCGTCGCCGAGCCGGTGATCCAGCAGCAGGGCCTGGACCGCATCGTGGTGCAACTGCCCGGCGTGCAGGACACGGCCAAGGCCAAGGAGATCCTCGGCCGCACCGCCACGCTGGAAATGCGCCTGGTGGACGACAGCGCCGAGGCCCGGGCCGCCGCGAGCAACACCGGCGCGGTCCCCTTTGGCGACGAACGCTTCTTCGAGCGCAACGGCCAGGCGGTGATTGTCAAGAAGCAGGTGATCCTGACCGGCGAGAGCCTGACGGATGCGCAGCCCGGCTTTGACTCGCAGAGCCAGCAGCCCAAGGTCGACCTCACCGTCGATGCCAAGGGAGGGCGCATCATGCGCGACACCAGCCGCGAGAACCTCAAGAAGCGCATGGCCATCCTGCTGTTCGAAAAAGGCAAGGGTGAAGTCCTGACGGCGCCCGTCATCCAGGGCGAACTCGGCAACCGTTTCCAGATCTCTGGCTCCATGAGCGTCACCGAGGCCAACGACCTCGCGTTGCTGCTGCGCGCCGGTTCGCTGGCCGCGCCCATGGAAATCATCGAGGAGCGCACCATAGGCCCAACCCTGGGCGCCGACAACATCTCCAAGGGCTTTCACAGCGTGTCCTGGGGCTTTGTCGTGATCGTGGTTTTCATGGCTGCTTACTACATGCTTTTCGGCCTGTTCTCAGGCCTGGCGCTGGCCGTCAACCTGCTGTTGCTGGTGGCGGTGCTGTCCATGCTTCAGGCCACCCTGACGCTACCCGGCATGGCGGCCATGGCGCTGGCGCTCGGTATGGCCATCGACTCCAACGTGCTGATCAACGAGCGTGTACGTGAAGAACTTCGCAACGGGTCCTCGCCGCAGGCGGCGATCCACGCGGGCTATGAGCGGGCCTGGGCGACCATCCTGGATTCCAATATTTCGACGCTGATCGCCGGCCTGGCCCTGCTGGCTTTTGGCTCCGGCCCGGTGCGCGGTTTTGCCGTAGTGCATTGCATAGGCATCCTGACCAGCATGTTCTCGGCGGTGTTTTTCTCGCGCGGCCTGGTCAACCTCTGGTACGGCCGCCAGAAAAAGCTCAAGTCGGTCTCGATAGGCACCGTGTGGCGGCCCGCCGCGTCCGGCGCGGTGGCGAGCAAGTAATTCCGGCCATTTTTCCGAGTTTCCCCAAGGACCCCAGATGGAATTCTTCAAAATCCGGCGCGACATCCCGTTCATGCGGCATGCCCTGATTTTCAATGTCATCAGCTTCGCGACCTTCGCGCTGGCCGTTTTCTTCCTGATCACGCGCGGCCTGCACCTGTCGGTGGAATTCACCGGCGGCACACTGATGGAGGTGAACTACACCCAGGCCGCCGATGTCGGCAAGATCCGCGACACCGTCGCCGGCCTGGGATTCACCGATGTGCAGGTGCAGAATTTCGGCACTTCGCGCGACGTGATGATCCGCCTGCCGGCTCAGAAGGGCGTGAGCACCGCCCAGCAAAGCGAGAAGGTACTCACGGCCCTGAAGGCGGCCAGCCCCGATGTGACGCTGCGCCGCACAGAGTTCGTCGGCCCGCAGGTAGGGGAAGAGCTGGCCCACGATGGCCTGAAGGCGCTGGCCATGGTGGTGTTCGGCATCATGATCTACCTGGCTTTCCGTTTCGAGTGGAAGTATGCGGTGGCGGCCATCATCGCCAACCTGCACGACGTTGTGATCATCCTGGGTTTCTTCGCCTTCTTCCAGTGGGAGTTTTCGCTCGCCGTGCTGGCCGCCGTGCTGGCCGTGCTGGGCTATTCCGTCAATGAGTCGGTGGTGATCTTCGACCGGATCCGCGAGAATTTCCGGCGCTACCGCAAGATGAACACCATCCAGATCATCGACAACGCGATCACCTCCACCATCAGCCGCACCATCATCACCCACGGCTCGACCCAGATCATGGTCCTGTCCATGTTGCTGTTCGGCGGCCCGACGCTTTTTTACTTCGCCCTGGCGCTGACCATAGGCATCCTGTTCGGCATCTATTCCTCGGTGTTCGTGGCCGCCGCGATTGCCATGTGGCTGGGCATCAAGCGGGAAGACCTCGTCAAGGCGCAGGCCAAAAAAGGTGAAGATCCAAATGACCCCAATGCGGGGGCCACGGTGTAAGCTATAGGCTAACCATCCAGGGCGGTTGTGCCAACTCACAAAAATAGCAGTCTTCTGGTCGAGCAGGCTCGCGCGCTGTTTACGGAGCGTGCGGCACGTATATTGCCCGCGCTGGCCAAAACCATCCAGGACAGGCTGTCCGCGCTGGTCGACCAGCCCGGCAGCGCGCGCGACATGCAGGAGCGGCGGGACGGCTGGCTGGCCTTCCAGAAAAGCGGTGATGCCTGGGTCCGAGGTACGGCCGCGGCCTGGACAAACGCGCAGGTTACCCCCGCCGCCAACTCACCGGCGCGCTTCCTCGATAGCGGCAAATTCGAATTGATGGACAACGACGTGATGGAGGACAAGATCCTCGCTTCACGCCTGGCCCTGCGCCTGCTTGACTTCACGAGCTGGGAGCTCAACGACCTTCGCCTGCGCATCCAGAACCTGGAGGGAGTTTCCGAGCTTCACAAGCAGGACATCCTGCGCCCCGAAGTGCTCGCCCAGCACCTGGTGGAGCAATGGGGCAAGGCCGGCCTGCCGCGTGAAGTCTGGCTCGCCGTCCAGAGTGGCATCCAGAAGGACATGGGCGAGCACCTGTTGGAGACCTACCACGCCACCAACGAATTCCTGGTGCAGCAGGGCGTGATGGCTGAGATCGACCTGAGGCCGCTGGTCAAGCGCACACCTTCAGGTGCCGGGTCCAGCGCACCCGCCAAAACAGCGGCGCCTGAGGCACAAAGAGGCAAAGCGGCACAACAGGGCGGCGACAGCCCGGCCGGGTCTGGCATGGGGAGCGGAGGTGGTGGCGGTTCAGGCGGTGGCGCGGCTTACGGCGGCGCTGGCGCAAGCAACGGCTTGCCCTCCTACGGTGAACCGGGAGGCGGTGGCGGCCCATCGTCGTTCGGTGGCCGGGGCCCGGGTTCGGCGAGTGGCGGCGGCGGCTTCCGCTCGGGCGCTTCCGGCGCAATGTCGTCCAGAGCCGGGGGTACTGGCTCACCCTATGGTGGCACCGGCGGGGGCGTTATGGGCGGCGGTGGTGTCGGTGGTGGTGCGAGAGGCTCAAATGCCGCGACCGGCGGAGGTGGGCAGGGGGCAGGCCGCTTTGCTGGCGGCGCAGCGGGTCCCGCGTCGGCCGGGGGCCAAGGTTTTCAGGGCGGCCCCGGCAGGGCCGGCAACGGCGCCGCCGGGAGCGCCGGCCAGTCCGGTACGGCAAGAGGGCCGGAGGCAACGACTGGTCCCGGCCAGGGGGTTTACGACGAAACCCGCATGCAGACCGCGACCACACCCCTGGCCCGGGCGCGCATGCGCGCCCAGGGGGTGATGGGGCAGCTCAAACGGTTGCTGACAAACCAGGCGGTGGGTTTTGACGACACGCGGCCGAGCAACGCTTCGCCGCAGCTGGCGCAGGCCATGGCCAGCGTGGAGCGCGCGCAGGAAACCGGCGCGGAACGCACCTTGCTGGTGGATGCTCCGGGCCAGGTCTACGGCCAGGCGCAGGTGGATCAGGCCGTGGGGGTTTTGCGCGAACGCACGACCAAGCTCAAGGAGGCCGCCTCCACCTCCTCCGAGAAGGCCACGATTGAGATCGTCGCCCTGATGTTCCAGAGCATTCTTGCGGAAGACCGGATCCCCGCGGTGATCCGCGTCTGGTTCGCCCGCCTGCAGATGCCGGTGCTGCGCGTGGCCATCTCCGAGCCCGAGTTCTTCGAATCCCTGCAGCACCCGGCGCGCCGCCTGATAGACCGCATGGGTTCCTGCGTGCTCGGCTTCGACGTCACGGTAGCGGGCGGCGTGCTCGAGGCCGAGATCAAGCGCGTCGTGCAGGTGATCGAGCAATACCCGGAGACGGGGCGCCGGGTGTTCCAGCTTGTCTATGACGAATTCGACAAATTCCTGTCCCGGTTTCTTTCGGAGCACGGCAATGCCGCCCGCGTGGTCAGCGTGGCCCAGCAGGTCGAGCAAAAAGAGACCATGACCATCCAGTACACCATTGAGATGCGCAACATGCTCAATGACATGCCGGTCCGCGATGAAATTCGCGAGTTCCTGTTCAAGGTGTGGGCCGAGGTATTGGCGATCGCCGCCATGAAGAACGGCCCCCAGCATGAGGAAACCCTCACGCTCAAGCGGGCTGCCGTCGACCTGGTGTGGGCGGCCAGCGCCAAGCCCAACCGCAACGACCGCGCCCGCGTCATCGCCGACCTGCCCAAACTGCTGCAATTGCTGCGTATGGGCATGGGCATGCTGGGCCTGAGCGTCGCCGACCAGGATGGCCACCTGAAAGTCATCAGCGACACGCTGGCCGACGCCTTCATGTCCAAGACCGACGCCATCCCCGTGGAGAAAGTGGAGGCCATGGCCAAGCGGCTGACCAACCTCGAGGACTACCTGTCCGACGAGGATGTCGGTGACTTGCCGCTGGACACCGAAAGCCTGGTGACCATGATAGGCATAGACGCCACCGACATCGAGGTGATCGCCGACGGCGGCAGCCACCCCACGGAGGCCATGCGCGCCTGGGCCAAGGAGCTGCAGCTGGGTTCCTGGTTCAGCCTGGACCACAACGGCAAGGTCAGCCACGTGCAGTTCGCCTGGTGCAGCGGCCGCAAGCAGCTGCACCTCTTCGCCTCCGCCGACGGGCGCAATTTCCTGATCCAGGCGCGCCGCCTGGCCGCCTACCTGCAGGCGGGCCTGCTGGTGCCGACGGAAGAAGAGGCGCTGACGGTGCGCGCCACTCGCGATGCGCTGGCCAAGCTCGACGCCAACCCCGAGCGCTTGCTGGGCTAGGTCTTTGATTACCTGATTACCGCATCGGGAAGAGGTTGGATCCGGCGTGAAGGCCGGCTGGTTTGATGACAGCGCCTGGCTCTCAGTGGGCCAGGCGAAACTCCGTGTCGTCGCACAGTTCGTCGAGCACCAGCGCGTCGGGCTCTTCGCCGAAGCTCCAGTACACCATGAGGACGATGATCTTGAGGTCGTCCAGCGTGACCGGATCGCCGGGAGCGGCCATGGCACGGTCTATGACGATCTCGCGCATATGCGGCGGCAGCACGCCGGAAGATTCGAGAAAACTCACGAATCCGAGGCTTTGCGCACCCAGGTGCATCTGCTCCGCGACCGAGTACACGCGCAGGCTGGCGGCGGATTGGGGCAGGATGACGGGTGTGTTTGCGGAGGATTCTCCGGTGCCCTGCTCGGCTTTGGCCGGCAGGCTGATCTGCGTGCCCTGGGCCGCGACATTCAGGCCGTCAAGCCAGACAAGGGCTGCCTGGATTTCCTCGGCATCGAATCCCGCCGCGGTGAGTTTGCGGCCCAGTTGGTGAAGTTCGGGGCAAGCGTCACCTTGCCAGTAGTTCTCGTAGACGTACACCAGTACTTCAAACATGTACCCAATATAACGCAGATGCGGCTGGCCGTGTCAATCCTTCTGCCTCACCCCGTCGCGCGTGGAGACCCGCGAGCCTCAGGCGGCGGCCAGGCGCTGAAAGAGCCCGCCGGGCAGGCGCACCACTTGCCCGCCCAGCTCGAGTTCCAGCAGGCTGGCCTGCAGCCGCGCTGTATCCAGCCCGGTACGCGCCTGCAAGGCATCCAGGCTCACGGGGTCAAAGCCCAGAGCCGCGATCAACGGGTCGCCGGCCCGCGGCTCTGGCGCTGCCTCGTTGTCGATCGGTATGCGGGTTGCAGTGCAAAGGTTCAGTTCCTCGAGCACATCCTGCGCGACCTCCACCAGCTTGGCGCCCTGCTTGATCAGTGCATGGCAGCCGCGAGACTGGGGCGAGTGGATGGAGCCGGGGATGGCGAAAACTTCCTTGCCCTGCTCAGCCGCCAGCCGTGCCGTGATCAGCGAGCCGGACTGCAGTGCGGCTTCCACGACAAGCGTGCCGCGGGACATGCCCGAGATGATGCGGTTGCGCTGCGGGAAATTGGCAGCCAGGGGCGGCGTGCCCAGGGGGAATTCGCTGATGATCATGCCCTGCTGCGCGATCCGGTGCGCCAGTGCCAGGTGCTTTTTGGGATAGACCCTGTCCAGCCCGGTGCCCACCACAGCGATGGTCTGACCGCCGCCCAGCAGGGCGCCGTCATGCGCCGCGCCGTCGACGCCCAGAGCCAGCCCCGACACCACGCAAAGCCCGGCGCTGCCGAAGGCCTTGGCGAACTGCCGGGCGTTGGCTTCGCCCTGCGGCGTCGGGTTGCGGCTGCCGACGATGGCGATATGGGGCGCCGCCACCGGCCGCCCTGCGAGGGCGCCCAGCATGTAGAGCATCAGAGGCGGGTTTTCGATGTCAAGCAGGGCCGCTGGATAGTCGGCATCGCCCAGCGTCGCCACCCGCCGGTCATCGCCAGCCTGCAGCCATTCGAGGGTGAGTTGCAACTGGGCCGCCAGCCCGGGCGGTTCCGCCAGGATGGCCTTGGCCAGTTTGGCGCTGCCGAGCTGGGTAAGGGCGGCCGCGCTCTGGCCGAAAACGGCCTGTGCCGATCCAAAAGCGGCCAGCAACTTGCGGGCGGTGTCATTGCTCACGCCGGGGCTCAGGGTCAGCCGCAGCCAGGCTTGAAGTTCGTGCATGTCCACGTCGATCTGGATGGGGGCCGGCTGTTGGCGACAACGCAACTGCAGCGGTCGCCCTCCGCGCTTCGGATTACGCCCGAGCGCGGGCGGCGCGCTTAGTTCGGGTTGACGAAGCGGTCGCCGACCTTCACGCCGTCGGTGATCTGCAGGATCAGCGCGTACGAAAGTTTGTCAAAGGTGCGGAACACCATCATCAGGCCGTTACGCTCATTGGGCAGCTTGATCTGCGGCCGGGCGCTGTCGGTCTTGTCGGCCAGCCGTTCGCCGTCCTTCATGATGGCCATGACATGGCCGCGCTCAAGGCCATCGGCGGCGCCGCGGTTGATCACCACGACCTGGTTTTCCGCCGCGTTCGCCACGGCGCTGCCGTAAATCGACACGATCTGGCCGGTGATCGGGGTGGCGGGCGCGTGCGGTACGTAGCTGACCAGCTCACGGGGGGGCTCGGGAAGCAGGCGGTCTCCCACCCGCATTTCTTCCTTGGTGGCGACGATATCAATGGTGGCGGGCACGATTTCAGCTTGCGGCTTGCCGTCCTTGCCCGGTACCTGCGCGACGGATTCTCCGCGCATCAATTCGGCCTTGCCGATGTATTGCGCTTCGTAACCCAGGATCTGCTGGGTGGTCGGGTCTTTCAGCGGGGTGGCATTGCGGTAGACGCGGTAGTCCAGCGGCTGGCCTTTGGCATCGCTCAGGGGGGTGCCGGTGGCCACGCCGCCCACGTATTCGCCGCGCGCATAGGCGCGGTCGCCACGGCTGAGCAGCACGCGGCCTTCCTGGGCGGCGACGATGCGGGGAGCCCTTGAGAAGGTCGCGTCGTCCACCAGCACGGCTTCCGAGAGGAAGGGCTCGATGGCATTGGGCGACAGCGTGGGAATGGAGTTGTCGGCCGTGGCTTCATAGCGCGTGCGGGGTGACACGCGTACCGTGTCGGTCGGCGGGCCGTCGCTGGAAGCCTGGCGCGTGCGCAGGGTGGCGCGTCCGCCGGTTTTGTCCAGGTAAAGATGCTGCCCTGGATAGATGCGGTGGGGGTTGCGGATGTCCTGCATGTTCATGCCCCACAGTTCCGGCCAGCGCCAGGGACTCTTGAGGAATATGCCGGAGATCGCCCACAGGGTGTCGCCGCGCTTGACGGTGTATTCGTCCGGCGCATTGGGCGCCAGTTCGCTGAGAGGGACGCCCGCCTGGGCCACCTGGGTGGCTGTTGCTTTTTGGCTCGGTGTGATGGGGAAATTCTGGGCATGCAGGCCGCCGGCAATGCCCAAAAGGGCGGTTGCGGCTATTGAAATCTGACTGAAACGACCAAAAATTGTTTGCATCTTTGTAGGCCTTCGGCTCTTTTGGAAGACTGGCGCGGCGCCTTCCGCAGCATAAGGGGGCGGAAAAGACCGTGTCATATCTTGATAAATTACTAACGATTTTGTACCTAAGCCCTTGATTAAGCAACGAATAAGCGATTCTGGGAACATCGGGATGCCGAAAAACCGAGAAAAGTGGCGAAAATAGCGACATCTCCCCCTCGGGCCCTCCTTTCCCTCTTGCCTTCCCCCATGAGCCAGCTGACTATTCTTCGTTATCCCGATCCTCGCCTGCACACGGTGGCCAAACCCGTGGCGGCGGTTGATGCGCGGCTGCGCAAACTGGCCGGGGACATGTTTGACACCATGTACGAAGCGTCGGGCATAGGGCTGGCGGCCACCCAGGTCAACGTACATGAACGCCTGATCGTCATCGACGTGAGTGAAGAGCGCAACCAGCCCATGGTGCTGATCAATCCCGAAATCCTCTGGGCCAGCGAGGAAAAACGCGTCGGCGACGAAGGCTGTCTGTCGGTGCCCGGCATTTATGACGGGGTGGAGCGCTCCACCTCCATCAAGGTTCAGGCCCTGGACCTGGACGGCAAACCCCAGGTCTACGAAGCCGAGGGCATGCTGGCGGTCTGCATCCAGCATGAGATGGACCACCTGTTGGGCAAGGTCTTTGTCGAATACCTCTCCCCCTTGAAGCGCAACCGCATCAAGACCAAGATGATCAAGCAGAAAAAGGACGAGGACCGCGAGTCCGCGCGCTGAGCCGGTCGCTCGGAATCCGGGTTTGGATGCCTCCGCCCCGGGATTTCCCTAGGAGTCCTTAGAATCGGACGCCATGCGCGTCATTTTTGCCGGTACCCCTGAGTTCGCCCGCGTGGCCCTCGAAAGACTGCACGCAGCCGGTTTTGAAATTCCCCTGGTCCTGACCCAGCCCGACCGCCCTGCCGGCCGCGGCATGAAATTGCAGGCCTCCCCCGTCAAGCAATGGGCGGCAAGCAAGGGCATCACGGTTGCCCAGCCGCGCAGCCTGCGTTTGGACGGCAAATTCCCCGATGATGCGGCCAGCGCCCGTGAGGCCATCTTCGCCGCGAAGGCCGACGTCATGGTGGTTGCGGCCTACGGCCTGATTCTTCCGCAGTGGGTTCTGGACGCCCCCAGCCTGGGCTGCCTCAATATCCATGCCTCCCTGTTGCCGCGCTGGCGCGGCGCCGCGCCCATACACCGCGCCATCGAGGCCGGTGATGCGGAAACCGGCATCACCATCATGCAGATGGATGCCGGCTTGGACACCGGCGACATGCTGCTGGTGGAACGCTTGCCCGTCGCCCCCCAGGACACTACCGCTTCCCTGCACGACAGGCTGGCGGCCCTGGGTGGGCGCCTCGTCGTCGAAGCGCTGGAGCTCGCCGCATGCGGCGGCCTCAAGCCGGTTGCCCAGCCGGCGGACGGTGTCACCTACGCCCACAAGATCGAGAAACACGAGGCGATGACCGATTGGACGCAAGGCTCGGCCGCGGTTGAACGGCGGGTTCGCGCTTTCAATCCTTTCCCGGGCGCTGCCGGCGTACTGGACGGCCAGACGATCAAGTTCTGGCGGGCCGACATCCTGGCTGGCGCGGCACCGCCCGCGGATGCGCAGCCAGGCCAGGTGTTGGCTGCCGGCCCCCAGGGCGTGGATATCGCGGCCACCGACGGCGTCCTGCGTATCAGCCGCCTGCAAAAGGCCGGCGGCAAGGCGCTGGAAGCGGCTGATTTTTTGCGGGGATTTGACATCCGGCCCGGCATGGTATTTGGCCGGTCGGCGGCTCAAGAGGAATGAGGGTTTTGTGAAGAGATTGTTCAAGCATCCGGAATTTCGGGTGGGCGTCAGCGACATGGCGGCGGTCGCTCCGGGTATCGCCGCCTGGGGCCTCATGACGGGCGTGGCCATGATCAAGTCGGGCATGAGCCTGATCGAGGTGTTGCTGATGGCCGTCCTGGTGTTCGCCGGCAGTTCGCAGCTGGCGGCCCTTCCGCTCATCGTGGCCGGCGCCCCCATGTGGGTGATCCTGGCCACCGCGTTTTGCGTCAACCTGCGCTTCATGGTGTTCAGCGCCCATTTGCGGCCCTATGTCATGCACCAGAGCCTTTGGAAGCGGCTGGGCTTCGGCTACCTGATGGCCGACCTCAATTACGTGCTGTTCACCAAACGTTTTCCGCACCCCGGCACCGACCCGGCCGTCATCGAAGCGCAGGAGGCTTATTGGATTGGGAACTGCGCGACCGCCTGGGTCAGCTGGGTAGGCGCCAGCCTGCTGGGCATCGCCCTGGCCAATTCCATCCCGCAGTCCTGGGGCCTGGGTTTTGCCGGCATCCTGGCCTTGCTGGGCATCATGTGCTCGCTGGCCACCACCCGGCTGCGTGCAGTCTCGGCCGGCATTGCCGGTGCGGCGGCCGTGGCCACCTTCGCCCTTCCGCTCAAACTCAATATCCTTGTGGCGATCGCCGCTGCCGCGGCGGTTTGCCTGCTGCTTGAAAAACCGGTGCCGGCCAAGCCCGCCGCGCCCGCACCTGGAACCGGAGACGCCGCATGAACCAGACCGATCTCTGGACCGTTGTCACCATCCTCGGCATGACGGCGATCACCGTCATCACACGCTGCTTCTTTTTCCTGTCGGACAAACCCTGGACACTGCCCTCCTGGGCTCAGCGCGGCCTGCATTACGCGCCCATCGCCGCGCTGGCGGCGGTCATCGTGCCGGAAATGGTGATGGCCCAGGGCCACCTGGTCGCCACCTGGAAGGACGCGCGCCTTTTTGCCGTTGCCGCGGGAACGGCCTGGTACTACTGGCGCCACGGCGTGCTGGGCACCATCCTGGCCGGCATGGCGGTCTATCTGCCGTTGCATATCTGCCTGGGCTGGTAGCTGAGGTAAGCAAACGCAAGAGCGCCTCGCGGCGAGGCATGCGGGAAAAACGCCCGCCTACAATTGCGGCAGCTCAGGCCGCACCGGCCTGAAACTCCACTTCCCTTGCGAGCTTTTCCCATGAATTTCATCCGTTTTTCCGACCTGTGCGCCAGCGGCAAAGTTGCCGGCAAGCGCGTGTTCATCCGTGCCGACCTCAACGTGCCGCAGGACGACGCCGGCAACATCACTGAAGACACACGCGTGCGCGCTTCCATTCCCTGCATCAAGATGGCGCTGGACGCCGGTGCGGCGGTGATGGTGACTTCCCACCTCGGGCGGCCCGTCGAGGGCGAATTCAAGCCGGCCGATTCGCTGGCGCCCGTGGCCAGGCGCCTGGGCGAGCTCATGGGATGCGAGGTTAAGCTGGTGTCCAACTGGGTGGACGGCGTTGACATCAAACCCGGCCAGCTGGTGCTGCTTGAGAACTGCCGCCTCAACAAGGGCGAGAAGAAAAACAGCGAAGAGCTCGCGCGCAAGATGGCCGCGCTCTGCGACATCTTTGTGCACGACGCTTTCGGTACCGCGCACCGCGCCGAAGCCTCCACCTACGGCATCGCGCAGTACGCACCCGTGGCCAGCGCCGGCCCGCTGCTGGCCGCCGAAATGGACGCGATCTCCAAGGCGCTGTCCAGCCCGCGCCGGCCGCTGGTCGCCATCGTGGCCGGCAGCAAGGTGTCGACCAAGCTGACCATCCTCAAGTCGCTGGCAGCCAATGTGGACCAGCTCATCGTGGGCGGCGGTATCGCCAACACTTTCATGCTGGCCGCCGGCCTGAAGATCGGCAAAAGCCTGGCCGAAGCCGATCTGGTCGCTGAAGCCAAAGCCGTGATCGAGGCCATGAAGGCGCGCGGCGCTGAAGTCCCCATCCCGACCGACGTGGTCACTGCCAAGACCTTTGCCGCCGACGCGCCGGCCACCGTCAAGGCGGCTACCGAGGTTGCCGACGACGACCTGATTCTCGACATCGGCCCGCAAACCACAGCGCGGCTGGCCGCGCAGCTCAAGGCCGCCGGCACCATCGTCTGGAACGGCCCGGTGGGCGTGTTCGAGTTCGATGCTTTTGCCAAGGGCACTGAAGGCATTGCGCGCGCCATTGCCGAAAGCAGTGCGTTTTCGATCGCAGGCGGCGGCGACACGCTGGCCGCGATCGCCAAGTACGGCATCGAGAAGCAGGTGGGCTATATCTCCACCGGCGGCGGTGCTTTCCTTGAAGTGCTGGAAGGCAAGACATTGCCGGCCTTTGAGATCCTGCAAAAGCGCGCCGCAGGCTGAGATATTTAGCGGGCGTAGGAGGTAGCCGGGTGGCCCTGGATAGCCCCAGGCGCCCAATTGGTAACGCCTCTGTAACTGTTTCCGTGTGAGAATCGGAAACTAAATTACATGGAGACATTTCTATGCCGCGTCGCGCCACCAAGATCGTTGCCACCCTCGGGCCCGCCTCCAGCGACCCCGCATTGCTGGAGAGAATGATCCGTGCCGGCGTCAACGTGGTGCGCCTGAACTTCAGCCACGGCTCGGCCCAGGACCATGTGGACCGTGCCCAGCTGGTGCGCGAAGCCGCCCAGCGCGCCGGCCGCGAGGTCGCCATCATGGCCGACCTGCAAGGCCCCAAGATCCGCGTCGGTAAATTCGCCGAAGGCAAGGTCCTGCTTGAAGCCGGTGAAAAATTCATTCTCGACGCCTCCCGTACCGAGCTTGGCGACCTGAAAGGCGTGGGCCTGGACTACAAGGAATTGCCGCGCGACGTGAAGGCCGGCGACGTGCTGCTGCTCAACGACGGCCTGATTGTGCTCACCGTCGACATGGTGCGCGGCGAGGAAGTGCACACCACTGTCAAGCTGGGCGGTGAGCTGTCCAACAACAAGGGCATCAACAAACAGGGCGGCGGCCTGACCGCCCCGGCGCTGACCGGCAAGGACATGGAAGACATCAAGACGGCCATGAGCTTCCAGGCCGACTATGTCGCCGTGAGCTTTCCCAAAAATGCCACCGACATGGAAATGGCCCGACAGCTGTGCAATGTGGCCGCAGCGCCCTACAAGCACAAGCCCGGCCTGATCGCCAAGATCGAGCGCGCTGAAGCCATTCCCAAACTGGAAGAGATCCTGCGCGTCAGCGACGGCATCATGGTGGCCCGCGGCGACCTGGCCGTGGAAGTCGGCAACGCCGCCGTGCCGGCGCTGCAAAAGCGCATGATCAAGATGGCGCGCGCCGACGACAAGGTCGTCATCACCGCCACGCAGATGATGGAGTCCATGATCGTCAACCCGGTGCCCACGCGCGCCGAGGTCAGCGACGTGGCCAATGCGGTGCTGGACGGCACCGATGCGGTGATGCTCAGCGCCGAAACCGCCGCCGGCAAATACCCGCTGGAGACGGTCGAGGAAATGGCCAAGATTTGCCAGGAAGCCGAGAAAGCCGAATACAAGGAACTGGAAAGCGATTTCTCCGGCAAGACCTTCAGCCGCATCGACCAGTCCATTGCTATGGGCGCGCTGTTCACCGCCCACCACCTGGGCGCCAAGGCCATCGTCGCGCTGACCGACAGCGGCTCCACCCCCCTGTGGATGAGCCGCCACGACATCCGTGTGCCGATTTACGCGCTCACGCCGCGCCTGGCCACGCAGCGCAAGATGGCGCTGTACCGCAATGTGCGGCCCCTGCTCATGGACACCAGCGCCGACCGCGACACCGCGCTCGAACAGGCCGAAGGCCACCTGCTGCGCCGCGACATCGTGCAAAGCGGCGATGTGTATGCCATCACCTGCGGCGAGCCCATGGGCGCGCCGGGCGGCACCAACATGCTGAAGATTTGCCGGGTGGCTTAGGAATATGGCCCCCACGGTCGCTCACTTCGTGTAGCTCCCTGCCCCCCGAGGGGGCACCCGCCTGCGGCCCGGCAAAGCCGGTTCCGCAGCCCCTGCTGGCCTTTGGCCGGTTCGCTTCGCATCGCCTTGTAGGGTTGTTGGACTGTCCGCGGCAGCCGGTGCGACGGGATGGATTTTCAAGGGATCGGTGTTTACAGGCGGTTACTGCAGGTATCTTGGTCCATTCGGATCAATAACCCCATCTTTTGCACCCGTTAGAATCGAAGCCTCGGTTACTTCGCGGTTACGGCTCTTAAAGGCAGCCCTCGTGCTGTGCGGCCTTCCGCCGGGAACCCGCCTTTTTCGGGCAGCTTTTTCAACTTTCTGGGGATTCTGATCATGGCACTCGTTTCGATGCGCGAGCTGCTGGACCATGCGGCAGTCAACGGCTACGGCATTCCGGCTTTTAACGTCAACAACCTCGAGCAGGTGCAGGCCGTCATGGAAGCGGCCAAGGAAACCGGCGCGCCCGTGATCCTGCAGGCCAGCGCCGGCGCGCGCAAATATGCCGGTGAGCCTTTCATCAAGCACCTGATCCAGGCGGCCATCGAGATGTACCCCAACATCCCCCTGGTCATGCACCAGGACCACGGCCAGAACCCCGACGTCTGCCAGGGCGCCATCGACCTCGGCTTTTCGTCGGTGATGATGGACGGTTCGCTGGAAGCCGACGGCAAGACCATCGCCAGCTACGACTACAACGTCGAAGTGACGAAAAAGGTCTCGCAGCTGGCGCACAAATACGGCGTCACCGTGGAAGGCGAACTCGGCTGCCTGGGATCGCTGGAAACCATGAAGGGTGACAAGGAAGACGGCCACGGCACCGATGCGACCATGACGCGTGAGCAGCTGCTGACCGACCCCGAGCAGGCCGCCGACTTCGTCAAGCGCACGCAGATCGACGCGCTGGCCATCGCCATCGGCACCAGCCACGGCGCCTACAAATTCACGCGCAAGCCCACCGGTGACATCCTGGCGATTGACCGCATCAAGGAAATCCACAAGCGCATCCCCAGCACCCACCTGGTGATGCACGGCTCCTCGTCGGTGCCCCAGGAGCTGCTGGCCCAGATTCGCCAGTACGGCGGCAACATGAAGGAAACCTACGGCGTGCCCGTCGAGGAAATCCAGGAAGCCATCAAGCACGGCGTGCGCAAGATCAACATCGACACCGACATCCGCCTGGCCATGACGGCCGCGGTGCGCAAGTTCCTGGCCGAGAACCCCGAGAAGTTCGACGCCCGCGAATGGCTCAAGCCCGCCCGCGAAGCTGCCAAGGCTATCTGCAAGCAGCGCTACATCCAGTTCGGCTGCGAAGGCCAGGGCGCCAAGATCAAGGGCGACACCCTGCAGGTCGTGGCCGCCAAGTACGCCAAGGGAGAGCTGGCCCAGGTCGTGCATTAAAAAGCGCCGAAATTCCCGCCGCCCGCCCGCGCGGATTGGCGATAATTCAAAGCCCGTGGACTCTTCTCGAGTCGCGCGGGCTTTTTACTTCGACCCTTCTCCCATGCCTTCCACCATGACCCAAGCACTCCACACCTCCGCCCTGACTTCCCTGCCCCTGCTCGCGCGCGGCAAGGTGCGCGACAACTATGCCGTGGGCAAGGACAGGCTGCTGATGGTGGCCAGCGACAGGCTGAGCGCCTTTGACGTCATCCTCGGCGAGCCGATCCCAGGCAAGGGCGCGCTGCTGACGCAGATGGCCTTGTTCTGGTTCGGCAAGCTGGGCCACATCTGCCCCAACCACCTGACCGGCGAGTCGCCCGAGAGCGTGGTCACGCCGGCCGAAGTCCCGCAGGTGGTGAACCGCTCCATGCTGGTCAAGCGCTTGAAGCCCATCCCGGTCGAGGCTGTGGTGCGCGGTTACTTGGCCGGCAGCGGCTGGAAGGAATACCAGGAGAGCCAGTCCGTCTGCGGCGTGCCGTTGCCCACTGGCCTGAAAAACGCCGGCAAGCTGCCCGAGCCCATCTTCACGCCGGCGGCCAAGGCCGAGGCCGGCGAGCATGACGAGAACATCAGCTACGAACAGGTGGTCAAGGTCGTCGGCCCGGAGCTCGCCGCGCAGATCAAAAAAATCAGCATCGAGATCTACAGCACGGCCGCGGCCTTCGCGCTGACCAAGGGCATCATCATTGCCGACACCAAGTTCGAGTTCGGCCTCGATGAAAAGGGCACGCTCACCCTGATGGACGAGGTGCTGACACCCGACTCCTCGCGCTACTGGCCCATCGAAGGCTACGAAGCCGCCTATGCGGCCGGCCAGAACCCGCCCAGCTACGACAAGCAGTTCGTGCGCGACTGGCTGGAGAGCGTGCGCATCAACGGCAAGCCCTGGGACAAGACGCCTCCCGCGCCGCACCTGCCGGCCGACGTGGTCGCCAAGACCGCCGCCAAGTACCAGGAAGCCCTGAGCCGCCTGACGGCCTGAAGACCAGGTCCTGCACCGCGGCGCAATGGAATTCCTGCTGGAGCTGCTGTTCGAGTTTTTCGGCGAGCTGTTTCTGCAGCTCTTTGGCGAGATGTTCGGCGGTGCTTTCAAAGCCGCCTGGTACAAACTGCGCGGTCGCGACCATGAATTGACCGCGGCGCAGGAAACGGCATGGTCCGTCATGACCGGCATTGCCGCAGGCCTGCTGACCGTGTTGATCGTTCCTCACCTGGCAATCCGTCTGCACTGGCTGCAAATCCTCAACCTGGTGCTGGCGCCCGCGGTAGCGGGCCTGCTGGTTGAACGTCTGCGCGCCTGGCGCGAATCGCGCCGCGAATTCAGCGCGGAAGTTGCCGCTTATGCGGCGCTCTTCGGATTCGCCTTCGCCTTGACCCGATGGTTCTTCGGCTCCTGAAGCGATTCAGCTGAGGATCACGCTGCTGAGACGGCGGCGGTAAGTCGCTACCACCGGGTCGTCGGGCGGGATCTGCCCGTCAGCCACCTTGGGTTTGGGCGCCTCCATGATGTCGAGCACGGCGATATAGGTCTTGCGCGCGAGCTCTTCGTTCCAGGATTTGTCGCGCATCAGGATTTCCAGCAGCTCATCGAGCGCGTCGATCCATTGCTGCCGGGCCATCAGCCCGCGAGCCTTGTCAAAGCGCGCCTCGAAATCGCGTTTGTTGGCCGCTATCCGGGCGTCCAGACCGGCCGCGTCTGCCCCCTGCGTGGCGGCAAAATCCATGGCATCCATCCAGCGCTTGAGCGAGTCAAAGCGCCGCACGAGTGTGGCCTGGGCAATCACCGGGGCAAACGCCACCTTGGCATCATCCTCGCGTCCCATCTGCAACAGCAGCTTCACGTAGTCGAATCTTGCGTTCTCGTCGGCCGGGTTGGCGGCCACCGTGTGCTGCAGTTTTTCCAGCACGGCGGCCGGGTCGGTGCTTTCTTCCTCGAGCGCCAGTTCCGGCTCCTCGGACTCGCTGGCGGGCGGCAGATGCTTGTCCAGGAATTCCTTGACCTTGCCTTCAGGCAGGGCACCGGCAAAGCCATCCACCGGCTGGCCGTTCATCATCAGGATGCAGGTCGGGATGCTGCGGATACCGAAGGCCGCGCCCAGCTGCTGTTCCTGATCGGAGTCGATCTTCACGAGCTTGAAGCGCCCGGCGTATTCGGCCTCGACTTTTTCAAGAATCGGGCCCAGCGACTTGCAGGGGCCGCACCACGGCGCCCAGAAGTCGATCAGCACGGGGGTGGTCATGGAGGCGGTAACGACTTCCGCTTCGAAATTGGCAATGGTGACGTCGATCATGGTTCAGTGAAATTGGGGCTGGAATAAGGGGTTTCAACCGCCGCGGCGCGGCCGGCCGGGCGCGGGAGCAAGCCCAAACGATAGTATGCGCTCCCAAGCCTTAAAATCAGGGGTTACGGGCGAGCAGCCCGCAAACCCCAAGACCCGGAAGCCCCCAGAAGGTCCCCATGACGACGACAAACAATCCGGCCGCATCCGCTCCCCTGGTGGGCGTGGTGATGGGCTCCAGCAGCGACTGGGAAACCATGCAGCATGCGGTGCAGATCCTCAGCCAGTTCGGCGTGGCGCACGAAGCCCGCGTGGTGTCCGCCCATCGCATGCCCGACGAGTTGTTCGCCTATGCCGAAGCCGCGCAGGGCCGTGGCCTGCAGGCCATCATCGCCGGCGCCGGCGGCGCCGCCCACCTGCCCGGCATGCTGGCCGCCAAGACGGTCGTGCCGGTTCTGGGTGTGCCGGTGGCCAGCAAACATCTGCAAGGTGTTGATTCGCTGCACAGCATCGTGCAGATGCCAAAAGGCATCCCCGTCGCCACCTTCGCCATCGGTAACGCCGGCGCGGCTAACGCGGCCCTGTTTGCCGTCGCCATGCTGGCCCTGCACGACAAGGCGCTGGCCGCCAGGTTGCAGGCTTTCCGCGCCGAGCAGACCGCCGCCGCCCACGCCATGACCCTGCCGCCCGCATGAGCCTTCCTTCCGGACTCCCCGTTTTCCCCGGCACCGTTTCCGCTTCCGGCCAGCCCGCCACATTGGGTGTGATGGGCGGCGGCCAGTTGGGCCGCATGTTTGTGCATGCCGCGCAGCGCCTGGGCTATTTCACCGCGGTGCTGGACCCCGACGCGCAAAGCCCGGCCGGCCTGGTGAGCCACCACCACATCCAGACCGGCTATGCCGATGGGCAGGGGCTCAAGCAGTTGGCCGCGCTATGCGCCGCCATCACCACCGAATTCGAAAACGTGCCTGCTGGGGCGCTGCAGGCACTGGCCGCCAGCCGGCCCGTGGCACCGGGGGCGGGCGCCGTTGCCATCGCGCAAAACCGCATCGAGGAAAAATCGCACTTCACCGCCAGTGCCGCGCAATCGGGCGCGCTGGCGGGCGTCAGCTGCGCGCCCTATGCCGTCATTGAAACCGAGGCTCAGCTGCGCGCCGTGCCGGCCGACCTGTTGCCCGGCATCCTGAAAACCGCGCGCATGGGCTATGACGGCAAGGGCCAGGTCCGTGTCAAGACTGCGGCTGAACTCGCCGCCGCCTGGGCCGGCCTCAAGCAGGCCCCTTGTGTGCTTGAGAAAATGCTGCCGCTCAAGGCCGAGTGCTCGGTCATCGTGGCACGCGGCTGGGACGGCCGCATCGTGAGCTTCGCGCCGCAGCGCAATGTGCATGTCGACGGCATCCTGGCCGTCACCCAGGCCTATGAAGGCAATATGCCGGCGGCGCTGGCGCAGCGCGCGCTGGCAGCCACCCACACCATCGCCCACCACGTCGGCTACGTCGGCGTGCTCTGCGTCGAGTTTTTCCTGGTGGACGACGGCAGCGACGACGGCGCGCTGGTCGTCAACGAAATGGCGCCGCGCCCGCACAACAGCGGCCACTACACGATCGATGCCTGCGATGTCTCGCAGTTCGACCTGCAGGTGCATGCCATGGCCGGCCTGCCCTTGCCGCAGCCGCGCCAGCATTCGCCGGCCATCATGCTCAACCTGCTGGGTGACGTCTGGCTTGATGCCGAAGGCCAAGCGCGCACGCCCGACTGGAATGCCGTGCTGGCGCTGCCCGGTACGCACCTGCACCTTTACGGCAAGACCGAAGCGCGTGCGGGACGCAAGATGGGCCACCTCAACATCACCGGCGCTGATGTCGCGGCCGTCAAGGCCACGGCACGCCGGGCGGCGGCCATCCTCGGGCTGCCCGGCCTTGAAGACCTCTAATGATTCTGCCCGGCACCGATACACAGGCCATTGCTGAGGCCGCCCGCCGCATTCAGGCGGGTGAGCTGGTCGCTTTCCCGACCGAGACGGTCTATGGCCTGGGCGCAGACGCCTCCAATGATGCTGCCGTCGCCGGCATCTTCGCTGCCAAGGGCCGGCCGGCCGACCATCCGCTTATCGTGCACGTGGCTGACGCCGCGCACGTAGAGGCTTACGCCAGCAGCGTGCCGCCTTTCGCCGCGCGCCTGATGAAGGCCTTCTGGCCCGGGCCCCTCACTGTGATCCTGCCGCGCAAGCCCGGTATCGCGGCCGCCGCGGCCGGCGGCCAGGACTCCATAGGCCTGCGCTGCCCGGCGCACCCGGTGGCGCTGGCTTTTCTCAAGGCCTGCAACACCGGCGTGGCCGGCCCGAGCGCCAACCGTTTCGGCCGCGTCAGCCCCACCACCGCCCAACATGTGCAGCAGGAGTTCGGCGACAGCCTGCTGGTGTTGGACGGCGGCCCCTGCGACGTCGGCATTGAGTCCAGTATTGTCGATTGCACGCGCGGCCGGCCCGTGCTGCTGCGTCCGGGCGTGCTCACGCGCGCGCAACTGGAGGCCGCCTGCGGCCAGGCCGTGCCGGGCAAGGACGAGCTTGAGCAGGAAGCCCTGGGCGACGCGCCGCGCGCCTCCGGCACCCTGGAGGCGCATTACGCGCCCGACGCCAAGGTGCGCCTGATGGATGCCGGCTCGATCCAGACCGCCCTCGACCTTCTGGGCACTGACGCGGCCCATATCGCGGTGTATGCGCGAAGCATCGTGCGCATCAAGTCGGAACGCGTGTTGTACCGCCGCATGCCCGACGACGCGCTGGCCACCGCGCAGCAACTGTTTGCCGTGCTGCGCGATTTCGATGCCAAGGGCGTCAAGCTGATCTGGGTCGAAAACCCGCCGCCCGCCGCCGAATGGGACGGCGTGCGCGATCGGCTGGGGCGCGCCGCCGCGAGCTGAGGCGCGTTTATTGCCGGGCCGCTATCATGGGGCGGCATATCCTGACAACAAGGTGGCCCATGCTCTCCATCCTCCTCACCATCTGGTTTCTCCACGTCGCGGCCATGATGAGCCCAGGCGCCAATGTGCTGCTGGTGTCGCAGCTCGCGGCCAGTGACCGGGCGCGCAGCGCGGTGTTCGCGGCCCTGGGCGTGACGGTGGGGGCCGCGATTTGGGCCTTGTGCGCGGTGCTGGGCGTCAATGCCGTGTTCCAGATCTTTCCGGGCTTACGCCTGGCGCTGCAGGTGGCCGGCGGCCTCTACCTGCTCCATGTGGCCGGCAGGCTCTGGCGATCGGGAGGACTGGCGCTCGGCGATGGCGGTCCGTCGGTGTCATCGTTTGCCGCGTTTCGGCTGGGTTTCCTCACCAACATCACCAACCCGAAATCGGCGCTCTTTTTCGGCAGCGTGTTTGCCGCCTCGTTTCCGGCCTCACCCAGTCCCGTCCTGCAGGGTGTGGCGGTGGCCATGGTCGTGGTCAACGCGCTGTGCTGGCACACGCTGCTGGCCTACCTGTTTTCGCGGCAGCGGGTACGGCTGGCGTATGCCCGCACGCGCGGAACCGCTGACCGGATTGCCTCAGTGGCCGTGGGTGCGCTGGGCCTGGGCCTGCTCGCAGCTTCCCTGCGTGAGGCACGGTCCTAGGCGTTGCTCTTAAGGCAATGCGAATTGCCCTTCGGGCTCCGGTTCGTCCGGATCGCCCTGCGTGCCCTCGGTGACCCATTGCAGATAGGCCGCAGAGCCCGCGGTGATCGGGATTTGCACAATCTCCGGTGTCTCGTAGCTGTGGTGCGCGACGATAAAGCGCGCCAGTGCCGCATACCGCGCCTGTGATGTCTTGACCGAGAGGCGAAATTCCGTCTCATCGCACAGCCTGCCCTGCCAGCGGTAAATGCTCTGGATGGGCTGGATCTGCACGCAGGCGCCCAATCGGGCCTCCACAATTCCGCGCGCCAGGCTTTGCGCTTCGTCCGCCGTGGCGGTGGTTGTCAGTACGAGGCAATACACCTTGTTACTGTCGGTGGCGTGGCTGGCTGCCTGCATCATGGTGCTCCGGTTCAACCTGCCGCGCCGGGCAGGCACTGCCCAAAATTCAGGCATTGTGGCGCAAGCCGCGCCGGATGGGGGTTTTACCCGCAAGCCGCAGGGTCATCAACAGCCTTGTCCACACCCCGCAGGGATAACTTTTCCGGCCGGGAATCCGTCCGCCGGCTAGCGGGCGATTTCTTTTACAGTCCACTCCAGCAACGCGTCCAGCGCCGGGCGCGCGGCGCCCGCGTTCGGGTGGTTGACAAGCCCTACGACGATGTACCGTGTGCCGCTGTTGCCGTTGGCATAACCCGCGATCGCGCTCACGTCGCGCAGCGATCCGGTCTTCAGGAAGGCCAGGCCCGCAACGCTTTTGCCGCGTTCTCGCAGCGTGCCGTCCACGCCCGCCACGGGCAGCGAATCGGCCAGGTCGGCGGCCAGCGGGCTTCTGGCGGCGTGTTGCAGCAGGGCTGAGAGGCCCGTCGCCGTGATGCGCTCCTGGCGGCTCAGGCCTGAGCCGTTGTCCATCACGGGGGGTGGCGTGCCCGGCAGGGTTTTTCTCCACCAGGCGGCCAGCGCGGCGTGCGCTGAATCGAGCGTGCCGCTTTTGGGCTGGCCGAGGTTGGCATGCAGGCCCAGCGTCAAGAACAGGTGCTGGGCCATCACGTTGTTCGAGTATTTGTTGATGTCGCGCACGACTTCCAGCAGCGGCGGTGACTGGTGCTCAAACCGTATGGCGGCTTTCTCGCCCGAGATCGTACCGGTGCTGCGCAGCATGGCGAGTTCCTGCGGCGTGGCGTCGCGCGCCGTGCCCGTCAGCAGCCCGCCCAGTTGCCGCCACGAGCCTTCGATGGCGCGTGCGGCGAAGCTGGCCGGGTCGGCATAGGCGCTGGGCCAGACTTTTTCGCCGCAGGCCGAAGAATACGTGCCCAGGAATTCGATGTTGACCGGGTTCTCGACGCTGGCGCGCAGCTCGCTGCGCCAGTCGCCGCAGCGCGCCACGCGCATCATGGGCACGCTGGTGCCCACCTGCACGCCCGCCAGCGGCGGCTCGTAGCGCACCAGCGCGCGGCCGCTGGGCAGGTCCGGCGTGAAGGTCATCACGATGGACTTGAAGTTGATGAGAAGCGCGTCGGGCCGCGCGTTGTAAGGCCGCAGCGGCTCACCGTCGAACTCGCCCGGGTCGGTGGCGGGCACGCTGAAAGCGCTGCGGTCCAGCACGATGTCGCCGCGAATCACTCGCGCACCGCCGGCTTGCACCTGGGCCAGCAGGGCCTGCAGGCGTTCCACGACGAGTTTGGGGTCTCCCCCGCCTTGTACCACCAGGTTGCCGTTGAGCAGCCCGCCCGAGGTGCTGCCGTCGAGGATGATGCGGGTCTTCCAGGTGAAGTCGCGGCCCAGCGCATCGAGCGCCGAATAGGTGGTGACCAGCTTCATGACCGAGGCCGGATTCATCGGCGTATCGGCGCGCCAGCTCAGCCGCGGCACCGGCTTGCCGCTTGCTGCCTCGACCACCAGCATGGACACCGCGTCGCGCGGCACCTTGGCGCGTGACAGGGCTTTCTCAATCGGGGCGGGCAGGCGCGGGGCCTGCGCCAGGGCGGCCCGGGGAGCGAAGGACAGGGCGGCGGCCAGCGCGGCGGCCAGCACGCCCAGTGCAACAGAATGCGGCGCGCGCGGGCGCGGCAAGTCATGGGTCATGCGGGGATTATCGCGGCAGCCCGCTGGCCACTGGCGGGGGATAATCGGGTGCAGCCATCCGCCGGCACCTGTTTCCAGCTGCCGACGGCCCCGATGACCCGCCCCACCGCATGCCTCAATTCCTCAAATTCCTCGCCTTTGACACCAGCACGGACCAGATGTCGGTGGCTGTGACCGACGGCTCGCGCACCTGGCAGCACAGCGGCCCCGGCGGTGCACAGGCCTCAACCACGCTGATCCCGGCCGTGCTCGCACTGCTGGCCGAGGCCGGGCTGGTTCTGGGCGAGCTGGACGCCATCGCCTTCGGCCGCGGCCCGGGCTCTTTCACCGGCCTGCGCACCGCCTGCGCCGTGGCCCAGGGCCTGGCGCTGGGCGCACGGAACGGTGCGGGCATGCCGGTGCTGCCCATAGACACACTGATGGCCGTGGCCGAGGAAGCGCGCTTCCAGCAGGCCGGTGCCAAGCCGTCCACCATCACCGCGCTGCTCGATGCGCGCATGGATGAGATGTATGTGCAAAGCTTTGGATTCAGCGGCGGGCAGTGCCGCGCGCTGGGCGAATGTGAGCTGGTGCGGCCCGAGGATTTCGCCCCTGATGCCTCGGCCGACCTGCTGGCCGGCAATGTGTTTTCCGTTTATGCGGGGCGCCTGCCGGCCGTGCTGCCGGCGCAGGCCGGGGCCCTGCCTACGGCCACCGCGCTGCTGCGCCTGGCACCCGCATTGGCCGCCGCCGGCCAATGTGTCAGCGCCGAGCTCGCCCTGCCGATCTATGTTCGCGATAAAGTAGCGCTCACCACGCAGGAGCGTGAGCAGGCCAAGGCCGTCAAGCTCGCAGCTCCCCCGCCCTCACCATGAACGCCATCCTCAAGCCGCTCGAAGCCCAGTTCGAAGCCATGACACCCGCATGGCTGGACGCGGTGTTGCGGGTGGAGGAGCGCGCCTATCGCCAGCCCTGGACCCGGGGAAATTTCATCGACTCACTCAATGCCGGCTACCAGGCGCAGCTGCTGACCGGCGGCAACCCGCCCGATGCCCAGCTGCTGGGCTATTTTGTGGCCATGAAGGGCGTGGACGAGGTGCACCTGCTCAACATCACCGTCGCGCCGGACCACCAGCGCCAGGGCTGGGCCCGCATCATGCTTGATGCGCTGGCCATCTGGTCGCGCGCCCAGGGCGCGCAGTGGCTGTGGCTGGAAGTGCGCGTGAGCAATGCGCGCGCCAAGGCGGTGTATGAACGCTACGGCTTTCGCCATGTGGGTACGCGCCGCAATTACTACCCGGCGGACGGCTCGGCACGCGAGGACGCCATCGTCATGAGCCTGGCCCTATGAGCCTGAACCTGGATAAACGCCACCGCGCCATGCTGCGCGAGATGGGCGTGCGCGTCTGGCTGCCGCAGGCACCCGTCGCCGCCGATGCCGTTGTGGACGTGCCCGTGCCCGCTGAAGGTCCTTCCGAAATTGCGGCGGTTGCCCTGCGGGAAATCCGTCCGGCCGCGGTCTCCGCGCCGCGGGAAGCGCTTCCTCCTGTGCGCACTCCACCTCCTCGCCCGATGGCGGCCACGCCGCAAGCCGAGGCGCGCGAAGCAAGCACCGCGAACACCTCCGGCGCCTGGAGCATGGGCCCGGCCCAGGCCCTGTATGCCGAGGCCGCCCACGCCGAAGGCGCGCGCTGGCTGGTGCTGGCCGAAACGCCGGCGACCGCGCTGCAGCGCGAATCCTTAGGCCCTTTCGAAGGCGAAGCCGGCAAGCTGCTCGACAACATGCTGCGCGCCGCACGCCTGCACCAGGCCGGCGTGGTGCTGCTCGCGCCGCTGGTGCGCGGCGCTTCCGCCGGTGCGGGCGCCGCCTTGCCAGAGGCGTTACCGGCCCTGCTGGCCAGTGCCCAGCCCGATATCGTGCTGGTCATGGGCCGGCTGGCCGCGCAGGCCTTGCTCCAATCGAGCGAGCCTTTCGGCAGGCTGCGCGGCCAGGTGCATGGCCTGCACGGTACGCAGGCGGTGGTGACCTATGACGCCACCTATCTGCTGCGCAACCCCTCCGACAAGGCCAAGGCCTGGGACGACCTGTGCCTGGCCATGAGTCGGGTTCGGCCTGCCGGCTGAGTCAGCCCTTGGCGGCGGCGTCCCGGCCAGGCGCCAGCACCGAGGCAATCGCCGCCACCATCAGCACCACCGCCGCCCAGTCCTGCCAGTGCAGCACTTCGCCCAGGCCCAGCGCGCCTGAAAACACACCCAGGATGGGGATCATCATCACGCTCAGCGTCGAAGCGATGGGCGGCAGGGCGCGCGCCAGCGTGAACCAGGCCGCGTGCGCAAAGCCGAAGATCAGCACCGCGTTGTAGACAATCGCCGCCCAGGCCGCGGGTGACGGCGTCTTCCATTGCGGCATTTCAAACATCGTGCCCAGCACTGTCATCACGACGGCTGTCATGACTGTCATCCAGAAGGACAGCGTGAGCGTCGCGGCGGGTATGGTGGTCTTGCGCAGCAACTGCGTACCCAGTGCCCACATGGCTGCCGCCACCAACGCGCACAGCACACCCAGCGGCCGCCCCGAAAGATTCGCCAACTCATACCAGAGCAGCAGTGCCACGCCCACAGCTGCGGCGGCCACACCCAGCCAGTTGCGAGGCTTGAGCTTGGCACCAAAAAACCAGGCGCCCAGCAGCGCCGAGAAAATCGGCATGGTGTAGCCCAGGATGGCCGCGCGCCCGCTGCTGAGATTTTTCACCGCCAGGATGATGAGCGCGTGCCAGACAAACATGTTCGCCGCCGCCAGCCAGAAAAGCTCACGCCACTTGTCGCGCGGCACAAAAAACGGCACCTTCAGCAGCACCATTGCCAGCCCCAGCACCGGGATGCCCAGCCAGATCGAGATCGCCCGGAAGGTCAGCGGCGGATAGTCGGCAACGCCTATCTTCATCACTGGCCAGTTCAGGCCCCAGACGAGGGTGAGCAGGACCAGGATAAAGAGTTGGCGCTGGGAGAGTTGCATAGACGGGCAGACGGTGAAGGTGATGCTATTGTCCGGGCAGCGAGGAAATCCTGCAGGGACCGGCCGTGGGGCCGTGTTCTTACAATAGGCGGATGAACTTCCTCGACATGCTGGGCGCCGCAGGACGCCAGAACCACTCCATGCTCTGCGTCGGCCTGGACCCGGAGCCGGCCAAATTCCCCGGCAAGCTCAAGGGCGACGCCAACAAGATCTACGATTTCTGCGCCGCGATTGTCGACGCCACCGCCGACCTGGTGATTTCCTTCAAGCCGCAGATCGCCTATTTCGCCGCCCACCGCGCTGAAGGCCAGCTCGAACGCCTCATGGAACACATGCGCCGCGTCGCGCCGCAGGTGCCCATCATCCTGGACGCCAAGCGCGGCGACATCGGTTCCACCGCCGAGCAATACGCGAAAGAAGCCTTTGAGC
>Ga0102592_1000561_pt1 | contig 58695 bp, 48 predicted proteins | sample AraplaCol_mMF_r2_FD_76861 | JGI IMG/M metagenome (GOLD analysis project Ga0102592, IMG submission 76861) | Arabidopsis root microbial communities from North Carolina, USA - plate scrape MF_Col_mMF_r2 (SPADES assembly) (version 2) | ecosystem: Host-associated > Plants > Roots > Endosphere...
ACCACCGCCACGGCGGCGTGATCCTGGCGCTGTGGGGCGCGCTGGCCGAGTTCATGTCGCGCAACCAGCTCGACACCATGATCGGCTGCGCCAGCATCCCGATGCAGCACAACGGCGTGTCCAACGGCCACGCGGCCGCCAGCATCTGGCGCCAGGTGCGCGAGACACACCTGGCCGCCATCGAATACCGCGTCACCCCGCGCCTGGCCCTGCCGGTGGAGAGGCTGGACGACACGCTGGACGTGGAGCCGCCCGCGCTGATCAAGGGCTATTTGCGCCTGGGCGCCAAGGTGCTGGGCGCGCCGGCCTGGGACCCGGATTTCAACTCGGCCGACCTGCCCATGATGATGCGTATCGCCGACCTTCCGCCGCGCTACCTCAAGCATTTCTCCGGCAAGCCGCTGCCGGGCAACGCCACGGAGGCCTGATGCGCAGCATGTTTGACGCCATGGGGGCGCTGGTTTCATCGGGCAATGGCTTCGGCGGGGGCGGCGACGGCCACGATGACGAGGACTCGCTGCGCAAGCGCTACCGCACCGTCTTCATCTCCGACATCCATCTGGGCACGCCCGGCTGCCAGGCAGCGGCCCTGCTGGATTTCCTCAAGGCCCACCCCAGCGACAACCTGTACCTGGTGGGAGACATCGTGGACGGTTGGCAGCTGCGCCGCCGCTGGTACTGGCCGCAGTCGCACAACGACGTGGTGCAAAAGCTGCTGCGCCGCGCGCGCAAGGGCTGCCGCATCACCTATGTGCCCGGCAACCACGATGAGTTTGCGCGTGAATTTATCGGCAACCAATTCGGCGGCATCGAGGTCATCGATGAAGCCGTGCACACCACCGCCGACGGACGCCAGTTGTGGATCATCCACGGCGACTACTTCGACGCGGTGGTGCAGTGCGCCAAATGGCTCGCCTACGTGGGTGACAACCTCTATGAATTCACGCTCAAACTCAACCGATACCTGAACGGCCTGCGCGCCCGCATGGGCTTGCCTTACTGGTCACTCTCGGCCTACCTGAAACAAAAGGTCAAGAGCGCGCTCAATTACGTCACCGACTTCGAGATGGCGGTCGCCAACGAGGCGCGCCGGCGCGGCCACCAGGGCGTGGTCTGCGGCCACATCCACCGCGCCGAGATGCGCACCATCAACGGCGTGCTGTACTGCAACGACGGCGACTGGGTGGAAAGCCGCACGGCGCTGGTCGAAAACTTCGACGGCACGCTGGAGCTGGTGCACTGGGCGCCGGCCCATGAGACGCAGGGCCGCGGCCACGCTGCTTCCACGGTGGTCGCATGAGGATCGCCCTGGTCACCGACGCCTGGCAGCCCCAGGTCAACGGCGTTGTCACCACTTTGGTGGAACTGGTGCGCGAGCTCGCGGAACTGGGCCACCAGGTGGAGGTGATACATCCGCACCTTTTCAAGACACGGCCTTGCCCCGGTTATGCGGGCATAGACCTGGCGGTGCGTCCCCAGCGCGGACTGGCTGAAAAGCTGGACGCTTTCCAGCCCGAAGCCATCCATATCGCCACCGAGGGCCCGCTGGGCTGGGCGGCGCGCGGCTACTGCCTCAAGCGCAGGCTGCGCTTCACCACGGCCTTTCACACCAAATTCCCTGAGATCCTGCACGCGGCGCTGAAAATTCCGCTGTCCTGGGGCTATGCGCTGTTCCGCCATTTCCACAGGCCCTCGTCGGGCGTGATGGTGCCCACCCAGGGCGTGCTGCGTATGCTGGAGCAGCGCGGCTTCCAGAACCTGCGCGGCTGGACGCACGGCGTGGACACGCAGCTTTTCGGTTTTGAGCCCCAGCCTCGTCCGCACCCGCCCATGGGTACGTTGCTGCGGCCGGTGTCGCTGTTTGTGGGGCGGGTGTCTTATGAGAAGAATATTGATGCTTTCCTGAAACTGGACATTCCCGGGACCAAGGTGGTCTGCGGAGTAGGGCCCCTGGAAGCAACACTCAAGGATCGTTATCCACAGGTCCGCTGGATGGGGGTTCTGGCCCGCGACGAGCTGGCCAAGGTTTATGCCGCGGCGGACGTCTTTGTTTTCCCGAGCCGCTCGGAAACCTTCGGCTTGGTGATGCTGGAAGCCATGGCCGCCGGCACGCCGGTGGCGGCCTACCCGGTCGACGGACCGCTGGAAGTGCTCGGAAAAGCCGACGGTAGTTGTCACGGCGGTGTCATGAATGAGGATTTGCAACAGGCTTGTTACGGTGCGCTGGCCGTGCCGCGCCACGAAGCCCGCCAGCGCGCGCTGGACTTCAGCTGGGGCCAGGCCGCGCAGCTTTTTGCGTCATATCTCGTGAATGCCGTGCAAAACGGTGTCAAGTCTGACCCCAGGGGGATCAAGGGCAGCCAAGGGGGCCACTTGCCAGCGCCCACGGCGGGGAGCAACATCAGTTAAAAGTACTGTCACGCCTTTGTCATGAAACCGGTCAACACTGTGACTTACGTTTAATGACATATATCTTTCGTGTTGATGCCCACTTCCCCCGCCTTGGTGGCCGCGGCCGCGCCACCCGTCCAGTTCCTGGACCGCGACCACAGCATTCTTGCCTTCAATGAGCGGGTGCTGGACTGGGCCAAACGCCCGGATGTGCCTCTGTTGGAACGGCTGAGGTTTTTGTGTATTGTGTCGTCCAACCTGGACGAATTCTTTGAAGTTCGCACCGCGCCCCACCTGACGGCGGCACAGGCCAATGAGCAGAAAGCGCCTTATTCGGTGCAGTCTTTCAATGCCTTGTCTTCCGCCGCGCACGATATGGTGGCGCGCCAGTATTCGCTCTACAACGACGACCTGCTGCCCGCCTTTGAGCGCCAGGGCATACGCATCGTTTCGCATGGCGATCGCAACACCGCCCAGCGGCGCTGGGTGAAAGAGTATTTCGAGCGGGAAGTGCGGCCGCTGCTGATCCCTGTGGGGCTGGATCCGTCGCACCCCTTTCCGCAGGTGGCCAACAAGTCGCTCAATTTCATCGTGCGGCTGGGCGGCCATGACGCTTTCGGCCGTGAGAACGAGATCGCCATCGTCAAGGTGCCACGGGTCTTGCCGCGGCTGATCCATATGCCTTCGCGCGGCCACCATAAGGATGAGCGGCTGTTCGTCTCGCTCTCCAGCGTGATCCGGGCCCACCTGGCCGAGTTGTTTCCCGGCCGCGAAGTGGGGCAGTTTTCGCAGTTCCGTGTGACCCGCCATTCGGACCTCGCGGTCGACGAAGACGACGTCAAAAACCTGCGCACCGCCCTGCGCCAGGGCCTGGAGCAGCGCCACTACGGCCAGGCCGTGCGGCTGGAGGTGTCGGCGGGCTGCTCGGAATACCTGGCCAACTTCCTGCTGAAGCAGTTCAACCTGCCGTCACCGTCGCTGTACCGCGTGCACGGCCCGGTGAACCTGGTGCGCCTGACGCAGCTGGTGGACCTGGTCAACGATCCCAAGCTGCTGTTCCCGAGCTACCGGCCCTGTTACCCGACGCAGTTGCAGCCAGGGCAATCCTTCTTTGAGCGGCTCAAGGAGGGTGACGTGTCCATCCACCAGCCTTTCGAGAGTTTTGACGGCGTGCTCGCTTTCCTGCGCGAGGCCGTAAACGACCCGCAGGTGCTGGCCATCAAGCAGACGATTTACCGCACCGGCGCCGACTCAGAGCTGATGGTGCTGCTGCGCGAAGCCGTGCGGCGCGGCAAGGAAGTCACCGTGGTGGTGGAGCTCAAGGCGCGCTTCGACGAAGAGGCCAACATCAACTGGGCGGAAATGCTGGAATCTATAGGCGCACAGGTGGTGTACGGCGTGGTGGGACTGAAGACGCACGCCAAGATGCTGCTGGTCACGCGCCGCGAAGGCCGGCAGCTGGCGCGCTATGCGCATCTGTCCACCGGCAATTACAACCCGCGTACGGCGCGGCTTTATACCGACCTGAGCTACCTCACGGCCGACCCCTTGATGACGGCCGATGTTGACAACGTCTTTGTGCACCTGGCCAGCCAGAGTCGCCTGCCCAAGCTGCATCGCTTGCTGCTCGCACCTTTCCAGCTGCACCGCAAGCTGATCGAGAAGATAGACGCGCTGGGTGTGGCCGCCCTGCAGGGCAAGGACACACGCCTGGTCGCCAAGATGAATGCGCTGACCGACGAAGACCTGATGCTGGCGCTGGTGAGGGCAGGGCGTTGCGGCGTGAAGATAGACCTGGTCGTGCGCGGCGCCTGCATGTTGCCGGCCCAGGTGCCGGGCGTGACCGACAACATCCGCGTGCGCTCCGTCATAGGCCGCTTTCTTGAGCATTCACGGGTGTTTTACTTCCGTTGTGCGGAAGAAGAAACCCTGCTGTTGTCGAGCGCCGACTGGATGAACCGCAACATGCTGCGCCGGGTCGAGCTGGCCTGGCCGGTGACCGACCCGGTGATTCGCCAGCGCATCATCGATGAATGCCTGGTGGCCTATTTGCACGATGGGCGCGATGCCTGGGACCTGCAACCCGACGGCAGTTACCTGCGCGTAAATTCCCACGGCGATACACCACGCCACGGTGCACAGGCAGCGCTGATGGCCCGCTATTCAGCCCCCCAACACCAGGACAAATGACATGGACCTCATCTTGTGGCGTCATGCGGAGGCGGAAGATTTTCCCGAAGGTGATCCACAAGGCAGCGACCTGGAGCGCTCGCTCACGACCCGCGGCGAGAAACAGGCCTCCCGCATGGCCAACTGGCTGGACCGCCAGTTGCCCGAAGGCACGCGCATTCTTGTGAGCCCGGCGCGACGCTGCGAGCAGACGGCATTGGCTCTGGGGCGCAAATACAAAATCAGGAACGAGCTGGCGCCTGACGCCACGGCCGCGCAATTGCTGGAACTGGTGCAGTGGCCCTCGGCCAAATCGCCGATCCTGGTGGTGGGCCACCAGCCCATCCTCGGCGAAGCCATCGCGCAGCTGCTGGGCCTGCAGGCCAGCGATTTCCCGGTCAAGAAGGGCGCCGTCTGGTGGCTGCGCAGCCGCGACCGGGAGGGCCACAACCAGACCGTGGTGGTGGCGGTGCAGTCGCCTGAAGTGCTTTGAGCCGATGCCCTGAGCGACAAAGGGTCCCGGTGATCATGCGGCTTCATGAGGTGCGGACCGCAACGGAGGATTGCGGCGCTTACAGCCTGTTTACAACTGCGTATGCCCACGGCATTGCGGCATGCATTACACATTGGGTTCGGCGTTGACTCATTGGCCAGTTACGCCTTCCGGATCCGCCCATGCCACACGATCTTGTTTCATTCGGAGCCATTGTTTTCTGCGGCCTTGCGCTGGCTCCTGCCGCGGCCCATGCCATGGAACTTCCCAACAAGATCCATTTGGCCAAAGACGAGTACCTGGTTGCCCAGAAGCTGTATCGGGGCTGGCAGCGCGTAGCACCCATTGTCATTCTTGCGCTGGCCAGCACCGCTGCTCTGGCCTGGCAGGCGAGAACCGCAGGCCTTGCGGTTCAGGTTGTCGCGTTCATTGCCTTCGCCTGCATTGCGGCGACACAGGCGGTGTTCTGGGCGTTCACCTTTCCGGTCAACCGGGCAACACGGAACTGGACCGAAGCACCTGAAGGCTGGCACGCGCTGCGCCGCAAGTGGGAGTATTCGCACGCCGCGTCAGCCGCACTCAACCTCGTCGCATTCGTCGCGGCCGTGCTGGCCTCTTTGTGGTGATGAACCGGCTTGGCTGTCCTGTTACCCGATGCCTCGTGGGATGCGCCAAGCGCAAGCCGTAAACTCGTCCATCATGACTGTTTCCCATCGAAAACCCCAGGTTTGCATACTCGGCAGCGCCGAGCCCGGATCTCGCGCCTACGAACTTGCCGGCCAAGCGGGTGAAGCGCTAGCCAAACTGGCCATCACCGTGGTGAGCGGCTGCGGCAGCCCCGCGACCCGGGTTGCCGCCGAGCGCGCAATTGAGGCCAAGGGCCTTGTACTCAGCATCGTGCCTCCGGACCAGATGCCCGGGCCGGACTGGCCTGCCACGGTGGTGCTGCCCTGCGGCATGGGGGATGCCCGCAACCTGTTGATGGCGCTTGCAGGTGATGCCTGCATCGTCATTGGCGGGCGTGCGGGAACCAAATCCGAAGTGCATCTGGCATGGTTGCACAAACGGCCGCTGCTTCCACTGGTGGGTTGCGGTGGCTGGTCTGACGAGTTGCCGTCCAATCCTCCCGATGAGCGGGAAAACTCCCCCATCCTGCCCTGGAGCACTGTCGCGGAGCTGGAGGCAAATCTCCGCAGCCTGGGGCTGGCCGGATCGCCGGGCGCTTAGGACGAGCGCCGGCGGCTGCCCTTGCGGCGTTTAAGCGCCCGAGGGGCGGCCCGTCTTGATCGCGGGAACCTGCTCGAGCGCTGTCAGGAAAGCCGCGTCGGAGAGGCCGGCCAGCAGCTTGATACCGGCGCGCAGCAATTCGCTTTTCTTGGCCGGGCGGGTCAACCTGGCGGCGCGCTGCTTGAGGTCGTCGAGTACCACGTATTCGGTTTTCGGGATGGTGAAACTGTCGCGCACCAGCTTGGGCTTTTTCGTTTTTTCGGGCTTTGCGGCTTTCGCGGTTTTCGCAGCCTTCACAGGTTTGGCGCTTGCTTGCGGCTTGGCGGCCTGCTTTTGGGTGACCGCTTTTTTCATGCTCGTTTTTGCGCCTTTGCCGGCTGGGGCCTTGGCGGGTGCCGCTTTTTTCGTAGCAGGCTTGGTGGAGGCCTTCACGGGCGCCTTGGGTGTTGCCGGGGCGGCGGGTTTTGCAGTTGCTTTTTTGCTGGTAGCCATGGATTGATCCTTTTTCTCTTGTTGGGTGTGCGGTCGAATAAACCGTATATACAGTTTATACGGTTTATTTGAAGGCGATCAGATTGCCACGCCGGTGGTGCCGGGCGCGTGTGAAGCGGAGGCTAAGGCGAAGAGGGGTCAGGCGGTGGGGACGACCAGCGTCCATGGCGTCTTCTGCCAGGCCAGCACTTCTTCCTGCAGCAGGTGGGCCGATTGCGGAAAGGCCTGCCCCCAGCCGGCGCGGCAGTTGAGCACGAAAATCCGGCCGGGCTCGGAACCGCACTCCAGTTGCATGCCCTTGAGGTCCGGGTCGCGCCGCGCGTGGCAGAGGATGACCGCCAGGCGCAGGCACAGCAGCTGCTGGATGAACACGCGGTCCTCGAAGTCGACTTCGAGCTTGCGCAGCTTGCCCCGATGCCCCAGCACCAGCAGGCTCAGGCGATGCAGCTCGGGCAGGGCAAAACCCGGCGCGTCGGCGTTGTCCAGTATGTAGGCGCCGTGCTTGTGATAGTCGCTGTGCGAGATCAGGCTACCGATTTCATGCAGCTGCGCTGCCCACTCGAGCTTGCGCTGGAAGCGCGCGATATCGGCGGCTGGCAGGCCGGCGCCGGCCATGGCGAACAGGTGGCGCGCCACCTTGCTGACGCGCTGGGCCTGCGCAGGGTCGGCGTTGAATTTGCTGGACAGGCGTTGCACGGTGGTGGAGCGCAGATCCGTCAGCTCCTGCTCGCGGTCCAGCAGGTCGTAGAGCACGCCGTGGCGCAGGGCGCCCTGGGCGGCTTCCATCTGCGAGATGCCGAGCAGGTCGAACACGGCGCGCAGCACGCTGACGCCGCCGCCTATGACGGCGCGCCTGTCGTCCTTCATACCGTCCAGCTTCAGGCGGTCGGCGCTTTGGGCTTTCAGCAGGCGGTCCAGCAGCCAGTCCAGGCCGTCGCGCGTGACCAGGCCCGCGGGCCAGCCCGCCGCCGTCAGCACGTCGCTGACAGCGCCTATGGTGCCGGAGGAACCGTAGGCCGTGTCCCAGGCGCCGGCGCGGTAGGCATTGACGGCTTCATCGAGCACAGCCTTGGCGGCGACCTCGGCGGTCGAGAAGGCGCGTGGGGTGAATTGACCTTCGGGGAAATACTTCATGGACCAGGCGACGCTGCCGACTCGGTAGGACTCCATGGTGCGCGCATCCAGGCCCTTGCCGAGGATCATCTCGGTGGAGCGTCCGCCGATATCGACCACCAGCCGGCGTTCATCGGATTGCGGCAGCAAATGCGCCACGCCCTGGTAGATCAGGCGGGCTTCCTCGCGGCCGGGAATCACGTCGATGGGAAAGCCGAGGATTTTGTGCGCGCGCGCGAGGAATTCCTCGCGGTTGCGCGCCTCGCGCAGGGTCTGGGTGGCCACCGCGCGCACCTGGTGTTTCTTGAAGCCCGCAAGCCGTTCGCCGAAGCGCGCCAGGCAGTCCCAGCCGCGCTGCATGGCTTCGGGCGTCAGGTTGCGGTCGGCGTCCAGCCCGTTGCCCTGGCGGACGGTTTCCTTGAGGTATTCGGTGCGGTGTATGCGGCCATGGTCAAAGCGGCCGATTTCGAGGCGAAAGCTGTTGGACCCCAGGTCCACAGCCGCGAGCAGTGTTCCATTTTGCATGCCTGAGTTTAATGGGCATAGGCATCGCGCGGGACTCGCATCAGCATTCCTGGCCTTAACCGATCAGCCGGCCGTCGACCGTCATCATGCTCTGGGTGACATAGGTGCTGCTGCGGCGCTGCGGATTGAAGCTGATGGCAAATCCGCCGACATCCAGGTTGCCGCGACGCTGGAAGGCGGCCAGCACATTCTGGCGGTTCAGCGGGCCGTCCACCTCGCTGAGCACCTCATAGGTATAGCGTGCGGCGATGAAGCCGGCCAGGCTGAGCGGCGCGGGGGGCTCATCGAACAGGCGCGACAGGGTTTCACGGTAGCGCCTGACAATCGGCAGGCTGGCATTGACCAGGGGCACGGGCTGGGTGGCGATCACCGGCGTGCTGCGGGCCGCGCCCATTTGCAGCATGGTCTGCAGGTTCACGTCGGCCAGAGCCACGATGTAGCGCTGGCGCGCCTGCTTTTCCAGTCCCTGGGTGAATTCGGCCAGCTCGGGAGTGCCGCCCACGAAGAGCAGCACGGCGGGCGTGCGCGGCGTGAGCTGCTGGCCCAGCGCGCGCAGGTCGTCGGCGCCTTTGAAGGACTGCAGCTTGAATTGCAGGGCCGTGGCGATGCGTTCGACGTCGGCGTGGTAGGCGCTGTAGTCCCGCGCCGTGGCGTACACCGCGCCCAGTTCCTTCAAGCCCATGGTGGAGAGGCTTTTGAGGGCGTAAGCCATCTGTTCCTGGCGGGCCGCGAAGATTGGGAAGGTCTTGTCGTCGATCTCGAGGCTGGAGTTCTGCAGCCAGGGCGCCGCGTGCGCCATGGGCAGCCCGCCCTTGTGGGACAGCTCTACCAACTGGCCGGCCACCAGGTCGCCCACGCTGCCGGAAAGGGCGATGCAGGCGGGGTTGTCCCTGACCGAATCGAGCGCCGTCTTGAGGCCAGCCGGCGTGCCGTCGGTTTCCAGCGTCTGGTGTTCAATACGGCGCCCGCGAATGCCGCCTTTGGCATTGATGTCCTGCCAGGCGGCGCGTGAGCCGATCAAAAAATCCTTGGAGACGTCCTGCTGCGCCTGCGAGAAATCCACCACCTGCGCCACGATGAGGTTGCGCGATGCGGATTTGGCGGGTTGCGCCCACGCGGGTGCGGCAACGCCGGCTCCCAGAAGGCCTGCATGCTGCAACAGCCGGCGGCGGGGGAGGAGGGCTTGGGAAAGGGGTTTGGCTGAGGCCATGCGGGGGTCCTGGCAATGTGCCTGTCCTCGGTTGTCTGATGAGGTGCGGCGAAATTGTGAAGGCCCCTGCTTTCCGGGGAAAGGCAGGGGCCTGGGGTGAAGCAAGCGGACAAGGCTCTCGGCCTTGCGCGGGTTCAGCGGGCTGGCGGGATCAGGACCGAGTCCACCACGTGCACCACGCCGTTGGTGGCGGAGATATCAGCGGTCTGGACCATGGCGTCCTCGACGGTGACGAATTCGCCGGCCTTGGAGAGCGCCACATTGGCGCCGTTGACGGTTTTGCTGTTGCCGTTCTTCACGTCGGCGGCCATCAGCTTGCCGGGAATCAGGTGGTAGCTCAGCACGGCCTTGAGCTTGGCCGGGTCCCTGGCCAGCTCGTCCATGGTCTTGGCGGGCACTTTGGCGAAAGCCTCGTTGGTGGGGGCGAACACGGTGTAGGGGCCTGCGCCCTTGAGCGTGTCGCTCAGGCCGGCCTTGGCAACCAGGCCGTTAAGGGTGCTCAGCTGGGACTGGCTGGCAATGGTGTCGGCCACGGACACGGGGGCGGAGGTGGTGGCGCAGCCGGCGAGGGCGGCAATGGCGACGGCGGTGGCAAGGGCCAGAAAACGACGGTTCAGCATGGAAATTCTCCTGATTAAGACAGGGCCAAGCGTAGGAGCGGCCGATGACGGATTCGTGACGGAAATTTGAAGATTTTGTGACGTCACGAGGGAGATCTACCGTGGGGAAGCACCTTGGAGGGCTTCCGGAGGCTGTCATATGTGTCACAGCCTTGTCACACAAGCTTCCTACAGTCGACGCATGTTCCCGGGCAACCCCTGCCAAATCCAGGCGATTTCCGATCAATTCCCAAGCAATTCCGACTATTTCCAACCCAGAGGTGTTCTGATGAATCTGACTTTCAAAGCTTCCCTGACGGCCGCGATGGGCCTTGCCTTCGCCTCTTTTGCCACGCTGGCGACCGCCCAGGACGTGACCGGCGCCGGCGCCAGCTTCCCCGCTCCCCTGTATTCCAAATGGGCCGCTGACTACAACAAGGCCACCAACGTCAAGATCAACTACCAGTCCGTGGGTTCCGGCGCCGGCCTGCGCCAGATCGAGGCCAAGACCGTGGACTTCGGCGCGTCCGATGCCCCCCTGAAGGACGAGGAACTGGCCAAAAAAGGCCTGATGCAGTTCCCCACCGTGATCGGCGGCGTCATTCCCGTGGTCAATATCAAGGGCGTTGCTCCCGGCCAGCTCAAGCTGAGCGGCCAGGTGCTGGGCGACATCTATCTCGGCAAGGTCACCAAGTGGACCGATCCTGCCATCAAGGCGCTGAACCCCACGCTGGCACTGCCCGATGCGGCCATCGCACCGGTGCGCCGTGCCGATGGTTCCGGCACCAGCTTCATCTTCACCAACTACCTGAGCAAGGTGAATGCCGAGTGGAAGTCCAAAGTGGGCGAGGGCACGGCCGTCAACTGGCCCGTGGGCGCGGGCGGCAAGGGCAATGAAGGCGTGGCCGCATTTGTCGGCCGCCTGCCCAACTCGATCGGCTACGTGGAATACGCCTACGTCAAGCAGAACAAGATGACCTTTGCCCAGCTGAAGAATGCGGCCGGCAACTTCGTGTCGCCGGAAGACGGCGCCTTCAAGGCCGCCGCGGCTGGCGCCGACTGGTCCAAGAGCTTCTACCAGATTCTGACCGAGCAGCCCGGCAAGGATTCCTGGCCCATCACCGGCGCGACCTTTATCCTGATGCAAAAAGTCCAGGACAAGCCCGCCCAGGCTGCCGCCTCGCTCAAGTTCTTTGAGTGGGCCTACAAGAACGGCGACAAGACCGCTGACGACCTGGACTACGTGCCCATGCCCGCGGCCGTGAAGACCATCATCGAAAAAGCCTGGGGCGACATCAAGGACGCTTCCGGCAAGACGGTGGCCTACAAGTAAGCACGGCCTGAGCCATTGCCTGCCATTCCCGTTGCTCCCCAGTCTTTACCAACCATAGGGGTTTCTCACGTGTCCTCTACACTTCCGGCTAGCCGGGCCGCTTTTGACCTCCCGGCCAAAGCGACCGGACGCGATATGACCAATCCTCCCCCCGGCAATGCCGTGCGCAGAAGCCCTCTGGTGGACCGGCTTTTCGGCTGGGCAGCGCAAGGCGCGGCCTGGCTGACGCTGGGCCTGCTGGCGGGCATCCTGGTGTCCCTGGTGATCGGGGCCTGGCCCGCGATCAGCAAGTACGGCCTCGGCTTCTTGGCCAGCAGCGTCTGGGATCCTGTCAAGAACGAGTACGGCGGCCTGGTCATGATTTACGGCACCATCGCCACCTCGCTGATCGCCCTGGTCATCGCGGTGCCGGTGAGCTTTGGCATCGCGCTGTTCCTGACCGAGCTGTCGCCCGCCTGGCTCAAAAGGCCGCTGGGCACCGCCATCGAGCTGCTTGCCGCCGTGCCCTCCATTGTTTACGGCATGTGGGGCTTGCTGGTGTTCGGGCCTATCCTGGCCACCTATGTGCAGCAGCCGCTGCAAAACCTGCTGGGCGGTGTGCCCTACCTGGGTGCGCTGGTGTCCGGCCCACCTGTCGGCATAGGTATTTTGTCGGCCGGCATCATCCTGGCCATCATGATCATTCCCTTCATCGCCTCGGTGATGCGGGACGTGTTCGAGGTCACGCCGGTGCTGCTCAAGGAGTCGGCCTACGGCCTGGGCTCCACCACCTGGGAGGTCGTCTCCAAGGTCGTGCTGCCTTACACCAAGGCTGGCGTGATAGGCGGCATCATGCTGGGGCTGGGCCGCGCGCTGGGCGAAACCATGGCGGTGACCTTCGTCATCGGCAACTTCAACCAGCTTGACTCACTGAGCCTGTTCCAGGCTGCCAACAGCATCACCTCGGCACTGGCCAATGAGTTCGCCGAAGCGGGCGAAGGCCTGCACCAGGCGGCGTTGATTTACCTGGGCCTGGTGCTGTTCTTCATCACGTTTGTCGTGCTGTCGCTGTCCAAGCTGCTGTTGGCCCAATTGCGAAAGAGTGAAGGGGTGAAAACATGAGCGCGACGACGCAGGACGCACGCCTGGCCAAGTTCGCCCGCCGCAAGCGGATCAACCAGATCGCACTGGTGCTGTCACTGGCAGCCATGTCCTTCGGCCTGTTCTGGCTGGCATGGATTCTGGTGGAGACCATCAGGCTGGGCATTGGCGGCCTTTCAATGGCCACCCTGACCCAGATGACGCCGGCGCCCAATGAAGCGGGCGGTATCGCCAATGCGCTTTATGGCTCCTTCCTCATGGTGTTGCTGGCCACTTTTGTGGGCACACCGGTGGGCATCATGGCGGGCATCTACCTGGCTGAATACAACACCAAAGGCATGCTGGCCTCGGTGACGCGCTTCGTCAACGACATCCTGTTGTCCGCGCCGTCCATCGTGATCGGCCTGTTTGTCTACACCGTCGTCGTATCGCAGTTCAAGTCCTATTCGGGCTGGGCCGGGGTGCTGGCGCTGGCGCTGATCGTGATTCCGGTGGTCATCCGTACCACTGAAAACATGCTGCAGCTGGTGCCGCCGGGCCTGCGCGAAGCCGCCTATGCGCTGGGCGCACCCAAGTGGAAAGTCATCACCAGCATCACGCTGCGCGCTGCCCGCGCCGGTGTGACGACGGGTGTGCTGCTGGCCGTGGCGCGGATTGCCGGTGAAACAGCGCCGCTGCTGTTCACGGCGCTGAACAACCAGTTCTGGACGTCCGACCTGAGCCAGCCCATGGCCAGCCTGCCGGTGACGATCTTCAAATTCGCATTGAGCCCTTACGAAAACTGGCAGCAGCTGGCATGGGCCGGCGTGTTCCTGATCACCATGGCCGTACTGGGCCTGAACATCCTGGCGCGCGTGCTGACACGTGCAAAAAACTGACAGCCACACAACACAACAAGGTCACAGATGGACACCATCACCGCACAACGCGAGCAATCGAAAATTTCGGTCAAGAACCTCGATTTCTACTACGGCAAGTTCCACGCCCTCAAGGGCATCAACCTGGAAATTCCCGAGAAGAAGGTCACGGCTTTCATCGGCCCATCCGGCTGCGGCAAATCCACGCTGCTGCGCATTTTCAACCGCATGTATGAGTTGTATCCCGAGCAGCGCGCCGAGGGCGAGATCATCTTCGACGGCGAAAACCTGCTCACCTCGAAGAAAGACGTGGCGCTGATCCGCTCCAAGGTCGGCATGGTGTTCCAGAAGCCGACGCCTTTCCCGATGTCGATCTACGACAACATCGCCTTCGGCGTGAGGCTGTTTGAAAGCCTGAACGCCTCGGATATGGACGAGCGCGTGGAGTGGGCGCTGCGCAAGGCCGCGCTGTGGGCCGAAGTCAAGGACAAGCTCAACCAGAGCGGCTCCAGCCTTTCGGGCGGCCAGCAGCAGCGCCTGTGCATTGCCCGCGGCATCGCCATCAAGCCTGAAGTGCTGCTGCTGGACGAGCCCTGCTCGGCGCTGGACCCCATCTCCACCGCCAAGGTGGAGGAGCTGATCGCCGAGCTGAAGAACGAATACACAGTGGTCATCGTGACGCACAACATGCAGCAGGCCGCCCGCTGCAGCGATTACACGGCCTATATGTACCTGGGCGACCTGGTCGAATTCGGCGCCACTGAGGACCTGTTCTTCAAGCCCAAGCGCAAAGAAACCGAAGACTACATCACCGGCCGTTTCGGATGAACCAAGTTGCCCCCTGTCTCGGCTCACTGCGTGTAGCCGGAATCCCCCTCAGGGGGACGGCGCCTGCGGCCCGGCAAGGCCGGTTCCGCGACGCCTGCTGGCTTGGTGCTGAGCGTCGCATCCGCCGCGACCCTGATTGCAGCGGCGAATAAACCAAAAGGGAAAGAACATGCCTGATAAACACCTATCGACCCAGTTTGACAGCGAACTCAACGGCGTGTCTTCGCGCGTCATGGAGCTTGGCGGCCTGGTTGAATCGCAGATCCGCCTGGCGATCTACGCGTTGTCGCAGTTCAGCGCCGAGAGCGCCAACCAGGTCATCGAAACCGAAGCGCGCGTCAATGCGATGGAACTCGACATCGACCGCGAGCTGTCGTCCATCATTGCACGGCGCCAGCCCACGGCACGCGATTTGCGCCTGCTGATCGCGATTTCCAAGACCACAGCCAACCTCGAACGTGCCGGCGATGAAGCCGAGAAGATCGCCCGCATGATCAAGTCCATCATCGAAAGCGGTTCGGCCCGGGCCTTGCCTTCGTCGGACCTGCGCGTGGCGGCCGAGCTTGCCTCCGGCCTGCTGCGCAAGGCGCTGGACGCCTTTGCGCGCCTGGACACCGCAGCGGCGGTCTCCATCCTCAAGGAAGACGACCAGATCGACCAGGAATTCGACGGCTTTGTGCGCAAGCTCATCACCTACATGATGGAAGACCCGCGCACCATCTCGCCGAGCCTGGACCTGCTGTTTGTGGCCAAGGCGATCGAGCGCGTGGGCGACCATGCCAAGAACATCGCGGAGTTCATCATTTACATCGTCAAAGGGGCCGATGTGCGCCATACCCCTATGGAACAAATTGAGTCTGCAGTAAAGTAAAACTGGAATGAAACACCAGCCACGCATCCTGATAGTCGAAGACGAGCCGGCGATCGCCGAGTTGATTGCCGTCAACCTGCGGCACGGCGGCTTTGATCCCGTGGTGGCGGAGGACAGCGTGTCGGCCCAGCGTGAACTCGATGCCGTGCTGCCCGACGCCATCCTGCTTGACTGGATGCTGCCGGGCCAAAGCGGCCTGGCGCTGGCCCGCCACTGGCGCAAGCAGGCGCGCACCAAGAATATCCCCATCCTGATGCTGACGGCGCGCGGTGACGAACCCGACAAAGTGGCCGGGCTGGATGCCGGCGCTGACGACTACATCACCAAGCCCTTCTCCACCCAGGAGTTGCTGGCGCGCATACGCGCCGTGCTGCGCCGCCGCGCGCCCGAATCGGTGAACGACAGCGTGACGGTGGGCGGCTTGGTGCTGGATGCCGCCACGCACCGCATCTCCTACCTGGGGCAGGAACTCAAGCTGGGCCCGACCGAGTTCAAGCTGCTGCACTACCTGATGAAGCATGCCGAGCGTGTGCACAGCCGCAGTTCGCTGCTCGACAAGGTGTGGGGCGACCATGTCTTCATCGAAGAGCGCACCGTCGACGTGCACGTCAAGCGCCTGCGCGAAGCTCTCGGTTCGGCAGGAACCATGGTGGAAACTGTGCGCGGCGCCGGTTACCGGCTGACCGCGATGGCCGCCAACAACCCGGTGGCTGCGGCACAATCCAGCGCATGATCAGCCGCTGGATTGTTTTTGCCGTCTGCATGCTTGCAGGCGGCGGCTTGGGCTTTTGGGCCCGCACCGTCAACGGCCTGAGCTTCGGCCTGGGCATAGGCCTGGCGGTGGCTGCCTTGATCTGGCTGGCGATTGACAGCTTCTTCATCAACCGATTGCTGCGCTGGTTGCGCACCGAACAAAGCAACGACACGCCGGCCGTGATGGCCGGCAGTGCGCCCAGCCTGCCCGGTGTCTGGGGTGAGGTCGCGGACCGGACCCGCCGGCTGCTCAAGAACCGCGACCAGCAATACCAGGAAAGCCAGACGCGCCTCGACGAGTTCCTGGCCGCCATGCAGGCCTCGCCGAGCGGCGTGGTGCTGCTTGACGCGCAGGGACGCATCGAATGGTGCAACCAGATGGCCAGCCAGCATTTCGGCTTCGACGCCCAGCGCGACGTGATGCAGCACATCGCCAACCTGGTGCGCGACCCGGCCTTCAAAGCCTATATGGCGACCGGCAACTTCGCGCACGACGTGGTCATTCCCGGGAGTGCCAGCACACCGGCGCGGCCGGTGAAGCTGTCGGTCCATGTGCATTCCTACGGCAAGGACCGCAAGCTGCTGCTGTCGCGCGACATCACGGCCGTGGAACTGGCCGAAGCCATGCGCCGCGATTTCGTGGCCAATGTGTCGCATGAAATCCGCACGCCGCTGACAGTGCTGTCCGGCTTCATCGAAACCCTGCAAACCCTTCCGCTCAAGGAGCCCGAGCGCGCCCGCTATCTGGCGCTGATGTCTCAGCAATCGCAGCGCATGCAGACACTGGTCAATGACTTGCTGACACTTTCCCGCCTCGAAGGCAGCCCTTTCCCGGGTGCCAATGACTGGACTTCGCTGAGCGTACTGCTGGCCCAGTGCGAGCAGGAGGCGCGGGCCTTGTCGGGGGTGATCGCGCCGCGGGGCCACAAGCTGGAGTTCGAGCCCGGCCCGGTGTCTGAAATCGCGGGCGTGCAGACCGAGCTTTATAGCGCCATGTCCAATCTTGTGACGAATGCGGTGCGCTACACGCCCGAGGGCGGCCTGGTGCGGATCAGTTGGACGCTGCTGGAAGACGGCCGCGGTGAATTCAAGGTCAAGGACACCGGCCCCGGCATTGCCCCTGAACATCTGCCGCGGCTGACGGAACGCTTTTACCGTATAGACCGCAGCCGCTCACGCGAGACCGGCGGCACCGGCCTGGGCCTGGCCATCGTCAAGCACGTAGTGCAGCGCCACGGCGCTGAACTGCATATCGAGAGCGAGCCGGGCCAGGGCTCTTGCTTCTCCATCGTCTTCCCGGCCACGCGCGTGCGCCGGGTGCAGCTGGCCCAGGCGGCCTGAGCAAGCTAAGCTGCCGGCGCCACCCGCAGGCTGCGCCTGACGGCGTGCCACAGCAAAATCACGAAGCAGGCCGCCACCAGCGCGATGGCAACTGTGCTGGCCGCCCAGAAGCTGCCGGCCGATTGCGTGGCCGCATGGCCCGCGATGCCCTCATACGCCAGGCGGTAGCCGCCCAGCAACCCCAGGCCCCACAGCAGCACGCCGTAGATCGCCAGCGGTGCGATGGTGATGCGGTAGCACCGCAATAAAAACGCGGTCAGGGCCTGGGTCGCGTCGGCCACATGGTAGAAGGCCACCCACACCAGCAGCGAGGAAGCCAGCGCGACGATCTCGGGGCTGCCTGAATACCAGCCGGCCAGCACGGGCCCGGCCATAGAGACAAAGGCCGCCAGCGTGATGGCGGCCAGCCCCGTGACCTTCAGCCCCAGCAGCACCACGCGCCTGGCGTAGTCCGGCCGGCCGGCGCCCATCCAGAAGGACACGCGCGCGCTGCAGGCGATCGCCATCGACAGCGGCATCATGTAAAGCACCGCCGCCACACTCGAGGCGATCTGGTGGCTGGCCGATGCCACCGTGCCGAGGCGCGCGATGAAAAGCGCCATCAGCGTGAACGAGGTCACTTCCACCAGGTAGGCCAGGCCGCCCGGGATGCCCAGGCGCGCGAAGTTGCCGATCTGCGACCAGTCTGGCCGCTCCATGCGTTGCCAGATGCGGTAAGGGGTGTACATGGGCCGCGTGCGCAGCATCAGCACGGCTAACACCAGCAGCAGGTAGTTGACGATGAGCGTGGCCCATGCACAGCCCACCGCGCCCATGGCGGGCACGCCAGCGCCGCCGGCCACCAGCCAGATGGACAGCGGAATCTTGACAAGCAGGGCGCCGACCTGCAGCCAGGTCACCAGCAGCGGCTTGCCCAGCGACTGGTTGAAGGTGCTGTAGATGCGAAACAGCAGCGAGGGCGCGAAGGCAAAGGCCAGCACCGCGAGGTAGTGCTGCACCTCGCCCCGCATCAGCTCGGGCACCTCGGCCCATCGAAGCAGGGGGCCCGGGAAGAGCATGGGCGCCATGCCCACTGCCACGATGAAGGCGCAAAGGTACATGCTTTGCCGCAGGGAGGCGCCCACCGCCTCGTGGCGCCGCGCGCCCAGCATTTCGGCCCAGATGGGCAGCAGCGCCTGGACGATGCCGATCAAGCCCACATAGACGCTGACATAGAGAGCCGAGCCCACCGACAGGGCGGCCAGCGCCTCGTCGCTGTAGCGGCCGGCGATCACGGTATCGGCCACGCCGAAGGCCATGACGGCCAATTGCCCGACCAGCACGGTGCCCGCGTGCCGGCTGATGACCTTGAGCTCGCTCAAGGCTTGGCTTTGCCGTTGGCGCGGCGGGAAGGAGAGGGTGCTTTGGCGGAGTCGCCCAGGCTGACCCGTTTGTAGAGCAGCACGTTCTCGGTCTTGTCCGTGGGGCGGCGCACCGTCGCCTGGAAAGCCCAGTCGGGCAGGTTGACCTTGCTGCTGAGCGTGGGCTGGGCCTCGACGTCGACGATCAGGTAGGGGCAACTGGCCTGCGCACCGGCCTGGCGCAGCTCAAGCCCGCCGTGGTATTGCAGGGCGGCAGCCTGGGCGCTGCCTATGCCGTAGATCTCAACACAGGCGTTTTTGTCCACCAGGCTGGCGATCTGGCGCGACATGGGTGCAAAGCTGCGCGCGTAGTCGAGCAGCGGCAGCCAGAGCGTCATCAACAGCAGCCAGCACAAGGTGGCGCCGCCGGCCGGCAGCACCAGAGACTTCCAGACCGCTGCGCGCTGCGCACCGGCCCGCCACTTGACGAGCCAGGCCCAGGCCAGGGTCGCGGCCAGCGCAAAAAGGAAAGCCAGCCCGGAAAAGCTGGGCTCGAAGCCGGGCGCAAGCTTGGCCACGTTGGCGGCAGGCTGGCGCGGCACGCCGGTCTGCATGGCGATCCAGACCACCCAGATGATGATGCCGCAACCGGTGAAAAACAACAGCGTGAACCAGTCGATCAGCGATGCCACGCTGCGCTTGAGCGTGGGCAGGGCAAAGGCGGCCAACGCGGCCAGTGGCGGCAGGCTCAGCAACAGGCTACGGTCGGACGCGGTGGTGGTCAGCGTCGCGGCAACAGCCATGGCGGCAAACCACAGCGGCAGGGCGACATGGCGGCTGGCCAGCTGCCGGCGCCAGCGGTAAAGCGTCCACATCGCCAGCGGCCAGGCCGGCCAGGTGAACCACAGCAGCAGGCGTCCCAGGCTGCGCGAGTCCTTCCAGGCGGAGCCCTCACCGGTGCCGGGCAGGTGGATGCGCCAGCGCCAGAGGTCCAGCCCATGAGCCAGCAGCGCAACGCCCAGTGTGATGCCGGTGATCAACAGCACCCAGTGCCAGGACTGCTGCCTGGCCGCGGGGTCGGTCCGGTCGGTGCCCCAGTGCATATGGGTCCATTCCACCAGCGCACCGCCCACGCCCAGCAGCAGGGCCAGCGTGGGCGCACCGCTCAGGGTCAGGCCCGCCAGGCCGATCAGCAGGCCGAAGGCCGGCCCCAGGATTTTGGTGGCACGGCGATAGGGGCTTGCCGCCATGGCATAGAAGGCCAGCGCCGTGAAACCGAGCTGTGCCAGTGCCGGCGTGGTTTCGTGAGAGAGCTGCGCCAGGCCCAGGCTGGCGATCAGCGCCAGCAGGCCGGCATCGGCGATCGCCCGGGCGTAGTCCACCGGACTGGCCTCACCGCCAAAGGCGAAGGCCACCGGCTGGGCCAGCGGGCTGCGGGCCAGGTAATAGACCGCATACCAGGTGGACAGCAAGGCCAGCACCAGCAGGCCCACAAAGGGCACCCGCACCGCCAGGGCCGGGTCCAGGAAGGGCAGCCATTTGATCGCCACCGCACCCAGCCAGTAAGGCGCCAGCGCGTCGAACTCGGTGGCGCGGCCCAGCAACTGCGGCTGCAGCCAGTTGGCCAGTGTGGAGGCCAGTTCGCGCATCACGCCGAAAGCCGCGATGTCCTCGTTCTTCCAGGGACCGCGCCCCAGGAAGCCTGGCAGCACATAGGCCACGCAGAACAGCAGCAGCGCAAGCCGCGGCAGGCGGCGCACAGCGGACTGGGCAATGATGGCGGGTGAAGGTTTGTTCAAAACGGTTGGAGTCGGGAAGCTGCGGAGGAAGGCCGGCAAGTCTGCCGTGCCGCCATTCCGGGCCATCGCTGATTTTGCGTCAAACCGGGGCCGTAGGTTTTGTGGCACCCGGCAAATTTTGCCGAAAAAAAAGCAGCCTGAACTTCAGGCTGCTTTTGTCGGGCTGGCGAAGGGATTCGCAGTTTACTTCGCAGCGGTCTTGCCGAAACGGTTGCGGAATTTCTCGACGCGGCCGCCCATGTTGTCCACGGATTTTTGCGTGCCGGTATAGAAGGGGTGCGATTCGCTGGACGTATCGAGCTTGTACAGGGGCAGTTCGCGGCCGTCTTCCATGGTCACCATTTCTTTGGTGTTCACGCAGGAGCGGGTGACGAACTTGAAGTTGTTGGACAGGTCCAGGAAGCAAACTTCGCGGTAATTGGGGTGAATGCCTTCTTTCATGATCTTTCCTTGTTCGATGCGGGAGCCACACAAGCCAGTCCTGGGCACTTTCCGCTAAGCCAGAAATTATAGCACCCCTGTCCAGGCTCACTGGCGTGTAGCCCGTTCTCCCCTCAAGGGGACGGCGCCTGGGGCCGGCAAAGCCGGACCCGCGGCCCCCACTGGTGAAATACCCCCGCCAGCGACACCCTGAATCTTCAAGCCAGCCGGGGCCGCGGAACCGGCTTTGCCGGGCCGCAGGCGCAGCGGCCCCCTCGGGGGGCAGGGAGCTACACGAAGTGAGCGACCGTGGGGGCCATATTTGGCGAGGCGGCTTTAGCCGCCTCGCCGCATCATGTCGAAGAACTCGTGGTTGTTCTTCGTCGCCTTCATGTTCTTGAGCATGAGCTCCATGGACTCGATTTCATCCATGTTGTACATGAATTGACGCAAAATCCGCGATTTTTGGAGGATTTCGGGTGCAAGCAGCATTTCTTCCTTGCGGGTGCCGCTGCGGTTGAGGTGGATGGCCGGGAACACGCGCTTTTCGTAGAGGCGGCGATCCAGGTGGATTTCGCAGTTGCCGGTGCCCTTGAATTCCTCAAAAATCACCTCGTCCATACGGCTGCCGGTGTCGACCAGGGCGGTGCCGATGATGGTCAGGCTGCCGCCTTCCTCGATATTGCGGGCCGCGCCGAAAAAGCGCTTGGGGCGCTGCAGTGCATTGGCGTCCACACCGCCGGTCAGGACCTTGCCGGAAGAGGGCAGCACGTTGTTGTAGGCACGGGCCAGGCGGGTGATGGAGTCCAGCAGGATGACCACGTCCTTGCCGAGCTCGACCAGGCGCTTGGCGCGCTCGATCACCATTTCGGCTACGTGCACATGGCGCGCGGCGGGTTCGTCGAAAGTCGAGGAAATCACCTCGCCGCGCACGCTGCGCTGCATTTCGGTCACTTCCTCGGGGCGTTCGTCCACCAGCAGCACCATCATGACCACATCGGGGTAGTTGGCGGTGATGGCATGGGCGATGTTCTGCATCATCACCGTCTTGCCGGACTTGGGCGGCGCCACCAGCAGGGCGCGCTGGCCCTTGCCGATGGGCGAGACGATGTCGATGATGCGGCTGGTCAGGTTTTCCTCGCCCTTGATGTCGCGCTCGAGCTTGAACTGCTCGCGCGGGAACAGAGGGGTCAAATTCTCGAACATGACCTTGTGCTTGTTGTCTTCCGGCAGCCCGTCGTTGACCTTGTCGAGCTTGTTCAGCGCGAAGTAGCGCTCGCCGTCCTTGGGGGTGCGCACTTCGCCTTCGATCATGTCGCCGGTGTGCAGGTTGAAGCGGCGGATCTGGCTGGGGCTGATGTAGATGTCGTCGGTGGACGCGGTATAGCTCGAATCAGGGGCACGCAGGAAGCCGAAACCGTCGGGCAGCACTTCCAGCACACCATCGGCGACGATGGTTTCGCCGGTTTTTGCACGTTTCTTGATGATGGCGAACATCAGTTCCTGCTTGCGCATGCGGCCGACGTTTTCGATCTCAAGGGCTTCCGCCTGCTTGAGGACTTCAGACACGTGCAGTGCCTTGAGTTCGTTTAAGTGCATGGAATTACTCCTTGCGGAGTTCATTGATGGAAAACGGGGGAGGTTTGAAAAGAAGCCGCAGAAGGTGGCTTACAAACCGGCAACTCGAACCGGATGGCGAGGGGCCGACCGGTGAATAAGGCACATTATGACAGGAAATTCAGGCTGGAAACGAGGCAGGATGGGGGGGAATTCACGTCCCCGGGCGGGTCACCCGGAGAGAATGCGCCGGTCAGGAAGCGGCAGGGCGCCGTGCTTCCTTTCCCGGCGGAAAAAACTTCAGGCCAGTTGCTGGTCGATGAAGGCGGTCAATTGGGCCTTGCTCATGGCGCCGACCTTGGTGGCGGCCAGTTGGCCATCCTTGAACAGCATCAGCGTGGGGATGCCGCGGATGCCGAACTTGGCGGGGATATCGCGGTTTTCGTCCACATTCATCTTGGCGATCTGCAGCTTGCCGTCGTAGCCGGTCGCCACCTCGTCCAGGATGGGGGCGATCATCTTGCACGGACCGCACCATTCAGCCCAGTAATCCACCAGCACCGGTTTGGAGGCTTGCAGCACATCGGCTTCGAAGGTGGCATCGGTGGTATGTTTGATCAGTTCGCTCGCCATGGCGGCTCCTTTGTCTTGGTTAGATGGTTACGATACGTAGGGGCTAAAGTTGCAGTCATTGTGGCAGAAAGCAAGTGGCCGGGTCGGGTTGGCAGGGGCTATCACCCTGATAGCCACCCGCTCAATCCGCTTGCGGTTCGCCCTGGTCCTGTCCCTGTTGCCCGCCGCCAAACCCATTCATGCCCGCAGCCCACATCGTCGATACCCCAGGCACCGCTGTCCCGCCTGATGCGCTGTGCTGGCGCCAGGCCATGGCCGGCTTGGCCCAGGCATTGCAGGCGCGCGGCGTGCACCCGGCCGAAACCGTCGTGCTGCTGCCTTATGCGCAGCTGATACAGCAGGCGCGCCAGGCCTGGGCCGCGCAGGCCGGCGACACCTTTTTTGTCCCGCGTTTTGAAACCACCATGAACTGGGCCGGCGGCCTGGGCGGCACGCTGGGCCTGTTCACGCCCTCGGGCGACGATTTGCGCATGGACGTGGCCATCGATATGCTGACCGCTGCCTCGCTGCTGGAGCGCGCCGGTTTGGGCAGCCAGCGGGATGCACTGGCCGGGCGCCTGGTCGAGGCCGCCTGGAGCCTCGCCGGCGTGGCCGCCGCCGTCATGCCGGCACGGCGCCGGGCCTGGAGCGAGGGGCTCGCACAGGCCTTGGGCGCGGGCCTGGACTCTCCGGTGCTGGCGCTTGAAGCCGCCGTGGGCCGTATCGCCCTGGCCTGGGTCGCGGCTTCGTCCTACCCCACGGACCGCCTGTTCCAGGCCCAACCCTCGCTGTTCGCCGTGCTCGAAGGCTTTCAGGTCGATCCTCTGACCGAGGCGCTCAAGGCCCATTTCGGCGACCGTTCCCTGTCCATTCCCCTGTGCATTCCTTTTGAAGCCGGCCCGCGACCTGCGTTGCACGCCGCGCAGGACGCCGAAGATGAAGCCGGGCGAGCCGCGGCCTGCGTGCTGGCCCATCTGGCGCAGGGCCGTAGCCCGGTCGCCCTGATTGCACAAGACCGCCAGCTCACACGCCGTGTGGGCGCCATGCTGGCGGAGCGCGGCATCGCCATGCGCGACGAAACCGGCTGGAAACTTTCCACCACACGCGCTGCCGCGGGCCTCATGAGCCTGCTGCGCGCCTTGCCCTGGGATGCTTCGACCGATGCTGTGCTCGACTGGCTCAAGAACGCGCCGGCCTTTGAGCCCATGCTGGTGACGGCAGCCGAAACCGAGTTGCGCCGCGTCGGCGTGCGCGCTTGGCGCGACCTTCCTGCTTTTGCCGCCGAGGACATCGTGCCGCCGGCTTTCATGGCCACCCAGCCCTTGGCCTTGCAGGCCAATGCGCTGCGCGCACCCCTGGCCCGTGCCCGTCCATTAGCCATGTGGCTGCGCGACCTGCGCGGTGCCCTGCAGGCGGCCGGCCAATGGGACGGGCTCGCACAGGACGAGGCCGGCCAGACGGTGCTCGAGGTGTTGCGCTTGCACGAGGGCGCTGAAGCCGAATCCCAGGCCTCGCCGGTCATGCGGCTTCACGACTTCACCCAATGGGCCAACCAGGCGCTCGAAGGCGGCAAGTTCGCGCCGCCGCATCCACAGGCGGAGCAGGTCGTAATCCTGCCGCTGCCGCAGTTGCTGGGCCGGCCCATGCGCGCGGTGGTGCTGCCCGGCTGCGATGAAATCCGCCTGCCGGTCTCGCCCGAGCCCGCCGGCCCCTGGACACCCGCCCAGCGCGAGTTGCTGGGCCTGCCCTCGCGCGAAACCCTGGCCGCCGCGACCCGCCAGGCCTGGTTTTACGCCTTGCAGGCGCCGCAGGTCGATGTGCTCTGGCGCACCAGCGAGTCCGGCGAACACCTGATCCCCAGCGGCTTTGTGCAGGAGCTGCTGCTGGCGCAGGGCGAGGACCAAGGGGAAGCGCCGCTTGCCGCCGATCCACGCAGCCTGCGCGTGGTAGACATCCAGCCCACGCCCCACCCCTTTCCGACTGGCGAGGCCTTGCCCCTCACGCGGCTGTCGGCCAGCGCTTACGAGGACTTGCGCCGCTGCCCCTACCGCTTCTTCGCGCTGCGCCAGCTCAAGTTGCAGGAACCCGAGGAACTCGAGAGCGAACTCGGCAAACGTGACTTCGGCAATTGGCTGCACAGCCTGCTGCGGCATTTCCACGAGGCGCTCAAGGCCGCGCCCACCACCGACCCGGCCGCGCGCACGGCCTTGATCGATGCGGCGGCCGAGCAGGCCGCGCGCGAACTGGCCTTGGGCGAAAGCGAATTCCTGCCTTTCGCTGCCGCCTGGCCCGGCGTGCGCGAGGGCTACCTGAAATGGCTGGCCGAACACGAAGCCACCGGCGCCACCTTTAATGAAGCCGAGGTCTGGCGCGAAATGCCGCTGGGCGAACTCACGCTCGTTGGCAAGCTGGACCGCATAGACCGCCAGGCCGACGGCCATGCATTGGTGATTGACTACAAGACCGAGCCGCGCACCACCACGGCCGATCGCATCAAGGGCGGCCAGGAAGACACCCAGTTGGCTTTCTACGCCGCGCTCATGAGTGACGACACCTTGGCCGCGGCCTATGTCAATCTTGGCGAAAAAGAGCCGACCAAAACCTATGAGCAGCCCGAGATCGTCGGCCTGCGTGATGAACTCATAGACAGCATCCTGACCGACATGGCCCGCATCAACCTTGGCGCGGCGCTGCCGGCGCTGGGTGAAGGCAAGGCTTGCGAGTATTGCGCTGCCCGGGGTCTTTGCAGAAAGGACTTCTGGAGCCTGGACGAGCAAGCCACAGCCGGGGAGGAGGGCACATGAACCCGCCGGCCAATCGATTGATCGCCCACGCCGCCGCTTACGAATGCAACGGCGAGCCGGTCTCCGCCGAGGCGTTTTATGCGATCGCCTGCGATCCGCGCCGCAGCGTTGCCGTGGAGGCCTGTGCGGGTGCGGGCAAAACCTGGATGCTGGTGTCGCGCATCGTGCGCGCGCTGCTGGACGGCGCCACCGCCGTACCGGGGCAGCAGGTCCTGCCGCATGAAATCCTGGCCATCACCTTCACCAAAAAAGCCGCCGGCGAAATGCGCGAGCGCCTGGACGACTGGCTCAAGGCCTTTGCCCATGCCGACGACGCCACCTTGCAGCGCGAGCTTGAAATGCGCGGTGTACGGCTGGACCTCGGCGGCGCCAAGGGCCGTGAGGCCGCGCAGCAACTGCGCGAGCAGTTGTCCAAGCTCTACCGCTCCATCCTTGCCAGCGGGCGCTCGGTGCAGATACGCACGTTCCACAGCTGGTTCGCGGCCTTGCTGCGCAGCGCTCCGGTCGCGGTGCTGCAGCGGCTGGAGCTGCCCGTCAACTATGAACTGCTCGAAGACGACGCGCCCGCGCGCGCGCTGGTCTGGCGGCGCTTCTACGCGGCGGTCGCGGCCGATGCCGCGCTCAAGGCCGATTTCGAGGCCGTGGTGCTCACGCACGGCCGCTTCCAGGCCGACAAGGCTTTGCAGGCCGCGCTCGACAAGCGCACCGAGTTCACGCTGGCCGATGAAAAAGGCGTGATAGCCGAATCGGTGCAACCCTTCGCGGTGCAGTTCACCGAGTTCGGCGGCCTTGACGAACCCGAAGAGCTGCTCAGCAGCAACCGCTTTCACCGGCAAACCTTGAGGGACGCCGCCGTGGCGCTCGGCCGTGCCAGCGCGCCGACTTTCTCAGCGAAAGGTGTTGAGCTTGAGCAGGCCCTCACAGTCGGCGACATACCGGCGGCCATCGCGGCGCTGCTGACCGAAAAAGGCACGCCGCGCAAGTTCGGCGAAAAAATCGTCGGTATCGAGCAGGTGCGCATCGCCCAGGACCTGGTGCTGCGCGTGGTCGCGGCCCGCCAGCAGCACGATGCCTGGCAACACCAGCAGCGCATGGCACGCCTGACCCGCGTGCTGATCGCGCAGTTCACCGCCCTCAAGCGCGAGCGCGGCTGGGTGGACATGAACGACGTGGAACGCGCCGCGCTGCTGATGCTGGCCGACCCCGTGCTCTCGGGCTGGGTTCAGGAGCGCCTGGATGCGCGCATACGCCACCTGATGATTGACGAGTTCCAGGACACCAACCCGCTGCAGTGGCAGGCGCTGTATTCCTGGCTGATCGGCTATTCAGGCGCGGGTACGGCGCCCAGCGTGTTCCTGGTGGGCGACCCCAAGCAAAGCATTTACCGCTTCCGCCGCGCCGAGCCGCAGGTCTTCCGCGCCGCGCAGGCTTTTGTGGTGCATGGCTTGGGGGGCGACCTGCTGAGCTGCGACCATACGCGTCGCAATGCCGAGGCCGTCATAGACACGGTCAACGCCGCCATGGTGACGGCGCGCGAGGCCGACGGCTATGACGGTTTTCGCGAGCACACCACGGCCTCCGGTGTTGCCGGCGCCGTGGGCCGGCTGCCGCCCATTGCGCGCAACAAGGACGAGGAAGAGGCCTCGCCACTGGCCGCCGGCTGGCGCGACAGCCTGACAACGCCGCGCGAACTGCCCGAAGAAACCCTGCGCACGCGCGAAGCGAGGCAGGCCGCCGTCTGGATTTCCGAACAGATCGCCGGCGGGCTGCGGCCCCAGGACGTGATGGTGCTCTCGCGCAAGCGCGCCGGCCTGCTGCCCCTGCAGGACGAACTGCGGGCGCTGCATATTCCTGCGCAGGTCGGCGAGAAAACCGAGCTGATCGACTGCTGCGAGGTGCAGGATATGGTGGCCCTGCTCGACGCGCTGGTTTCACCGCAACACGATTTGTCGTTGGCGCGCGCGCTGCGTTCACCGCTCTTCAATATGGCCGACGAGGGCCTGGTGGAGCTGGCCCTGTTGCAGCGCGAATACGGCGCGCCCTGGTACGAGCTGCTGCAAAAGGAAGAACTGCTCACGCCCGAGTTGCAAGGCCTGGGCGAGACGCTGGTGCGCTGGAAAAGCTGGCTGGACACCCTGCCACCGCACGACGCATTGCAAGGCATTTATGACGACGGCGATGTGCTCGCGCGTTTTGGCGCCGCGGCGCCCCCCGCACAGCGCGGCGCGGTGCTGGCCAACCTGCGCGCGCTGCTGGGCGTGTCGCTGGAGCTGGACGGCGGCCGTTACGCCACGCCCTATGGTTTTGTGCGCGCCCTCAAGGCCGGCGGCACCCAGGCGCCGGCCACCGTCAGCGGTGAGGCGGTACGGCTGCTGACGATCCACGGCGCAAAAGGCCTGGAGGCCGAGGCCGTGCTGCTGCTGGACACCGACACCGTGGAGCGCAATGCCGACAGCATGGGCGTGTTGGTCGACTGGCCCGGCGAGGCCACCGAGCCGCGCAAATTTGTCTTCCTGGTCAGCGAAAGCCGGCCGCCGGCCTGCGCCGCCGACACCCTGGCCGCGGAGCTGGCCGCCCGCAAGCGTGAAGAGCTCAATGCGCTGTATGTGGCGCTCACGCGTGCCCGCCACACCCTGGTTGTTTCCTCGATAGAGCCGCACCGCGTGACCACGGAAAGCTGGTGGCAGCGGCTGCAGGGGCTGGTGGGCGAGCTGCCCGAGCCCGTGGCCGACGAAACAGCGGGTCAGCATCCGGAGACTGAGGACGCGGGGGTGTTTTACCTGCGAGAGCTTCCCGAGCTGCCCGAAGCCCTGATGCCCGAGCCGCCCGATGTGGACAGGCTTGATGAAGACTCCATCAAGGCACGCATAGGCAAGGGCATGCACCGCCTGCTCGAGTGGGGCGGCGCGCTTTCACCGGACCAGGTGGCGGCTGTGGCGCGCGAGTTTCGGTTGAGCCCTGCACAAGCGGCGCAATCGGCTGCGTTGGCTGCACGCATCCTGGCCGGTGAGGGCGCCTGGGCCTGGCGGCCCGATGTGCTCGCCTGGCAGGGGAATGAGGTTGACCTTGTCTACGCCGGCCAGGCGCTGCGGCTGGACCGCCTGGTGCAGCGCAAGGACGCCGGCCATGAGGGCCACTGGTGGGTGCTGGACTACAAATCGGCCACCGCCCCGCAGCGCCAGCCCGCACTGGTCGCGCAGCTGCAGGCCTACCGCGCGGCGGTCCAGCGCATCTACCCGGGCCAGCCGGTCAAGGCGGCTTTTCTGACGGGGCAGGGAACTGTGGTCGTCGTTGATTGATCAGACTGGGCTTGTCCGGCGCCCGATCCTTCCACTCTTGCCGGCTGAAAGGCACCCCATGTTCAAGCATTTCGCCGCCCTGGCCCTGGCCGCCATCCTGCCGCTGGCCCAGGCGCAAAGCCCTGCGCCGGCCAACCCTATGGTGCGCCTGCGCGCCACGATCGAAAAAGTCGATGCCGGCAGCCTCACGGTCAGGGAGCGCAGCGGCGAAGTCATCACGCTGGTGCGGCCCGTTGCGATGGACGTTTCAGAAGTCTTCCCCCTGGCGCTGGCTGACATCAAGCCCGGCAGCTACATAGGCACGGCCGCCATGCCGCAGGCCGACGGCAGCCAGCTCGCGCTGGAAGTGGTGGTGTTTCCCGAAGCCGCGCGCGGCACCGGCGAAGGCCACCGCCCCTGGGACTTGCGGCCCGACAGCACCATGACCAATGCCACCGTGGCCGACCTCGTTGCCGCACCCTCGTCGGCCCCCGGGGGGCAAAAGCTGACGCTACGGTACAAGGGCGGCGAAAAAACCGTCATCGTGCCGCCTGATGCGCCCGTGGTCTCCTTCAAACCCGGCAAGGCCGATGAAAACGCCTTGCTGGTGCCCGGCGCCAAAGTGATGATTACCGCGCAGGAGCAGGGCGGCAAGCCGACCGCGCTGCGCGTGATCGTCGGGCGCAATGGCTTTGCACCGCCGATGTAGAGGAGGGAGCGTTCCGTACCGCGCGGGTCTCCCCGCGCGCTGTCCCGCCCTGTGATAATCAGGCCATCCCGTCCGCCGAACCGTGTCTGTTCTTGACGCCTTGCTGTTTGTGACCGCGACGCTTCCTTTTTTGTTTTCCGCTTAACCTGTGGCCGCTCCGCGCGGAACCTCTTTGACACCTGGCGCATCACCTCTTGAACCCACACCCGCCGCCGCACTGCGCGTGGCCGTCATAGGCGGCGGGCCGGCCGGCCTGATGGCCGCCGAGGTATTGGCCGGCGCGGGGCCTGCGGTGTCCGTCCAGGTCTACGATGCCATGCCCACGGTCGGCCGCAGGTTTTTGCTGGCCGGTATAGGCGGGCTCAACCTCACGCATTCCGAAGCGCCGCAGGCTTTTGTCGGCCGTTACGGCGAGCGCGCCGCGCAGTTGCAGCCCTTGCTGGCCGCATTTGGTGCGGCTGAATTGCGCGCCTGGGCCGAAGACCTGGGCGTGGAAACTTTCATCGGCAGCTCGGGCCGCGTGTTTCCCAAGGACATGAAGGCCGCGCCCCTGCTGCGCGCCTGGCTGCAGCGCCTGCGCCAGGCCGGCGTCAGGTTTTCCATGCGGCATCGCTGGCTGGGCTGGGCCGAGGATGGCGCGCTCAGGTTCACAACGCCAGCCGGTGAGGTGCAAGTGGAAGCCGACGCAGTGGTATTGGCACTGGGCGGCGGCAGCTGGGCGCGCCTGGGCTCCGACGGCGCCTGGGTGCCGCTGCTCGCCGCGCGCGGCGTGGCGATTGCGTCGCTGCGGCCTTCCAACTGCGGCTTTGATGTCGCGGCGCAGCCCGACAGTCCCGCGCAGCTGCAGGAGGCCGCCGCAGATCCCGGTGAAACCCGCCGGGAATTCCTGCAAGAGCTGATTGGCAAAAACCCGCAGCTGCAGACCGGATGGACGGAACACTTCGCCAGCCGCTTTGCCGGCCAGCCCTTCAAGTCTGTCGCCATCCATTTCACCGACTCGCGCGGCCGCAGCTTCAGCCGCAAGGGCGAATTTGTCGCCACCGCCACCGGTGTCGAAGGCAGCCTGGTTTATGCCGCCTCCAGCCTGCTGCGCGACGAGATTGCCGCCCACGGCAGCGCCACGTTCATGCTCGACCTGCTGCCGGACAAGTCACCCGAACAGGTGTTGGCCGAGGTGCGCCATCCGCGCGGCTCGCGCTCGCTGTCCAGCCATCTCAAAAGCCGCTTGAACCTGGACGGCATCAAGGCCGCCATGCTCTACGAATTGCTGGGCAAGGATGCAATCGCCGACCCGGTGCGACTGGCGGCAGGCATCAAGGCCTTGCCCGTGCGCGTCACGGCCGCCCGGCCCATCGATGAAGCCATCAGCACCGCGGGTGGCGTGATGTTCGAAACCATGGACTTGCGCCTGCAACTGCAAAATCTCAAGGGCCCAGGCCAGCCCGTGTTCTGCGCCGGCGAGATGCTGGACTGGGAAGCGCCCACCGGCGGCTACCTGCTGACCGCCTGTTTTGCCAGCGGCCGTGCAGCGGGGCAGGGCGTGATCGCGCATTTCGGCCTGTAATGGGCTTTGGTTTTAAGAATCCCAAGAAAAGGAGCTCGCCGTGATTGTCCGTTTCCACATCGAACCGATGATGCAGGACGAGTTTGAGTACCGCGTGAGCTACGAAGGGGAAGACCTTTTTGGCGATGCGGGCCTCGAGAGCGTGGAAGCCTGCATCATCGCCGCCACCGAAGGCCTGGGCCAGGGCGCCATTGGGGCCGAAGTGGCTTACAAGGGCATCATCAGCGGTACTTACGCGCTCGCCTCGCTGGCGCTGGTCTCCGCGCAGATCGCGCAGCATGCGCTGCAGACCACCGAGGCGATTGAAGAGGCGGCCCGGTAGCCGCATGTCCCATCCGATGAAGCCCTACTCCATCCTCTTTGTCTGCATGGGCAATATCTGCCGCAGCCCGACGGCCCACGGCGTGTTCCTGCACAAAGTCATGGAGCGCGGCCTCGGCAAGCAGGTACGGGTTGACTCGGCCGGCACCCACAATTACCACCCCGGCAACCCGCCTGACGAGCGCTCCCAGGCCCATGCATCAAGGCGGGGCTATGAGCTCTCAGGCCTCAGGGCACGGCAGATTTCGGATGCGGATTTCGAGCGCCATGATTTGATCCTGGCCATGGATTGGGACAACCTGGCCTTGATCCGGGAGGAATGTCCCCCCGGGCATCTGCACAAGGTGCGCAGGCTCACGGAGTTCTGCTTAAAGCATGACAGCCCGGTCGTGCCCGATCCCTACTATGGCGGCAAGGACGGCTTTGAGCATGTGCTGGACCTGGTGGAGGATGCCTGTGAGGGCCTGATGCGGCATGTGCAACAGCGGCTGCGGTGACATGGTACAGAGCATTCGGGCTGGTAGTCGATGTGAATCGAAGATGCCGGTTTTTATGGCTGCCTTTTTTTCTCGGTAATATCGCGGCAGGATCAGATCTCAACCAGGCAACCATTGCCTTTCTTTTTTGCTCTCAACGCCTTATGAATATTGCTGCCGTACTCAAGTCAGAAATTTCCCGTGTTTCGAGAAAAGAAGCCAAGTCCCAGTTCCAGCCGCTGAAAAAAGCTTCAACGCAATACCGCAGCGACATCGCCGCCTTAAAGCGCCGGGTTGCCGAGTTGGAGAAGCTGCTGTCCCGCGTGGCCAAAGGCCAGGGCAAGAAAGCCGCGGAGCCGGCCTCGGACGAGGCTCCTTCCAGGATCCGTTTCAGCGCCAAGGGCTTTACCACGCTGCGCAGGAAGCTGGGCTTGTCGGCCGGGCAAATGGGCCAGCTGATCGGGGTGTCCGACCAGTCCGTCTACAAGTACGAGAAGGGCGAGGCCCAGCCCAGGGCCAGGACGCTTGCCGCCATTGCGGGCTTGCGCGGGCTAGGTAAAAAGGCTGTGGCGGAGAAGTTGGCTCAGGCCTGACCTCAATCGCCGACGTTTCGCGGCGTCCGGTGGTCCGGCCGAGCGGATACCAGGGACCGCTGGTAACGCTTGAGTGGTTGATACCCAAGGCTGTTCTTGAATAAGGTGACGAGCCTTGACCCCGGCACTGGCTCCACAGTTAGGGCTGCTTGGTTCCCCACCTGACCCGGTTGGCCGCTTCACCATGCGGGAAGGCCCGTCACCCTCGATTGTAAGGGACTTGGGAATGACCCTTGCGTTGTGGGGAACATGGTCCTGCAACGCTCCCCGAAACACCGCCTCGGCAAATTAGAATGGCCGGATGTCCTATCTCGTTCTCGCCCGCAAATACCGCCCCAAAAATTTCTCTGAAATGGTGGGGCAGTCGCATGTGGTGCAGGCCCTGGGCAATGCGCTGGCGACGCAGCGTTTGCACCATGCTTACCTGTTTACCGGCACGCGGGGCGTGGGCAAGACGACGATTTCGCGCATCCTGGCCAAGTCCCTGAACTGCCTGGGCCCGGACGGGCAGGGCGGCATCACGGCCACGCCCTGCGGTGTCTGCCAGGCCTGCAGCGATATCGACGGCGGCCGCTTTGTGGACTATACCGAGCTGGACGCGGCATCCAATCGCGGTGTCGATGAAATTGCACAATTGCTGGAGCAAGCCGTTTACAAACCCGTCGTAGGCCGCTTCAAGGTCTTCATGATCGACGAGGTGCACATGCTAACGAACACGGCCTTCAACGCAATGCTCAAGACGCTGGAGGAGCCTCCCGAATACCTGAAATTCGTGCTGGCCACGACCGACCCGCAGAAGGTGCCGGCCACGGTGCTGTCGCGCTGCCTGCAGTTCAACCTGCGGCCCATGGCGCCCGAGACGGTGCTGGAGCATCTGACACAGGTGCTGAGTGTGGAAAACGTGCCGGCCGAGCCGCAGGCGCTGCGCCTCCTGGCGCGCGCGGCGCGCGGCTCCATGCGCGACGCGCTGTCGCTGACCGACCAGGCTATCGCCTTCGGTTCGGGCTCGCTCGAGGAAGCCAGCGTGCGCACCATGCTGGGCAGTGTGGACCGCAGCTATGTCTATCGCCTGCTGGACGCGCTGGCACGCGGCGACGGCAAGACCGTGGTGGAAACCTCGGAGGCATTGAGGCTCAACGGCCTGAGCGCGGCCTCCACGCTTGAAGAGATGACCACGGTGTTGCAGCGCATGGCGGTGCTGCAGGCCGTGCCCGAGATGGGCGAGGGCGGTGACGATGCCGACCCGGACATCGCCGAGACGGCGCGGCTGGCGCGCGCGCTGCCGGCCGACGAAACCCAGCTGCTTTACAGCCTGTGCCTGCACGGCCGTGGCGAACTGGGCCTGGCGCCTGACGAATACGCGGGCCTCACCATGGTGCTGCTGCGCCTGCTGGCCTTTAAACCTTCGGCCTCGGCCGCTGCTCATGCGGGGGGTGCCGCCGAGCCTGAAAAAAAGCCGCAGCCTGAGGTAGCGCGGGCACCGGCTCCGCCGGTTGCAGCTCCCGCTTTTGAAAGAAGGCCACCCTCGAGCCCCATGGCACCCCTTGCCCCTCCCGTGCCTGTTGCCCAGGCTGAGCGCGTGCAAGCTGCTCCTCATCACGCAGTAAGCGAGCCGGCCATGCCGGAGCCGGCAGCACCCATGCAGGCTGTACCCCCGCCGCAAGCGCAACCACAACAGCGACCCCCCGCCAGCGCGCCCTCAACAACGCCCCCGCCCTTGGTCCCTGTGCCTCTGGGCGAAGCCTGGGGCGGGATCATCAACCAGATGGTCGCTGCCGAGGCCGTGGCGGCGCTGACACGCGAGCTGGGCCTGCAGTCAGAGTTGCGCAGCCAGGACGGCGGGCTGTGGACGCTGCGTGTGGAGCGTGAGTCGCTGAACCAGGCGGCCGCGCGTGAAAAGCTGCAGGCCGCACTGCAAGCCCATCTGGGCGATGCGACGCTCAAGCTGGCGGTGGAAGTCGGCCCCGTCACCGACACGCCCGCGCGCCGCAACGGCGCCGCCGCGGCCGAGCGCCAGCGCGCGGCCGAGGAGCTGATACAAAACGACCCCCTGGTGCAGGACATGATGCGCGACTGGGGGGCGAAAATTGTCCCCGGCAGCATACGGCCGCTGGCGGCGAAATCGCTATGATCAAAGACAGTTTCCTAGCACGCATTCCAGGTCGCACGACTCACCCCAACTCCCTGATTTCACGATTCAAAGGAAGATTCCATGTTTAACAAAGGACAACTCGCGGGCCTCATGAAGCAGGCGCAGGCCATGCAGGACAACATCAAGAAAGCCCAGGACGAACTGGCTTTTGTGGAAGTGACGGCCGAGGCCGGCTCCGGCCTGGTGAAGGTCACCATGACCTGCAAGCACGAGGTCAAGCGCATCGCCATCGATCCCAGCCTGCTGGCCGATGACAAGGACATGCTTGAAGACCTGGTGGCCGCGGCTTTCAATGCAGCCGTGCGCAAGGCCGAGGAAGTGAGCCAGGAAAAAATGGGCAAGCTGACGGCAGGCCTTCCTCCAGGCATGAAGCTCCCGTTTTAAGGGCCGCTGCCCTGAATGGCTGACTCCAACGCTCTCGAGGGCCTGACCCAGGCGCTGCGCAAGCTGCCGGGCGTGGGCGCCAAGTCGGCCGCGCGCATGGCATTCCACCTGCTGCAGCACGACAAGCCGGGCGCCCTGCAGATCGCGCGCGCACTCGAGCACGCGGTGGGCAGTGTGCGGCATTGCAGCCTGTGCAACACCTTGACCGAGCAGGAGCTCTGCGCCACCTGTGCCAATCCGCAGCGTGACCGCAGCAAGCTGTGCATCGTTGAAACCCCGGCCGACCAGGCCGCGCTGGAGCGCACGCTGGCCTACAAGGGCCTGTACTTTGTGCTTATGGGCAAGCTCAGCCCGCTGGACGGCATAGGCCCCAAGGACATAGGCCTGCAAACGCTGTTTGACCGCGTAGTGCCCAAGGACGAGCGCGGCGAGGCCCTGCCGCCCGCAGAGCGCGAGGTACAGGAAGTGATTCTCGCGACCAACTTCACGGCCGAGGGCGAGGCCACGGCGCATGTGATCGCCCAGGCGCTCAAAACCCGCGGCGTGCAGGTGACGCGCCTGGCGCGCGGCGTGCCGGTGGGTAGCGAACTCGAATACGTGGACCTGGGCACGATTGCCCATGCGCTGGTGGACAGGCGCTGAGCTGGCCGCTCCGCGTCCTGCCGGCCCATACCGCAACGAAACAACAACAACGGAAGGAAATCTCTCATGACATTCGCGCGCTTTACCATCGCCTATTGGTGTGTGCTGATTGCTGCCCTGCTGCCGATTGCCTGCGCGGCACTGGCCAAGTACGGCATGATGAGCACGCCCCGGCGCGAGGGCGGCTTTGACAACCACAACCCGCGCGGCTGGCTGGCCAAGCAGACCGACTGGCGCGGCCGCGCCAATGCGGCCCAGCAGAACACCTTTGAGGCGCTGCCGTTTTTCTTCGCGGCCGTGATCATCGCGCACACGCTGCAGGCCGCGCAGACGAGGCTGGACATCCTGGCCCTGCTGTTCATCGTTCTGCGCATCGCCTACATCATGATGTACGTGGCCGATCTGGCCAAGGCACGCTCGGCCGTCTGGGCCGCCGCGCTGCTGGTCAATATCTTCATCCTGGTTTCCGCTTACCGCTGAAGCAGGTGCTGCCAGGGTATGGCGCCCGCAGTAACCTGCGGTAACCTTTGGTAACCCCGACGCCACATTTTTGGTGAAAACCCGCACGGGATGTCCCCGATGCGGGCTTTTTTACGTCTCGATAAGCTTGTGTCATCCACAAGAAAGAGGCTCTGCATGAACCGCCCACCCCTGATTTCCCGCCGCGGCTTTGCCAGCGGCACCGCGCTGGCCGTGGCGACGCTGGCACTTCCGTCGCTGCGCGCCCAGCCCAAACTCGAAAAAAACAAGATCGCGATTTCCGTCGGCGGCAAGGCGGCTTTTTACTATTTGCCGCTCACCATTTCGGAACAATTGGGCTATTTCAAAGCCGAGGGCCTGGACATCGAGATCAGCGACTTCGCGGGCGGTGCGCGCGCGCTGCAGGCCGTAGTGGGCGGCTCGGCCGATGTGTGTTCGGGGGCGTTTGAGCACACCATCAACCTGCAGGCCAAGAACCAGATGTTCCAGGCTTTCGTACTGCAGGGCAGGGCGCCGCAGATCGCCTTCGGCATCTCGACCAAGAACCTGCCCAACTACAAGACGCTGGCCGACCTCAAGGGCAAAAAGATCGGTGTATCGGCGCCGGGTTCATCGACCAACATGATGGCCAACCTGGTGCTGTCGCGCGCGGGCCTCAAGCCCAGTGACGTAAGCTTTATCGGCGTGGGCACGGCGGCTGGCGCGCTGACCGCGCTGCGTTCGGGCCAGATCGACGCGATGAGCAACACCGACCCGGTGATGACCATGCTCGAGCAAAAAGGCGAGGTCAAGATCATCAGTGATACGCGCACCCTCAAGGGCACGACGGAAGTGTTCGGCGGCTCCATGCCGGCGGCCTGCCTCTATGCGCCGCTGGAGTTTGTTCAAAAGCATCCCAACACCTGCCAGGCCATGGCGAATGCCATCGTGCACGGCCTCAAGTGGTTGCAGACTGCCGGCCCGGGCGACATCATCAAGACCGTCCCCGAGAGCTATTTGCTGGGTGACCGCGCGCTTTACCTGGCGTCTTTCAACAAGGTGCGCGAATCGATCTCGCTGGACGGCATCATTCCCGACGACGGCGCGCGTACGGCCCTCAAGGCTCTGGCCAGCTTTGACCCCAGCATCAGGGCCGACAAGATAGACATCGCCAAGACATACACCAACGAATTCGCAAAGCGGGCCAAGGACAGGTTCAAGGCTTGAGCTTCTGCCGGAAACAACCCCTTGCTGCCTGCCTTGAGCAGGCAGCTTGCTGTAAGCTCCCGCCATGCCTGATTCCGACACCGCCTGCGCCCTCGAGCTGATTGACATCAGCTGTACCTTCCGGTCGCGTGACGACGCGAGCCAGCGCTACACCGCCGTCAGCAACACCACCTTGCGCATCAACGCGGGCGAGTTTGTTTCGGTCGTGGGGCCCACGGGTTGCGGCAAGTCTACGCTGCTCAACATAGGTGCCGGCCTGCTCGCGGCCTCCTCAGGCGAAGTGAAGGTTTTCGGCGAGCCGCTCGTCGGCATCAACACCCGCGCCGGCTATATGTTCCAGGCCGAGGCGCTGATGCCCTGGCGCAGCGCGCTGGCCAACGTCATGATGGGCCTGCAGTACCGCGGCGTCCCCGACCCGGAAGCGCGCCGCCAGGCGCAGGGCTGGCTGGAGCGCGTGGGCCTGGCCGAGTTCGGCGACCGCTACCCGCACCAGCTCTCGGGCGGCATGCGCAAGCGCACCGCGCTGGCCCAGGTGCTGGCGCTGGACCCGGACATCATCCTGATGGATGAGCCTTTCAGTGCGCTCGACATCCAGACTCGCCAGCTCATGGAAAACGAAGTGCTGGCCCTCTGGGCGGCCAAGAAGAAAGCCGTGCTCTTCATCACCCACGACCTTGACGAAGCCATCGCCATGAGCGACCGGGTGGTCGTGCTGTCGGCCGGCCCGGGCACGCACCCCATAGGCGAATTCGCGATCGACCTGCCGCGCCCCCGTGATGTGGCCGAGGTGCGCCACCACCCGCGTTTTGTGGAGCTGCACACGCAGATCTGGAACGTGCTGCGCGATGAGGTGCTCAAGGGCTATGCGCAGCAATTGAAGAAGGCGGCCTGACCATGTGGCAACGCCTGAAGCCTTCTGAAAACAACCTGCGCGCCTGGCAGCTGGGCTTGCTCGCCGTCATCCTGCTGCTGTGGCATGTCGCTTCGCGCGACCAGAAGATCGCTTTTTTCCTGGGTGAGCCTATTAAGGTGGCGGGCCGTGTCTGGAGCTGGTTCATGCCTGTCGGGTTCGGCCCCAATGCTCTGTTCCCCGACGGCCTTCCCGGCAATGCCGACATCTACCTGCACTTGGGCACCACTTTGCTGGAGACCGTGCTGGCCTTCGGCATAGGCACGGTGCTGGGCCTGGCCTGCGGCCTGTGGCTGGCGCTCGCGCCGACGGCCAGCGCCATCCTGGACCCTTACATCAAGGCGGCCAATTCAATGCCGCGCGTCATCCTCGCGCCGATTTTTTCGCTGTGGCTGGGCCTGGGCATCTGGAGCAAGGTGGCGCTGGCCGTGACGCTGGTGTTTTTCATCGTGTTCTTCAATGTCTACCAGGGCGTGAAGGAAGTCAGCCCTGTGGTGCTGGCCAATGCCCGCATGCTGGGCGCCAGCCAGCGCCAGCTGCTGCGCACCGTCTATCTGCCCAGCGCCACCAGTTGGGTGTTTTCCAGCCTGCACACTTCGGTGGGCCTGGCTTTTGTTGGGGCTGTGGTGGGTGAATACCTGGGCTCGGCGCGCGGCGTGGGCTATCTCATCCTGCAGGCCGAGGGCACGTTTGACGTCAATACCGTGTTTGCCGGCATCGTGGTGCTGACGGCGTTTGCCTTGGTGCTGGACGGCATCGTAGGCCGGCTCGAGAAACGCCTCATGAAATGGCAGCCGCGCAGCGGCGAGACGGAAAAGCTCTGACGCCAGCTCTGTACGGCAATCACGCCAAATCTTCCTGCCGTCCTACAGCCGCGGCCGACGCGTCTCCTTAGAGTCAAAACCGGACTCTTCCAAGGAAAAAGCCATGAACCTCTCGCTCAGCATAGGCCCGCTGGTGTCCCTGATCGCCGGCATCCTGATCCTGATCATTCCACGCCTGCTCAACTACATTGTGGCGATCTATCTGATCGTCATAGGCTTGATAGGCCTGTTTGGCGTCGGCACCCTGAAGCTTTAGTTTGTGGGCCCACGGGGCCGCTGAAGCGCCTCAGCGCTTTTTCGACTTGACGACGGGCTTGGCCGTGCCGCGTTTGACGGCTTTGACGCCGGCCTTGCCGCGGCCATGGCTGGCCGAGGCGGCACGGCTTTTGACCGGCAGGTAGACCACCACGGGGTGGCCCATCTTGAAGGCGCTTGAAGCGCTGACCTTGTTCCACTCGGCCACATTGGCGGCGCTCAGGCCATAGCGTTTGGCGATGGTCGCGACCGATTCGCCCTTACGGGCCTTCACGGTGGTGCGGCGCGTCACGATTTCCGGCGCGAAGGACACTTGGGCGGTGTCGGCGACGTGTGAGGTGACATCGGTTTCGACCTTGGCCGAGCGCGGCACCAGCAGGGTGGAGCCGGCCTTGATCAGCATGCGCGGCGGGATGTTGTTGACGCCGCGCAGGTCGGTCTCGCTCATGCCGTTGCGGCGCGCCGCTTCGGCCGCGCTCATGGTGCTGGGGGCCGTCCAGGCGGTCCAGCTGGCGTACTGGCCCTGGGTATAAGCCTCGAAGTTGCGCTGGAACACGGTGGCGCTGTCCCAGGGCAGCAGGATTTGCGGATTGCCGGCGGCGATGATCACGGGGCGGTGCGCCGAGGGATTTAGCGCCTTGAAGTCTTCGATCTTGACGTCGGCCAGGCGCGCGGCCAGGGCCACGTCGATGTCGCGCGTGATCAGCACCTGCTGGAAGTAGGGATGATTTTCGATCAGCGGCAGTTCGGTGCGGAAGGCCTGCGGGTTGGCGACGATGTTTTTGACGGCCTGCAGCTTGGGCACGTAGAGCCGGGTTTCGGCTGGCATGTTGAGGTCGGAGTAGCTGGTGCCCAGGCCGGCCCTCTGGTTTTTGGCGATGGCCCGGCTTACGCTGCCTTCGCCCCAGTTGTAGGCCGCCAGCGCCAGATGCCAGTCGCCGAACATGCCGTAGAGTTTTTGCAGGTAGTCCAGTGCGGCGCGGGTGGAGGCCAGCACGTCGCGGCGGTCGTCGCGGAAAGCGTTTTGCTTCAAGTCGAAATACTTGCCGGTGGCCGGCATGAACTGCCACATGCCGGCGGCCTTGGCGCTGGAGACCGCCTGCGGGTTGAAGGCGCTCTCGATGAAGGGCAGCAGGGCCAGCTCTGTGGGCATCTGGCGGCGCTCGAGTTCCTCAACGATGTGGAACAGGTATTTGCTGGAGCGCTCGGTCATGCGCTGGATGTAGTCGGGCCGGCTGGCGTACCACTGTTCGCGGTCGGTCACGAGTTCGTTCTGCAGGTCCGGCATGGCAAAGCCGCGGCGTATGCGGTCCCAGAGCTCCTTGGGCGGCTCGGTGGACACGATCTGGTGCGAGCCCGCCTGGCCCGGCGTGATGGCTTGCAGCGGGCCGCTGGGCAGCAGCGGTTTGGTGGCTGGGGCGCCGCCGGCGATGAGCACCGGGTCGCTGGGCAGGCCTGGCGCTTGCTGCGTGGCGCAGCCGGCCAGCAGCGCTGTCACCATGACAAATGCCAGGGAGACGAAGCGGAAGAAGCGGGAAGAAGAAGGACTCGAAAAGCCCGAAAGATTCGAAGCTGCAGTGGTGCGGGGATGTGGCGTCATTTGAATTGGTTTTTCCACTGCCGGATGGCGGCAAATACGGTGGTGTCATCGCGGGCCGACGCGTCAAAGTGCCGGGCAGCCTGCATGATAGTGGCTTGCCGGGTTCGCAAAAAGGGGTTAATCAGCAGTTCCTGCGCAATGGAGGTCGGCAAGGTCGGCAGTCCTTGCTCGCGCAGTTGCACGCACTTCGCCTGGTAGGCCGCCAATTCGGTGTTGCCGGGCTCCACGGCCACGGCAAAGCGCAGGTTGGACAGCGTGTATTCATGGGTGCAGCAGACCACGGTGTTGCCGGGCAGGGCGGCGAGTTTGTCGAGCGAGGCCAGCATTTGCGCCGGCGTACCTTCAAACAAGCGCCCGCAGCCGCCCGAGAACAGCGTGTCGCCGCAGAACAGCAGGGGTTTGCCGTTCATGTCGGGTGTGTAATAAGCGATATGGCCCGCTGTATGGCCCGGCACATCTATGACCTCGAATGCCAGGCCGAGGGCATGTGCCGTATCACCGCCCTTCAGGTGCGTGTAGGGCTGGGGAATGCGCTCGGCGGCCGGGCCCCAGACCCGGGCGCCCGTTGTGTCGCGCAGGGCATCCACGCCGCCGGTGTGGTCCGCATGGTGATGCGTGACTAGAATCGACTCCAGTTGCAGTGCGCGCTCATCCAGGGCGCGCAACACCGGCCCGGCGTCTCCCGGGTCCACAACCAGGGCGCGCCTGCCGTCATGCAACAACCAGAGGTAGTTGTCATCGAAGGCGGGAATCGGGATCAAATGCATGCGATGTCTGGAACTTGATGAGCTCTGAAATTATAGGTTTGACGGATTGGCTGACGACGCCGCCCGGCGCTTACCTGCTGGGTTGGGAGCGCTTGCGTTTCGATGAGGCCGTCAGCGATGTTTTCGGCTATCACGCCCTGCAGCTGGGCCTGCCGGAACTCGATGCCTTGCAGGCCAACCGCATGCCGCACAAGTGGCTGGCATTGGAATCGGCTCCCGCCGCGCAGGCGGGCGATGCGATCGGTGCGCCCGCAGCCGGTTCCCGGCGCGCGGCCTTGCTGACCGACTCGGGTGCGCTGCCCTTTCCTGAAAGCAGCCTTGACCTGGTGGTGCTGCCGCACACGTTGGAGCTCAGCCGCGATCCGCATGCCACCTTGCGCGAAGTGAGCCGGGTGCTGGTGCCTGAGGGCCGTGTGGTCATCAGCGGGTTCAATCCCACCAGTCTCTGGGGCTTGCGCCAGCGGCGCGGCCACCTGTACCAGCGCTGGGGCTACGACAGCCTGTTTTTGCCCAAGACCGGTGAGTTCATCGGCTACTGGCGGCTGCGTGACTGGCTGAGGCTGCTGGACTTTGAGGTAGAGTCGGGGCGCTTCGGCTGCTACCGCCCGGCGCTGGCCAGCCAGGCCTGGCTGGACCGTTTCGAGTGGATGGACACGGCAGGCGAGCGTTGGTGGCCCATCTTCGGCGCCGTGTATTTTCTCGCGGCGATCAAGCGCGTGCAGGGTGTGCGGCTGCTGGAGCCTGCCTGGAAGACGCGCAAGGCACCGGCCGCGGCGCCTGCCGCCGTGGCCAACAAGGAGCCGGCTGTCCGGCTGCGGCCACCGGCCTGAGCTGTTCTTTGATTCTTTTTCATTCTTCAACTGTCCGGATGTTGTAGACCCCGGCGCTCTTTCTCCCAAAGCAAGCACAACGCATGACTGATTTATCCACCAGCCCAGCCGCCACCTCCCAGCCTGTCGTGATCTACACCGACGGCGCATGTAAGGGTAATCCCGGGCCCGGCGGCTGGGGTGTGCTGCTGACCCAGGGCGGCACCCAAAAAGAATTGTTCGGCGGCGAACTGGGCACCACCAACAATCGCATGGAAATGACGGCCGTCATCGAAGCGCTGGCGGCCCTCAAGCGGCCCTGCAGCGTGACGCTCTACCTCGACAGCGAGTACGTGCGCAAGGGCATCACCGAGTGGATCCATGGCTGGAAGGCCAGAGGCTGGCGCACGGCCGCCAAGGCACCCGTGAAGAATGTGGACCTGTGGCAACGCCTGGATGCGCTGGTGAGCGGCAGCGGCCACAAGATCGACTGGCGCTGGGTCAAAGGACACGCTGGCGACCCCGGCAACGAGCGTGCCGACGCGCTGGCCAACAAGGGCGTGGAACGCGCGCTGGGCCGCCTGTAACAAACGCCGGGGTTGCCCAGCCCGCAGCGGAACATGTGCGCAAAAACGCGCACCAAGCAGGATGGCCGGGCTGCCCCATAAGCGTACGTAGCATCCAGCTCACGGCGGCGGCGGCCGCCTTTGGTAAAGCCGTTGTAAAGCTACCGCGCTTGCCCCTGGCGAAGGCCAGAAAACGCTGCACGCGCCATGGCGTCCTGCTACATTGGAAGTTTGTATCTCTTTGTATTACAAGTTCCTTCCCCATGGCCTCCAAAGCAATCTACACAGCTGTCGCCGTAGCGGGCATAGCGGCCGCATCGGGCGCCGCCTGGTGGCTCCAGAAACCCAAGGCGCCGGACGCCGCCGCGGCCGCTCCATCAGCTGCGGGCAACAGCACGAGCAGCGCCAATGGCTCGAATTCGGGCAAGCCGGTGACGGTGGAAGCCGCGAAGGTGGAGCTGGCCAGGCTGTCGGACGATACCCAGGCCGTGGGCAGCCTGCGTTCGCGACGCGGTGTGGTCTTGCGGCCCGAGGTCAGCGGGCGTATCACCCAGCTCAACTTCACCGACGGCCAGCGCGTGCGCAAAGGCCAGGTGCTGGTGCAGTTCGACGACCAGCTGCCGCTGGCCCAGGTGCAGCAAAGCCTGGCCGAACTCTCCATTGCCCGGGCCAACCAGAAGCGCAACCAGGAACTGGTGGCGCAAAACTTCATCAGCCAGCGCTCCCTTGATGAAAGCGCGGCCAACCTGCAGGTGGCCGAGGCCAAGCTGTCGCTGGCCAAGGCCACGGCGGCGCGGCTCAAAATCGTCGCACCCTTTGACGGCATCGCCGGCATACGCCAGGTCAATGTGGGGGACTACCTCAAGGACGGCTCCGACATTGTCAACATCGAAGACATCGAGGCCATCTACGTCGACTTCCGCCTGCCTGAGCGCTTCCAGAACAAAATCAAACGCGGGCAGACGGCCGTGCTCGACATCGACGCCTTGCCCGGCCGCAAGTACAACGCGCAAATCCAGGCCATAGACCCCTTGATCGACGCCAACGGCCGCTCCATCGGCGTGCGTGGCTGCATAGACAATCGCCAACTGCAACTGCGCCCCGGCATGTTCGCCCGGGTCAACACCGTTTTCGGCGTGCGCGAGAACGCCCGCGTGGTGCCCGAGGAGGCCATTGTTCCGCAGGGCGGGCGGCAGTTCGTCATCAAGCTGCTGGAAGGCCCGAACGAGCAGACGCGCACCACCAAGCGCGTGGAGGTCAAGGTCGGCCTGCGCAGCCCGGGCAAGGTTGAAATCCTTGAAGGCCTGGAGCCCGGTGATACCGTGGTCGCGGCCGGCCAGCAGCGTGCACAGCGCGACGGCACGCTGGTGACCGTGGTGGACCTGGCCGCAAATGCCGCTGCCCGCTCCGGCAACGCAAAGACCGCACTGCCGGCCGCGGGAGCTTCAGCCCCGGGAGCCGCAACGCCCGCCGCCAACGCGCAGGCCGCCCCGGCCAAAACCGCCGTGAGTGTGGCGGAGCCCGCCGCACAGGCGCCGTTGTCGGGCCCCAATCCCTGCGGCGTGGTGGTCTCCGAAGCGCCGCGCGCGCTGGTGCCGGTGCGCAGTGTGATGCCGGCCGAGCGCAGCCCGGCGGGCCCGCCGGCGCGCGACCCCACCTGAGCGGCTCTCCCGCGCCGCAGCCGCCATAGTTCCTGACTAGCCCATGCAACTCGCTGAAGTTTCCATACGCCGCCCGGTCTTCGCCACCGTGCTGTCGCTGCTCATCGTGCTGATAGGCGCGGTGAGTTTCAACCGCCTGGCCGTGCGCGAATACCCCAAGATCGACGAGCCCGTCGTGACCGTCAGCGTGCGCTATGCCGGCGCGTCGGCGGAGGTGATCGAATCGCAGGTCACCAAGCCGCTGGAAGACTCCATCGCAGGCATCGATGCGGTGGACGTGATCACCTCCATCAGCCGCGCCGACCAGGCGCAGATCAGCGTGCGCTTTCGCCTCGAGAAAGACGCCGACTCCGCCGCCGCCGAGGTGCGCGACCGCACTTCGCGCGTGCGCAACCGCCTGCCGCAGGCCATCGAAGAGCCGGTGATCGCCAAAGTCGAGGCCGACGCCTTTCCGGTCATCCAGGTGGCCTTCTCCAGCGATTCGCTGACGCCGCTGCAGATCAACGACCTGGTCAATCGCATCGTCAAGCCGCGGCTGCAGACCGTGACCGGTGTGGCCGACGTGCGCATCTTCGGCGAGCGCAAGTACGCCATGCGCATCTGGCTCGATACCGACAAGCTCGCCTCCTACAAGCTCACCACGCAGGACGTGGAAGACGCCATCAGCCGAAGCAACCTCGAGCTGCCGGCCGGCCGTATCGAATCGCAGCAGCGTGAGTTCAGCGTGACTTCGCAGACCGACCTGGTCAGGCCTGCGCAGTTCCGCGAGATTGTCATCAAGAACGTCAACGGCTTTTCCGTCAAGGTGCGTGACGTCGCGCGCGTGGAGGAGGGTGCGGCCGACGAGCGCACGGCGGTCAGGCTCAACGGCCGCTCCGCAGTGGCCGTTGGTGTCATCCGCCAGGCCACGGCCAACCCGCTGGACCTGTCCAAGGGTGTGCGGGACGTGTTACCCAAGCTCAGGGCCGACCTGCCGCCCGACATGGTGATCAACATCGCCAACGACAACTCGGTGTTCATCGACCGCTCGGTGGGCAATGTGTACCACACCATCGCCGAGGCCATCGTGCTCGTGGCCCTGGTGATTTTTGTGTTCCTGCGCACCTTGCGCGCGTCCATCATCCCCATCGTCACCATCCCGGTGAGCCTGATTGGCACCTTCGCCATGATGGCGCTGGCGGGCTTCACCATCAACACGCTGACCCTGCTGGCGCTGGTGCTGGCCATCGGCCTGGTGGTGGACGACGCCATTGTGATGCTGGAGAACATCTTCCGCCACATCGAGGAGGGCATGGACCCGTTCTCGGCCGGCATCAAGGGCGCGCGTGAGATCGGCTTCGCCGTGGTCACCATGACGGCCACGCTGGTGGCCGTGTATGCGCCGCTGGCTTTCACGCCGGGCCGCACCGGGCGGCTTTTCGTGGAATTCGCGCTGGCGCTGGCCGGCGCGGTGGTGGTGTCGGGCTTTGTCGCGCTCACGCTCACGCCCATGATGTGCACCCAGCTGCTCAAGCACAATCCCAAGCCCAACCGCTTTGACCGCTATATGGAGCGGGCGTTGACCTCAATCTCCGACCGTTACGGCGCGGTGCTGCGCTGGGTGGTCACGACCCGCTATGTGCCGGCGGCCGAGGAAGGCTATAACGGGCGGCCCTCGCTGGCGCAGCGGCTCAAGGGAATGCTGCTGCAGGCACGCTGGATTGTGATTGGCGTGATGTTGCTCAGTGCCCTGGCCATCGCGATGGTGTTCCCGGGCATGAAGCAGGAGCTGTCGCCGATTGAAGACCGCGGCGTGATCCTGGCCAACGTGAACGCGCCCGACGGCGCGACGCTGGATTACACCAACCGTTACGCGCGTGCGCTGGAGAAGATGGGTGAACCCTTCCCCGAGTTCGACCGCATTTTTGCCAACGTCGGCAATCCCACGGTGGCCCAGGCCAGCGTGGTCTACCGCACGGTCGACTGGGACCAGCGCCAGCGGTCCACCCTGGACATGGCGCGCGAGCTGCAGCCCAAATTCAATGCGCTGCCGGGCGTCACGGCTTTCCCCATCACGCCCCCCTCGCTGGGCCAGGGCTTTCGCGAGCGGCCGCTCAATTTCGTGATCCAGACCTCCGACAGCTACCAGAACCTGAACGCCGTCACGCGCCAGATGCTGGATGAGATCGCCAAAAACCCCGGCATTGTTTCGCCCGACGTGGACCTGCGGCTCAACAAGCCCGAGCTGCGCATAGAAGTCGAGCGCGACAAAGCCGCCGATATGGGTGTCAGCGTGCAGGTGGTCGCCAAAGCCATTGAAACCCTGCTGGGCGGACGCAATGTGACGCGCTACAAGCGCGATGCCGAGCAATACGATGTCATCGTGCAGACCGAGGCCAGCGGCCGCATCACGCCCGAGAACATAGACCGCATTTATGTGCGCGGCCGCAACGACGCGATGATTCCGCTCTCCGCGTTGGTCAAGGTGCGTGAAAGCGTCTCTCCGCGCGAACTTAACCACTTCGGCCAGCGGCGCTCGGTTTCCATCACAGCCAGCCTGGCCAGCGACTATTCGCTGGGCGAGGCCCTCAAATTCATGGACGAGACCGCCACCAAGGTGCTCAAGACCGGTTACAGCACCGATCTCAACGGCACCTCGCGCGAGTTCAAGAACTCGCAAGGCGCGCTGGCCATCGTCTTTGTGCTTGCGCTGCTGTTTATTTTCCTGGTGCTGTCGGCACAGTTTGAAAGCTTCATCGATCCGCTGGTGATCATGCTCTCGGTGCCGCTGTCCATGATTGGGGCCTTGCTTGCGCTGAAATGGTCGGGCGGCTCGCTGAACGTGTATTCGCAGATCGGCCTGATCACCCTGGTGGGCCTGATCACCAAGCACGGCATCCTGATTGTGGAGTTCACCAACCAGCTGCGTGGCCAGGGGCTGGAGATGATAGACGCGCTGGTCAAGGCCTCGGCCCAGCGCCTGCGCCCCATCCTGATGACCACCGGCGCCATGGTGCTGGGCGCCTTGCCGTTGGCCCTGGCTAAAGGCGCGGGCGCCGAAAGCCGCACCCAGATCGGCTGGGTCATCGTCGGCGGTATGTCCCTGGGCACCTTGCTCACCGTGTTCGTGGTGCCCACTATGTACACCTTGTTTGCGCGGAAGGCCATTCCCGGCGCCAACAAGGCCGTGGCCAAGGAAGAACCGGATGCGCACCATGAGCATCCCGAGTACGTCGCCAAATAGAGCTCACGCGCCTATCAACGAAAACGCCCTCTCAGGAGGGCGTTTTATTTTTCATGGCTGGATGTTTGCGCCGGCTGTCAGATGGCTCCATCAAACATCAAGACATCAAGCTCATCGCCGACAGCGACGTTGCCTTGCGCATGGTGCAGCACGATGAGCCCGTTGGCCTCGGCCATGGAGCGCAGCACGCCCGAGCCCTGGCTGCCGGTGGTCTTGACCTGGAGCGAGCCGTCGGCGGCGGTGGAGACCCAGCCGCGCTGGTATTCGGTGCGGCCGGCTTTTTTGCGGATGGCCTCGGTGCTTCTGGCCTTGAGCAGGGGCTGCGTTGCGGCGCTGGCGCCCATCATCCGCAACAGGGCGGGGCGTACGAAGGCCAGAAAGGTCACCATCACGGCGACCGGGTTGCCGGGCAGGCCGAACAGGATCGCCCCGTTTTTGTTGATGGGCGGGGTCTGGCCGGCCGCGGGTGGTATGCGCCCCACGGCCATGGGCCGGCCGGGCCGCATGGCGATGCGCCAGAAGGCGACGTCGCCGAGTTTTTTCATCATGGCCTTGGTGAAGTCGGCCTCGCCCACGCTGACGCCGCCCGAGGTGATGATGGCGTCGGCCTGCAGTGCCGCGCGGCTGAAGGCGGCCTCGAGCAGGGCCGGGTCGTCCCGCACCACCCCCATGTCGATGACCTGGCAGCCCAGGCGGCTCAGCATGCCGAAGACGGTGTAGCGGTTGCTGTCGTAGACCGCACCTTCGCGCGGCGCTTCGCCCAGTGAAAGGATTTCGTCGCCGGTGGAGAAGTAGGCCACGCGCAGCGGCCGCCAGACGGGCAGGGCGGCCAGGCCCAGGGAAGCTGCCAAACCGAGCCGGGCCGGCGTGACGATTTCGCCTTTGCGCAGCGCCGGCAGTCCCTGTGTCAGGTCTTCGCCGCGCAGGCGGCGGTTGTCACCGGCGCGCAGCAGGCCGGGCGGAATGCTGATGCGCGTGCCTTCACCGTCTTGCCGCAGCTTGATGAATTCCTGCGGCACCACGGTGTCCAGGCCCGCAGGCATGATGGCGCCCGTCATGATCTTCACGCACTCGCCGGGCTGCACGCTGCCTTGCCAGGCCTTGCCAGCCAGCGCGGTGCCGTCCGCTACGCGCAGGTCCAGCGCAGCGTCCGGTGCCAGCTGGCGGCCATCAAAGGCAAAGCCGTCCATGGCCGAGTTGTCATGGGGCGGCACGTCAAAGGGCGAAACCACGTCCTCGACCAATACGCGGCCCAGGGTTTCGAACAGCGGGAGCTTGACGGCGTCCTCAACAGGCGCCACCAGCCGTGAAAGAAAATCCAGCACCTGGCCGGCCGACAGGGCCTGCGGGTCGTAGCCCTGCAGCTCGGCTGCGATCTGGTCCAGCGTCTTCACGGCAGGCGCGATTCGAGCTGGTGCAGCTCGGCCAGGGTGTTGGCGTTAAAGAAACCGTGCGCGTCGTCACCGGGCCGGTCAAAGGGAACGGCCACGGTTTTGTGCTGGGCCGTCCAGGCGTCAATCTTGCGGCCGCCGCTGTGGGTGAAGCGCACCAGGCTTTCGAGCATGTGTGTTCCCATCAGGCAAAACACCGGCTGCGGCCTGAGTTGGCCGTCTTCCTCGGGCGCGGCGGCCATGACGAAGTCGGCACCTTCGCGCACATAGGCCTCGGCCATGCGCGCCACGAGGTCATGGGGGAACAAGGGCGTATCACAAGGGACGGTGAGCAGGTAAGGTGTTTCGCAGCGCTCCAGGCCGGTGAGAAAGCCCGCCAGCGGCCCGGCGAATTCACCCAGGCCCGTGCTGTCGGGCCAGACCGGCACGCCGAAGGCCTCATAAGCGGCCAGGTTGCGGTTGGCGTTGATCATGACCTCGCCGACCTGCGGGGAGAGCCGCATCAGCGTGTGAAGGGCCAGCGGCACGCCGTTGAAGTTCTGCAGGCCTTTGTCGGCCCCGCCCATGCGCGAACCGCGGCCGCCGGCCAGGATCAGGCCGGTGATGGCTTCGGCGTGCAGCGAGGCACTGTGGCTGTTGCTGCTCACCTTATCCGCCTATGTAGCTCATCTCGACGCGCTTTGCATTGGCGTCGGGAGCGGTGGTATCCGCGGGCAGCGCGGCACGCAACTCCGAATAATGGTCATCGCGCCCCTGCCAGATATGGGCCACGGCCGCCGAGATTTGCTCGTCGGTATAACCGCCGCGCAGCAGGGCGCGCAAATCCTGGCCCTCGCTCGCGAACAGGCACAGGAACAGCTTGCCCTCGGTGGACAGCCGCGCCCGGTTGCAGTCGCCGCAAAAAGCCTGGGTCACGCTGCTGATCACGCCGATCTCGCCCGCGCCGTCGGCGTAGCGCCAGCGTTCGGCGGTTTCGCCGGTGTAGTTGGGGTTGATGGCGGTGAGCGGAAACTCGGCATTCAGGCGCTCCACCACCTCGGCCGAGGGCAGCACCTCGTCCATGCGCCAGCCGTTGGTGGCGCCGACATCCATGTATTCGATAAAGCGCAGCACCGCGCCGCTGTGGCGGAAGTGGCGCGCCATGGGCAGGATTTCCGCATCGTTGGTGCCGCGCTTGACCACCATGTTGACCTTGAGCGGCGCCAGGCCGACCTTCTGCGCGGCCTCTATGCCCTTGAGCACGTCGGCCACCGGAAAGTCGACATCGTTCATGCGGCGGAAGGTGGCATCGTCCAGCGCGTCCAGGCTCACCGTGACGCGCTGCAGGCCGGCATCCTTGAGCGACTGCGCTTTTTTGGCCAGCAGCGAGGCGTTGGTGGTCAGCGTGATGTCCAGCGGCTTGCCTTGTGGGGTTTGCAGCTTCGCCAGCATTTCGATCAGCACTTCGAGGTGTTTGCGCAGCAGCGGTTCGCCGCCAGTGAGACGGATTTTTTCGACCCCATGGGCGACAAACACCTTGGCGAGGCGGGTGATTTCCTCAAAACTGAGCAGCGAGGACTGCGGCAGGAAGGCGTAATCCTTGTCGAACACCTCGCGCGGCATGCAATAGCTGCAGCGGAAGTTGCAGCGGTCGGTCACGCTGATGCGCAAATCCCGCAGCGGCCGGCCCCGCGTGTCGCTCAAAAGCCCGGTGGGCGCCGCCAGCCGGGCAGGGATATGCGGCACGCGGCTTGCGTAACGGATATCTGCGAGCGGAATGATTTTCTCGGTTGTCATCGTGAGGGGCCCAAGGGGAGAATTTACTCCATTGGCCCGGCTTGGCTGCGAGGTTTCGCCCTTATCCCTAGATGCCGGGCGTTATTGGCCGGCCATCCATTCCGGTCGGAGTGACCGATATCCCCCGTTCGCGCCGAGGTATCGAGGCCTGGTGCTGGCCCTTCGATACCTCAGGGCGAACGGGACAGTTTGGTGAGCAGGGCGCTACACACACCTGGCGCCGTCGACCTCCAGGCAGATTCCGCTGATGAAATCGGCTTCATCGCTGGCTAGGTAAAGCGCCGCGTTGGCCACGTCCAGCGCGGTCGAGAAGCGTCCCAGCGGGATGCTGGCGCGAAACCGGGCTTTGCGCTCCTCGTCGATCGGGCCGCCGGCAAAGTCGGCCGAGAGGCCGGTGTCGGGGTTGAAGACGGGGTTGATGCAGTTGACCCGGATATTGTCGGGGCCCAGCTCGGCCGCCAATGATTTGGAGGTGGTGATGACGGCGCCCTTGGAGCCGTTGTACCAGGTCAGGCCCGGGCGTGGTCGCACGCCGGCCGTGGAGGCGATGTTGATGAAGCTCCCGCCGCCCAGGCTGCGGAAAACCGGCGTGGCATGGATGGTGGCCAGGTAAATGCTTTTGACGTTGATGGCATAGCACTTGTCGAAATCGTCTTCGCTGACGTCGAGCGCGGGCTGGTTGCGATGCGTCCAGCCGGCATTGTTGACCATCACGTCGAGCCGGCCGTAGCGCTGAACGGCGGCATCCACCAGGGCCTTGACCTCGGCGGTTTTCGTCACATCGGCGGCAAAGAAGGAGGCCGTGCCGCCGGCCTTGGTGATGGCAGCCACGACTTTTTCACCCAGGGCCGTGTTGATGTCGTTGACGATGACCTTCGCGCCCTCAGCCGCCAGCCGCCGCGCGATGCCTTCACCGATACCGCCTCCGGAGCCGGTGACGATGATGGATTTGTCTTTGACCCGCATGGGTTTGTCTCCAGGTGTTTTTGTTTGACTGATACGTGAGCTTATTACATCCCGACCCTGGGTCGTCGGGAACTGGAGCCGCCAGCTCAGCCGTGTCGTACCGCCACCGTTTTCAGGGTCGTGAAGCCATAAAGAGCTTCGAAGCCCTTTTCTCGCCCATAGCCCGAGGACTTCACGCCGCCAAAAGGCAGTTCCACGCCACCGCCGGCACCGTAGTTGTTGATAAAAACCTGGCCGCTTTTGACGCGCCTGGCCATGCGGAACTGGCGTGCGCCATCGCGCGTCCAGATGCCGGCAACCAGGCCGAACTGGGTGGCATTGGCAAGCTCGACCGCGTGGTTCTCGTCCTTGAAATTCATGGCGCAGAGCACCGGGCCGAAAACCTCTTCCTGCGCCAGCCGGTGTGTCACCGGCACGTCGCGCAGCAGGGTGGGGGCCTGGTAAAAACCGGTGTCGGGCGCTTCCTCGACGATCTGGCCCTGGGCCACCATGGGGATGTTGGCAACCTGCGCATCGCTCAAGAAGTCCCAGACGCGCTGTTGCTGGCTTTGCCGGATCAGCGGGCCGACGTCCAGGTCCATGGCGGCGGGGCCCACGCGCAGGTTTTCAAAAGCATGGCCCAGGCGCTGCAGCAGCGGCTCGTAAATCGACTGCTCCACCAGCAGGCGCGAACCGGCTGAGCAGGTCTGCCCGGCGTTCTGCACGATGGCGTTGATGATGGCGGGGATTGCGGCGTCGAGGTCGGCATCGGCAAAGACGATCTGCGGGCTTTTGCCGCCCAGCTCCAGCGTGACCGGGCAATGGCGCTCGGCCGCCGCCTGCTGGATCAGCGTGCCCACCGCCGGGCTGCCGGTGAAGCTGATGTGGTCTATGCCCGGGTGGCGCGCCAGTGCGTCGCCGACCTCATGGCCGTAGCCTGTCACGATGTTGATCGCGCCGGCCGGGAAGCCAACCTCGGCGGCCAGCTGAGCCACGCGGATGAGTGACAGGCAGGCGTCCTCCGCCGGCTTGACCACGCAGACATTGCCAGCGGCCAGCGCGCCGCCCACACTGCGGCCGAAAATCTGCATCGGGTAATTCCAGGGGATCACATGGCCGGTGACGCCGTGCGGTTCGCGCCAGGTCATCACGCTGTAGCCGTCCAGGTAGGGAATGGTGTCGCCGTGCAGCTTGTCGCAGGCGCCGGCGTAAAACTCGAAATAGCGCGCCAGCGCGGCCGCGTCGGCGCGCGCCTGTTTGGTCGGCTTGCCGCAGTCGCGCTGCTCGAGTTGCGCCAGTTCCTCGGCGTGCTCGGCCACCTTGGCCGACAGCCGCATCAAGAGGCGCCCGCGCTCGGCAGCGTTGAAGCGGCTCCATACCAGCTCCAGGCATTCGCGCGCGCTGCGCACGGCGGTATCGATGTCGTGCGCATTGCTGCGCTGGATATCGTCAAACACCTGGCCGTCGGACGGGTCGATGACCGGAATGGTTTTACCGGAAACGGAGGGGAGGGAGGCGTTGGCGATGTAATTGAGCTGCATGCGGCCGATTTTGCTTGAAACCGGCCTCAGCGGTACCGGTCCGGGCGATTCCGGCTTGACGTCGGCGGCCGAACCGCGGGTGACGCGGCGCAGCCACAGCCTTCAAGTAACGGTCTCAAAAAGCGTGTGTTTTTCACGCCAGCGGGGCGCGCGAACGGGCCCCATTTACAACATTTTTGCTGTGGGGGAATCTGTCTTTCTGTAGGATTGAACCTACACATGCACCTCGCCAATTCCTACAAAGGGAACGGTGCCACAGTGCGCTCAGCGGGCGCATGACAGCGGCAGCAGCCGGCAACTGCGGTCCGCACTCTGGACACATATTGCGATGAGCGACCCCACTCCCTGCGCGACCGATGCGGCTTCCTCCGGCGATGTACCTGCCGCCGGTTCCGGTGCGCGAAGCTGGTTCAAAGCCCTGTCTGCCCGTCTGCGTGACTGGCTGGCCGTGCAAAGCCTGGGCATGAAGCTCACGGTGCTGGCCGTCGTGTTGATGATTCCCGCCAGCGCCTACTACGCCTGGTCCACCCTCCAGCGCCAGGAGAAGCTGAGCCTGGAGGTCAAGGCCATGGCGGCGTCGGGGCAAGGTGTAGAAGCGCCCTGGGCTTACAACGGCGCGCTGCCGGTTGTCTTCGGAAGCGGCTCGGTGCTGGGTTTTCTGGATAGCCACCCGGTCGCGCGCATCACCATCATTTACCGCCCCATTCTCTGGACCGTTTCCGAGCGCTTTGTGCTGATTGAGTCGGAAGGACGGCAGTACGCCTACTACCCCTCGGACATGGAGACCAAGATACTCGCCGACAAAGCCGTGACGGCGCCCTGGGGCGGCAAGCTGACCTTTGTGCCCCAGGCCGCGCTCGACGGCGCCAGCAAGGACATGCTGGCGCGCCTGGAGCAGCGCTTTGGCGAGGCGCGCCCGCAGTCCGAGCAGGACGCCTGGAAAGGCGGCGCCAGTGCGCTCATATCCGCCACCCTGACCGCGGGCCTGCTGGCCTTTCTGTGGTACCAGGTGGGCGGCCAGCGCAAGGCGCTCAAGTTCATTTCCCCGCAACAGATCAGCGGCGACATGGATGACCTCGTCGGCATGGACGACATCAAGGCCGAGGTCGCGCAGATCCGCGACCAGTATGAGCGCCGCCTTGAATACGCCGCTTACGGCGTGAACAAGCCCTTCAACGTGATGTTCAGCGGCCCGGCGGGCACGGGCAAGACCAAGCTGGCCAGCTACCTGGCCAAGGAGCTGAACCTGCCTATCCTCTTTCATTCGGCCGCCAACCTGGAGACCGGCTATGTCGCCGGCGGCTCCAATACCTTGTCGCGCATCCTCTCGCTGGCAACGCGGCGCAAGCGCTGCATCGTCTTCCTTGACGAGGCGCAGGACCTTTTCATGCGGCGCGGCGGCAATCGCAAGTACGACGACGATACGCAGAACATGCTGCTGGCGATTCTCGACGGCGTGCGCACCAAGTCGGACGCCGAAATCATCTGGATCGTGGCGTCCAACTTCAATTCGGCCAACCTGCAGATGGATGAGGCCATGCTGCGCCGCTTCCAGATGAAGGTCGACTTCCGCATGCCCAACCAACAGGAGCGCCTGGCCATCACCGGCCACTACCTGCGCCAGCGCGCCGACAAAGTCCTGCCGGACCTGGACCTGCGCCATTTTGTTGAACTGACCGAAGGCTGCAGCCCGGCGGACCTGGAGACCATGGTCAACCAGGCCGGCATCCTCGCGGTGCAGTCGGGCCAGATGATAGGGGCGCATACTTTGATGCAGGCCGCCGAGCGCGTGCTGGTCGGCAACGTCAACGACAACACGACCAAGGAGCGCGAGCGCGACCGGCGCATCATCGCCGTGCACGAGTGGGGCCACTTCCTGATGGATTTCCAGCACATGCGCAAGGCGCTGGCCGGCGACTGGAATGCGCTGCAGGCGAATATGAGCACCATCAAGATCTCATTGAAGGCCAACCCGCGCAACAACGCACTCGGCTTTGTGCTGCACAAGCAGGACAGCAACCTCCTCAAAACGAAGGCCGACATGGAGCAGGAGGTGCGCGTGCTGCTGGGCGGCATGGCCAACGAGGAGCTTTTCTTCGGCGAGGACGGCACGACCAGCGGCGCCCATAACGACATCACGCGCGTGACGCGGCTGCTGCACCATGCTGTGGCCGAGATGGGCATGTACCGCAAGACCCGGCTGAACTATGCCGCGCTCGTCAAGGACGGCGGCTCGGCGCCGCCGGACGAGGAAACCCGCAGCATCATGGAGGCCCAGAGCGAACGGCTTTACAGCGAAACCAAGGCCACCCTGGCGCAGTATGCCGGCCTGACGGAGCACCTGACCACCTGCCTGCTGCAATCCGGCGAGATGACGCTGAGCGAGGCTCTGGGCGAAATCCGCCGCTTTGAAAACCTGCCGCAGGCAGCTGCACCGGTGCTGCCCGGTGCCGGTGTTCCCCGCCTGATGCCTGCCTGACCGGCGTCGTGAAGCGAGCTCTCGCGCTTCGGGGAACTCCTTTCCGCCAATAAAAAAGCCCTGCATCGCAGGGCTTTTTGCATGGGACGCGGCGCTTAGCGTGAGGCTGGCGCTGCCGCCGCGCTGGGGACCTGCGTGGGCGCTGGAGCCGGCATGGCGGGTGGCGTGGGTATGGCGGGTGGCGTGGGTATGGCGGGTGGGGCGCTCACCGCGGCGGGTTCGGCCATGGGTGCGCTGGGCGCGGCCTGCGCGGGCCCGCTGTGGAACTTCATCACCAGCGGCACGATCAGCAGGGCCACGATGTTGATGATCTTGATCAGTGGGTTCACGGCCGGGCCGGCGGTGTCCTTGTAGGGGTCGCCCACGGTGTCGCCGGTCACGGCGGCCTTGTGCGCCTCCGAGCCCTTGCCGCCGTGGTTGCCGTCCTCAATGTACTTCTTGGCGTTGTCCCACGCGCCGCCGCCTGTGCACATGGAGATCGCGACGAAGAGGCCGGTCACGATGGTGCCCATCAGCAGGCCGCCGAGCGCCTGCGGGCCGAGGGCCAGGCCGACCACGATGGGCACGACCACGGGCAGCAGCGAGGGGATCATCATTTCCTTGATGGCGGCGGTGGTCAGCATGTCGACCGCGGTGTCGTACTCGGGCTTGCCCGTGCCGTCCATGATGCCCTTGATGTCGCGGAACTGGCGGCGCACTTCGACCACCACGGCGCCGGCGGCGCGGCCCACGGCTTCCATGGCCATGGCGCCGAAGAGGTAGGGGATCAGGCCACCGATGAAGAGGCCGATGATGACGCTCGGGTTGCTCAGGTCGAAACTGACCACGCTGCCATAGGCTTCGAGCTTGTGGGTGTAGTCGGCGAACAGCACCAGCGCGGCCAGGCCGGCCGAGCCGATGGCATAGCCCTTGGTCACGGCCTTGGTGGTGTTGCCCACGGCGTCCAGCGGGTCGGTGATATCGCGCACACTGCTGGGCAGTTCGGACATCTCGGCGATGCCGCCGGCGTTATCGGTGATGGGGCCGTAGGCGTCCAGCGCGACGACGATACCGGCCATGCTCAGCATGGAAGTGGCCGCGACCGCAATGCCGTACAGGCCGGCCAGTTTGTAGGCGACCAGTATCGCGATACACACAAAGATTACGGGCCAGGCCGTGGAACGCATGGACACGCCCAGGCCGGCAATGATGTTGGTGCCGTGGCCGGTGGTGGAGGCTTGCGCGATGTGGCGCACAGGCGAGTACTGCGTGCCGGTGTAGTACTCGGTAACCCAGCACAGGGCGCCGGTGAGTATCAGGCCCACCGCGCAGGCGCCGAACAGGCGCATCTGCGTGCCGGTGGCGGTGACGGCGTCATCGGGCATCAGCCACTTGGTGACGAAGAAGAAAGCGATGAGCGACAGTACACCGGCAATCGCCAGGCCCTTGTAGAGGGCCGGCATCACGTTCTTCATCCCGGGCGAGGCTTTCACGAAGAAGCAGCCGATGATGGAGGCGATGATGGAGACACCGCCCAGCGCCAGCGGGTAGACCGCGGCGGTGGCGCCGGCTCCGGACAGCAGCAGGGCGCCCAGCACCATGGTGGCGATCAGCGTGACCGCATAGGTTTCAAACAGGTCGGCGGCCATGCCGGCGCAGTCGCCCACGTTGTCGCCCACGTTGTCGGCAATCACGGCGGGGTTGCGCGGGTCGTCTTCAGGGATGCCCGCTTCGACCTTGCCCACCAGGTCGGCGCCGACGTCGGCGCCTTTGGTGAAAATGCCGCCGCCCAGCCGGGCGAAGATGGAAATCAGCGAGGAGCCGAAGGCAAAGCCGATCAGCGGGTTGAGCAGGTTGGCCAGTTTCAGGTCGGGCGTGTAGTTGCCGTTGCCGGTGAGGAACCAGTAAAAGCCGCTCACGCCGAGCAGGCCCAGGCCCACGACCAGCATGCCGGTGATGGCGCCGCCGCGGAAGGCGACGTCCAGGGCGGGGCCTATGCCCTTGGTGGCGGCCTGTGCGGTGCGCACGTTGGCGCGCACCGAGACGTTCATGCCGATAAAACCGCAGGCGCCCGAAAGCACCGCGCCGACCACGAAGCCGACGGCGGTCTTGCCGTCAAGAAAGAAGCCGATGAGCACCGCGAGGATGACACCGACGATGCCGATGGTCTTGTATTGCCGCGCGAGGTAGGCGGCGGCGCCGGTCTGGATGGCGGCTGCAATCTCCTGCATGCGCGCATTGCCTGCGTCCTGGGAAAGAATCCAGCTGCGTGCCCAGAAGCCGTACCCGACGGCGATCAGTCCGCAGACCAGCGCAAGAATGAGCGCCGAGTTGCCTGTCATAGCTGACA
>Ga0102592_1000564_pt1 | contig 58350 bp, 49 predicted proteins | sample AraplaCol_mMF_r2_FD_76861 | JGI IMG/M metagenome (GOLD analysis project Ga0102592, IMG submission 76861) | Arabidopsis root microbial communities from North Carolina, USA - plate scrape MF_Col_mMF_r2 (SPADES assembly) (version 2) | ecosystem: Host-associated > Plants > Roots > Endosphere...
GATTTACAGTACATTAGTCGCGTCAACACTTGTTAGCGCATTCGCCAGGGCAAACCATGAGTGAAGCCGTCGTCCCCCTGTATCACCAGATTTACGTGGTGCTCCGCCAGCAGATCGTGGAAGGCCGCTTCGGCCAGGGCCCGCTGCCTGGCGAGATCGATCTTGCCAAGCAGTTCCATGCATCGCGCGTGACGATGCGTCGCGTGTTCGACCGCCTGGTGCAGGAAGGCCTGGTCCGCCGGCACCGCGGCCTGGGCACCTTCGTGAACCCGCACCCGGTCAAGCCGCAGGCCACCGAGGAACGCGTCACCAGTCTGCTCGGCACCATCATCGACATGGGCGAGAAGACGGCGGTCAAGGTCATCTCGATCGACGAAGTGCACGCCACGCCGGAAGTGGCCGAGGCGCTGCAGATCCAGGTGGGCGACCCAGTCATGAAGATCGTGCGCGTACGGCACTACAAGAGCCGTCCGCTGTCGCACATCACCACCTACCTGCCTGCCGATCTGGGCCGTCCGCTGGCCCGCAAGGACCTGGAGTCCACGCCCATGCTGCGCCTGCTCGAAGCCGCCGGTGTCGAACTGGGCCGCGCGTCGCAGGTGCTGACCGCGCGCCTGGCCGATGTGGTGGTGGCGCCACTGCTCGACGTGCCCGTGGGCGGCGCGCTGCTGGCCGTGCGCCGCGTGGTGCTGGACAAGGCTGGCCGCCCCGTGCAGCTGCTGTTGGGCCAGTACCGTCCGGACCGCTACGAATACCGCATGGAGCTGTCCCCGATGGGTGGCGGCGACAGCGCGAACGTGTGGGTGGAAAACGAAACCCGCACCGGCCTGCGCGACTGATCGCGGCGCAGGGATTTCCCTGCGCCTCCAGACCTTTTCCGGGCCAGGCATTTCGGGCCATACTGCGCACTCCAGATCACACTGCGAGGAGCCTTAGTCATGCCAGTCGTTCGCCCGGGCGCGCATCATCCGGCCCGCACCTCCATCCACACAGGCCGCCGCCGCGTGCTCGCGCTGCTGGCCCTGGCATCGCTGCTGGCTGCGCCGGCCGCCCAGGCCGCCATTGCTGGCGGCAAGCCGATCCGCATTCTGGTGGGCGCCCCGCCCGGGGGCACCACCGACACGCTGGCCCGCACCATCGCCCAGGAAATCTCGCAGACGCTTGACCAGCCCGTGGTGGTCGAGAACCGGCCCGGCGCCGGCGGCAACATCGCCGCCGACATGGTGGCGAAGGCCCCGGCCGACGGCACCACGCTGCTGATGAGTTTTACCAGCCATACGATCAACGCCACGCTGTACAAGAAGCTGCCATTCGATCCGATTGCGGATTTCACGCCGATCACGCTGGTGGCAAACGTGCCCAGCGTGCTGGTCGCCACGCCGAAGCTGCCCGCCAACAACATCCCCGAACTGATCAAGCTGGCGCGTGCCGAGCCGGGCAAGCTGAATTTCGGCATTGGCTCGGTGGGCTCGTCGGTGCACCTGGCCGGCGACATGTTCAAGATGATGACCGGCACGTACATCGTCAACATCCCGTACAAGGGCACCTCCCCTGCCATCACCGACCTGCTGGCCGGCCAGGTGGACCTGATGTTCGCCAGCACCATCAATGTGGCGCAGCATGTGAAGGCTGGCAAGCTCAAGGTGCTGGGCGTGACCAGCCCCACGCCACTGCCGCAGTTTCCCGGTGCGCTGCCGATTGGCGCGACCGTGAAGGGCTTTGAATCGAGCGCCTGGTTCGGCCTGTTTGGTCCGGCCAACCTGCCGCCCGAGATCACGCAGACGCTCTATCAGGCAGCGCGCCATGGCCTGGAGCAGCCAGCCGTGCGCAAGCGGCTGGAGAACGATGGCGCCCAGCCCAGCGGCATGCCGCCCGCCGAGTTCGCCAGTTTCGTGAAGCAGGACGTCAAGCGCTGGGCCACCGTGGTGAAGTACTCGGGGGCCCAGCCGGAATGACGCTGTCCAGCGGCAACGCCGTCGATCCCGTCCAGTTGCCCGCCACGCTCGCGCAAAAGCTTGTGGCGCGCGCGGCTGGCTCGGCGCATGTCACGCCGGGCAGCATCGTGATGTGCAAGGTCGACCTGGCGATGTCGCACGACTCCAGCGGGCCGCGCCGCGTGGCACCGCTGCTGCGGGATCTTGGCGCAAGCGTGTGGGACCCTTCGCGCTACGTCGTGGTCACCGACCATTACGTGCCGGCATCGGACCCCGACGCCGAAGCCATCGTGCGTTTCACGCGCGACTGGGTGCGCGAAGCCGGCATTCCCAACTTCATCGACAACCAGGGCATCTGCCACCTGGTGCTGCCCGAGCGCGGCTTTGTGCTGCCGGGCCGCTTTATCGTCGGCGGCGACAGCCACAGCCCCACCGGCGGCGCCTTTGGTGCCTACATGTTCGGCGTGGGCGCCACGGAAATGGCCGGCGTGCTGGCCACGGGCGAAATCTGGCTGCGCGTGCCGCAGACCATTCGCCTGGACTGGCACGGCAAGCTGGCCGATGGCGTCTGCGCCAAGGACATCATGCTGTTCCTGTGCGCCACGCTGGGCCTGGCAGGCGGCCGCTACGAAGCCATCGAATTCACCGGTGCCGCGATCACCGCGCTGCCGATGCAGGAACGCATGACGCTCACGAACATGTGTACCGAGCTGGGCGCGCAGACGGGACTGATCGCGCCCGATGCCACAACGATGGCGTGGCTGGCTGCCGCTGGTGTCGACGCCGCAACGCTGGCCGCCATCGATCCGCGCCAGTGGCGCAGCGATGCCGATGCACCGGTGCTGCAGGCACATCGTTTCGACGCCACGACGCTCGCGCCGTATGTGGCCGCGCCACACAGCCCGGCCAACGGCGCGCCCGTGACGCAGGCGGTGGGCGAGCGCATCGACATCGCCTATATCGGCGCATGTACCGGTGCCAAGCTCGAAGACCTGCGCATGGCCGCGCGCGTGTTGCGCGGACGCAAGGTGAGCGCTGGCATGTCGCTGCGCGTGGCGCCGGCTTCGGCGCGCGACCAGCAACTGGCGATGCAGGAAGGCACGCTGGGCGTGCTGATCGATGCCGGCGCCGAGTTGCTGCCGAACGCATGCAATGCCTGCGCGGGCTATGGTGCCAGCCGCTTTCCTGCCGGCAGCCGGGCGATTGCCTCGACCGCACGCAATTTCGCCGGACGCATGGGCGATGCCGGCAGCGCGGTCTGGCTGGCGTCGGCCATGACCGTGGCAGCCACCGCCGTTACCGGCCAGATTACCGACCCCCGAACGCTGCTCGCATGACCCCCGCCCCCGATTTTGCCCCGCCACCCGCCGGCCGCATCTGGCGTTTTGGTGATGATGTGGATACCGACGCCATGGCGCCGGGCTTGTACATGAAGTCCGGCCTCGACAAACTGGCGCGCCACTGTCTGGAGAACCTGCGTCCGGAGTTTCCGACACATGTGCGGCCGGGCGACATCGTCGTGGCAGGCACCAACTTCGGCATGGGATCGTCGCGCGAGCAGGCCGCACAGGCACTCAGGCATCTGGGCGTCGCCGCAGTCCTGGCCCAATCGTTCGCGGGTCTGTTCTATCGGAATGCCATCAATATCGGCCTGCCCGTTCTGGTATGCCGACAGGCCGATACGCTGGCCGATGGCACGCGCGCCACGTTCGATCTCGATGGCGCGCTGCTACGGCTGGACAATGGCGCTCGCGTGGCATGCGAGCCGGTGCCAGACTTCCTGCGCGCCCTGCTGCATGCGGGCGGCCTGGTACCCCACCTGAAATCGCGCCTCAGCGGGCAAACGGGCCGTCCCTGAGCGGCTGCTCGCCGCGCGGCCATGCCGCAGGGTGCGGCAGCGTGGATGCGCATTGGGCCGCGCGCAGCAGCGCCATGGCCTCGTCGTCCGAAGTCTGGGTGAAGTCGAGATAGAACGACCCGACCGCGCCAAAGCTGACCGGCGTGTTGAGGCACACGACCTCGTCGGCCACTTCGCGCAGCGTGTCCAGACCCTGTGACGAACCCACCGGCACGGCGGCCACGATACGGGCCGCCCGGGCCATGCGCGCGGCATCGAGCGCTGCGCGCATGGTGGCGCCCGTTGCCACGCCATCGTCCACCATGATCACGCAGCGGCCCGCCATGGCCACCACCGGACGCCCCTGGCGATAACGCTGCTGGCGACGGCAGATCTCGCCAAGCTGCCGCCCGCGTTCGGCATCGAATGCTCCCGATTCCACCGCCCGCTGCACCCAGGGATCGTCGTTGATGACCGTGTGCGGGCCGTGTCCGCTGTCATCGCCCTCCACCACGGCACCGAGCGCCAGTTCGGGATAGCCGGGCGCGCCGATCTTGCGTACCAGCAGGATGTCCAGCGTGCCGTCGACGGCACGGGCCACTTCGTGAGCCACGGGCACCCCGCCGCGCGGCAATGCCAGCACCAGCGGAGGATCGCCATCGGCCTGACGCGAGTAGCCAAGTTCGACCAGCCGGCGGCCCAGGTACTGGCCTGCCTCGCGGCGATCGGCAAAGCAGGGCGGCAGGCTCATGGCGGGCTCCTGCATCAGGTGGCGTGAAAGTGAATAACCGCTTACGGAGTGCTTGCGAACCGGTGGCGAACCGGTTGCGGCGCGTGTTCCACAGCCACTATAGACCCGGGCCGCGCCCACGGCGGGGGATTTTCTTGGCCGGGTGTTGTGGCGGGGCCACCCCGTGCCTTGTTGCGCCGGCGCCGCAATGAACCCGATCGCCAGCCGCGATTGATCCCCGAACTGAAACAGTCTTTTCAGCGTTTACCCGATGATCCGGCGGCCATCGTTCCGTAGGATTGCTGCGTGGCGGCAATTTCCGCCCGACGATCAGATTCCTTGCAACCAGGCGGCCGGCAGGCCTGCCCTAGATTGAGTGAGCGTTATCGTGAATCCGCAACACATCTCCCGCCCTGACGACGTGGCCGATCACACCGAGGCCGATCTCGATATCCCGTTTGGCTCGCTGGAAGCGGCCGCCATGGCAGAACTGCCCTACACGTTCCGCCAGACGGGCACTTGCACGCGCTACTACCAGGAATACTTCGGCTGAGTTCCGGTGGCTCCCGCAGCCGGGAGCCCGCCCGCCGTGTGCCCGGGACGGCCATGGCGCACCGCCGCGGCCGTCTCCGGCAGGCTCAGCGGGCCAGGATGGATTTTCAGTAGGTCTTGTAGGGCAGGAACTTGCCCGACATCTCGATGCGCACCCGGTCGCCGTTGGGATCGGCCTCGCGCTGCAGGTCCATGCGGAAGTCGATGGCGCTCATGATGCCGTCGCCAAACTCCTCGTTGATCAACGCCTTGAACGTGGTGCCATACACGCTGATCAGTTCGTAGAAGCGGTAGATCAGCGGGTCAGTGGGTACTTGCGTCGGCAGCGAGCCTTTGTACGGAACGGTGCGCAGCCACGGCTCGGCCTCGGCAGGCAGGTCGAATATCTCCATCACCGCACGGGCGCCGGCCTCGTCGAAGGTCATTTGCCCCAGGCAGGCGGCGGTCGTCCATTCCTTGCTCTTGCCCACGCGGTCGGCCACCTGGGCCCACGAGATGCCGCGCGTTACCTTGGCTTCGATGATGAGGTCAGTCACGTCCTGGCGATTCATGTCGGTCTCTCCGGTCTGGTTGGAAGTTTTTCCCCGGAGAGCCGTCGCGCCGGCGCGTGGCTATGGTGACTGCGTGCGCTCGATGACGGCAACGGCATCGGTGGCGCCGTCGTCGAACCTCACGCGTGCGAACTGCGGCACCGAGAGCGGGCTCAGGCCTTCAAGCGCCTGCAGGACCAGCACGATGAACATGACCGGCATGACGTCCTCCCTCCGGGAATACGGCGAACTGGTTAGCGCAAGCTTCGTGCCATCGTGCCGGCACGTGCATTGGGACATCTGGCGGGCGCGATGACGCATCGTGGGGCGTTCAGTTGCCCGCCGCCTCCCCGGTGGCCTGGTTCGCGCACCGCCACGGGGAAACCGGCAACCCGGCCGGCACGCCTGAAGCGTACCCGTTTCTGCGAAGAACGTGGCAGACCCCGAATGCGATGACGGGAAGCGCCTCGCCGTGCTGCGCCCCCCGAAAGCGCGTTCGGACATGATCGGAAGTGGTCCGGGATTCGCCACAGATATCGCCCCGGACATCGCCACATGCATCGCCAAATCTTTGCATGACTCATTTCCGATGTAACGCCACATTACCGGCCACTGACCCGTCAGACATCTTTTCAACGTACACGTCACATTCCCGCAAACCCTTGCCAGACAAGGGCTGGCGGGTAGCGCCAAGCGACGTCAACAACGTCGAATGGACGATCGGCCATGTGAGACAGCCTTACAAGTGCAACCACGCTGGCGCGGGGCGCGCCGCTAGAGTGAAGCCGTGTTCAACGCGAACCCGATACGGAGCCTCTCTCATGAAACGCGCAATCGCCCTGGCCATCCTGCTGACCACCACCAGCGCCCTGCTGTCGGCCTGCATCGTGGTGCCGCCACGTGGCCCGCACTACCACCACGACTACTACCGCGGCGGTCGCTACTAAGCGAATCGCATCTGAAGATCCACCGCCTTTTCCCTCATTCCGGCGCCCTCGCCTCAAGGAGATCCATATGAAACGCCAGATCCTGCTTGCTGCCACCGTCCTTGCCACGGGTGGCGTCTTTGGTCTGCTGTCGCCTGCCGCGCAGGCACACGGCTACTACAAGAACCCGCCCCCGCCGCCGCACCACGAGGTGCGCCCCGGCCCGCGCCCGGGCCAGGTGTGGGTGCCGGGCCACTATGACCGCGCCAGCAGCGGCTATGCGTGGCGTGGCGGCTACTGGCAGTCTGCCCGCCCCGGCCAGCGCTATGTACCCGACAACTGGGTACGCGGGCCGCACGGCTGGTACAAGCGTCCCGGCTACTGGACCCGCTGATGCACGGCGAACGATGGTAAGTCAGCGCACGCTCGTGCCCGGCCGCCGACGCAGCATGCGATCACGGTAACCAGGGCTGCCCGGCAGGGCAGTGAAGCGGGCAGCGCAAAAGACCGCAGAACGGGCCGGACCCACGGGCATGGGGTCCGGCCCGCAATGCTTTCCGGGGTGGTCCGGGCATCCATCCCAGGCAGGTTGCAGACCAAGCGGCGGCAACGGTACAACACGATTTTCTTTCCTGCCAAGGCACGATCCGGGCTTCATCCTTTTGCACTAGTCCGCCAGACTCCCCACGAAAGTCGTGATTGAAAATGATGACGTCCGGAACATTTTCACGCGGTTTCAGCAATGCGTCACCAAACACCAATTCCGTTAATGCCACACCCCCCAAGCGGGTGAGTTTTTGATATTCGCAACGCCATTTTCATTCGAATCGGTTGCATGCATGAAACAACTGCGGGAGGTGCTGTATCAATCGTGAAACCCTTGTGACAGAGCCAGTTGGATGGCTTTGCAAATACTTCTCCAGCCGAATGCACGATCCCCGCAATGGATTATGAGGTGGACCGCATTACATCCCGGCATCAACCACTGGCCATGCGCTTGCATTCGTTCCAACCAGCCCATAAGATGAATTTAAGTTTCGATTTAGGAGCGAGATTTTCTTTCGGGTTAGGGTACGGGTCATACTTCTGGTCGCGCGGACAAGCCCTTCTAACAAACGGGCATCGACTGACACGGAAGCACGGGGTTACAGCTGAAGTACGTGGTGCCATCCACGATGGCGCACAATCCAGCGGTGTAGTTCCCTCACGCAAAGCGTCCCGCATCTCACCCACAAACGGGGAGTCAAGAAGAATGAACGCCTTGCTGATCGAGGAGCATCCGCTGCTCCGGCTCGGGCTGCTGCAGATGCTCGAAACCATCCAGGAATCCGGACATGTACTGGCGCTGGCGCCAGCCGACATCAACCGCCTGGAGATCCCGCACCGAAACGCCGACCTGCTGGTCTTCGGCATGCCCGCCGACCAGGCGCTCGGCTGGGAACAACTGGAACAGGCCCGCGACCGGCTGACGCCGCAGCGCATCCTGGTGCTGGCCGATACGCTGCCGCTGCATGTGCCGTCGCCCGATGCCGCACGCGGCATTTGCGGTTGCCTGCCCAAGTCGGCATCGCTGGCCGTGATCGAAGCCGCCATCCGGCTGGCTATTTCCAGCGTCCAGGGGCTGATGTTCGCGGGTGACGCCGTGGCTACGCCCGTGGCGTCGCGCTCGGCCATGCCGGCCGCCACGTCGCTGGCATCCGCCGCTCCGCTGCCACTGGCACCGGCCACGCCCCCGGATGCGGTATCGCCGTCCAATTGCGCCAGCGCCATGCGTGCCGCCGTGGCCGTGCGTGACCTGACCAGCCTGCGTCCGGGCCAGCCTATTGCCTCTGCGCCTGCAGCGCCTGCAAACGGCATGCCGATGGCCGAGGAAGAGCCCGGCTATGACGAAGCCGAAATGCTGAAGATCACGCCCCGCCAGTACGAAGTGCTGGTGCTGCTGGCGCGCGGCTATCCCATCAAGACCGTCAGCCGCATGCTGAATATCTCGGTGGCTACGGTAAAGAGCCACGCCTGCACGCTGTATCAGCGTCTGAAGGTCCGCAACAAGGGCGAGGCCGTCTATGCCGCCCTGCAGCGCGGCGCCACGCTGGAGTGGGTCAACGGTGACGAGCACGCAGCCCGCGACGGTGGAACGCGCCGGGTGTTCGCACGCAACGGCGAGGCGCCATTCGACGCCAACGGCCTGTCGGTCTGATACATCCCTGCACGTATTGGTGGATACAACAGGCGCCTTCCCCGGAAGGCGCCTGTTTCATTCTGGCACCCCCGCTTTCAACACCCGCCGCTGTGTGGGCTAGCAGACAGTTGGTACGGTGCGGCACCCCCTACAGTCAGCGTTACCGCAAACCAACACGTGACTGTCATGGGCGCAAACGAACTGGACAACCTCCTCCACACGGAAGACAGGGCTGGCGATTCGCAGGTCCCGCAAGGCCGCAACGGCAAGCGCCGGGCATTGATTACCGGCATCACCGGGCAGGACGGTTCGTACCTGAGCGAATTTCTGCTCGCGAAAGGCTACGAGGTCCATGGCATCAAGCGCCGCAGTTCGCTGTTCAATACCGAGCGCATCGATCACCTCTACGAAGATCCGCAGGCAGTGCAGCGCAACCTGATCCTGCACCATGGCGACATGACCGACACGGCCAGCCTGGTACGCGTGGTGCAGCAGGCGGCGCCGGACGAGATCTACAATCTCGCGGCCCAGAGCCACGTGCAGGTGTCGTTCGAGGAACCCGAATACACGGCCAACACCGATGCCGTCGGTTCGCTGCGCCTGCTCGAGGCAATCCGCATCCTGGGCATGGAAAAGGACACGCGCTTCTACCAGGCATCCACGTCGGAACTGTACGGCCTGGTGCAGGAAATCCCGCAGCGCGAGACCACGCCGTTCTATCCGCGCAGCCCCTATGCAGTGGCCAAGCTCTACGCCTACTGGATCACGGTGAACTATCGCGAAGCGTATGGCATGTACGCGTGCAACGGTATCCTGTTCAACCACGAAAGCCCGGTGCGTGGCGAGACCTTCGTCACGCGCAAGATCACGCGCGCCATTGCGCGGATCGCACTGGGGCTGCAGGACACGCTGTACCTGGGCAACATGTCGGCGCTGCGCGACTGGGGCCATGCCCGCGACTATGTCGAGATGCAATGGCTGATGCTGCAGCAGGCCAAGCCGCAGGACTTCGTCATCGCCACCGGCGAACAGCACAGTGTGCGCGACTTTGTCACGCTGGCGGCGCGCAAGCTCGGCATCACGGTGAGTTTCGAAGGCGATGGCGTCGACGAGGTGGGCATCATTACCCAGATCGACGATGTCCGGCGCCAGCTGTCGTCGCGCTGCAAGGTGGGCGATGTGATCGTGCGCGTGGACCCGCGCTACTTCCGTCCGACCGAAGTGGAAACGCTGCTGGGCGACCCGACCCGCGCACGCGAACAGCTGGGCTGGTCGCCGCGCATCACCTTCGACGAGCTTGTGCACGAGATGATCGAAGCCGATTTCGCCTCGGCGCGACGCGACGCACTGGTCAAGATGGCAGGCTTCCGGACCTACAACTACCATGAGTGATTCGCGCCTCAACGTCTTCGTGGCCGGTCACCGCGGCATGGTGGGATCGGCCATCGCCCGCGCGCTTGCCGCGCGTGGCGACGTCAACGTGGTGTGCCGCACGCATGCCGAGCTGGACCTCACGGACCAGCAGCAGGTGCGTGCCTTCTTTGCGTCCGAACCGGTGGACATGGTCTACATGGCCGCCGGCCGCGTCGGCGGCATCCACGCCAACAACACGTACCGCGCCGAGTTCATCCAGCAGAACCTGGCGATGGCGACAAACGTGATTCACGAGTCGCACCAGGCCGGCGTGCGCAAGATGCTGTACCTTGGATCGAGCTGCGTCTACCCGAAGCTCGCGCCGCAACCGATTGTCGAGTCAGCGCTGCTGACCGGCGAGCTGGAGTCCACCAACTCGCCCTACGCGCTGGCCAAGATCGCTGGCATCATGCTGTGCCAGAGCTACAACATTCAGTACGGCACTGACTACCGGTGCCTGATGCCGTCGAACCTGTACGGGCCCGGCGACAACTACCATCCCGAAAACAGCCATGTGATTCCGGCCCTGCTGCGCCGCTTCCATGAAGCGCGGGAAAGTGGAACACCGGAGATCGCCATCTGGGGCACCGGCACGCCACGGCGCGAATTCCTGCACGTGGACGATCTGGCGCAGGCCTGCCTGCAGGTCATGGACGTTGACCGCGAGCTCTACGATGCCTGCGCGGGGTCTGGCGGCACGCACCTGAACGCAGGCAGCGGCTACGACGTGACCATCGGCGAACTGGCGCACATGGTGGCCAACGCGGTGGGCTACCGCGGCGAGATCACGTTCGATCCGTCGAAACCCGACGGCACACCGCGCAAGCTGCTGGACAACAGCGCCATCACCAGCCTGGGATGGCGGCCCCGTATCGGGCTGGCAGAGGGCCTGCAGTCCACCTATCGCGACATCGTGCGCGACGGCATCATCGGCTGACCAGCGCAGTTGGCTGCCAGGAATGGAGACGCGCACCATGGCAAATGCATCGCGCATGCTCAGGAAGCCCGCGGCGGAGTCGCACGTGCTGGTGGCCGGGCCGGTACGGAACTGCAGCGGCACCATCGAAAAGGAAACCGAACGGCTGGCCCGGGCGCTGTCGCCGTTCGCGTCGGTCAGTTTCCTGCTGGTCGAAAGCGATTCGTCGGACGATTCGATCGGGACGCTGCACCGGCTCGCCAGCACGCGACCCGGCTTTGCCTTCGTATCGATGGGGCATCTGCGCGCCGAACACCCGATTCGCTGCGACCGCATTGCGATCTGCCGCAACCAGTACGTGAACCTGATCCGCTCGGCGCCCGAGTACGCGCATATCGACTACATCGTCGAGGCGGACATGGACGGCCTCAACACGGCGCTCGACGCTGCCGGGGTGCTGTCGTGCTGGGACACCGATGTCGACTGGAGCGGCATCACCGCCAATCAGCGCCTGTGCTACTACGACATCTGGGCCCTGCGCCATCCGTACTGGGCGCCGGGAGATTGCTGGAAAGCCTACCAGGCCGTGGTGGACACGGTGGGTCCGCGCCAGGCGTTCGACATGTGCGTGGGTTCCAAGCAGATCCACATCCCTGCCGATGCCGCGCCGATCGAGGTGGAGTCCGCCGGCGGCGGCTTCGCCATCTACAAGCGCGACGCATTCGTGAAGGGCCACTACACCGGCATCGACGCCAATGGCGACGAGGTCAACGAACATATCTCGTTCCACGAGGACCTGCGCGCGGCCGGCCATCGCATCTATATCAACCCGGCGATGATCAATGCCGAGTACACCGAGCACACGTTCTACAAGACGCGCATGGGCCACCTGCGCACGCAGCTGATGTGGACGCTGCGCGACACCGCAGACCGGCTGCGTTGCCGGCATGGGCTGGAATCGGTCGTCCAGTCACTCAAGCGGGTGGTTGGCTAGGCCCCTGCGGGATTCGTGTGCGGCGACGCACAGATACCGCAGCAGCCCGATGGGACCCTGCTGACACGGCATCTGACGGCTGGCTCGGCCTGGCAGTCCGGATGCACTCGTAGACGTTGCAACCACAACAGGATTGCAGATGCGGCAGCTCTCTCTGACACGCCGGCGGCCCTGGGCCGAAGGTGACCACGCGACCTTCTACTTCGCGCTGGGCGTGATTTCGGGCATCCGCGTGGTGCTGCTGGGCGAAATCTATATCGGCGAACTACTGGCGCTGTGCATGACTGCCTACGGCCTGTCGTCGTTCAAGGTGGACCGCAAGCTGGCCCCGTTGTTCGCGCTCACGCTCATGTGGTGCATCGCGCAGTCCTTGTCCGACATCCAGAACCACACCGACCTCACCACCTCGCTCAAGGGCGTGCTGGCGCCGCTGGTCTTCTTTGGCACCGTGTATGCCATTGCCACCCACTTCAACCACGGGCAGGAGCGGCGCATCTGGTACTTCCTGGCGGGCACGACCATATTCCAGATGTGGGAAACGGTCATGAATCCGATGGAGGCGGCGCTGATGAATCCCTGGAAGTGGGGTTTCGCCACGCCGTTGCTGGCGCTGCTGCTTGCGTACCTGTCCGCGCGGCGTGCGGGCAAGCTGTCCACCGTGGGCTGCCTGCTGGCGTTTTCCGCCACGTCGATCGTGTTCGACTTCCGCAGCCTTGCCGCCATGGCGGTGCTGGGCGCCATCGTGTTCCTGGCCCGCAATTCCTCATTCGTGCGCAAGCTGGGGTATCTGGTGCGCAAGCCGGGCGGCGTGCTGCTGATCTTCGCCGTTCTGGCCACCGTCATCTACATCCTCAACGTGGTATTCACGCTGATCTTCGCGCACTCGGCGGAGTTTGGCTTCCTGTCGCCCGAGTCGGTCCACAAGTACACCGTGCAGGCCACCAGCGAGTACGGCATCCTGTTCGGCGGGCGCTCGGAAATCGTCATTTCGGTCAAGGCGTTCCTCGATGCGCCGCTGCTGGGGCACGGCTCCTGGGCCCTCGACCGCCATGGCTACGTCGACGAGTACAACCGCCTGACCCACCAGATGGGCATGGCCCTGACCGACAGGTTCGACGAGCTGGAATCCCCGATGATTCCGACGCACTCGTATCTGATGGGCGCGATGGTCTGGTGCGGCATTGCCGGCGGCATTTTCTGGCTGAGCGTGGTGGGCGGCTGCCTGCGCATGTTCCTGCTGCAGGCCAGGTACATGCCGGTCTATTTCTGCGTGGCGCTGCCACAGTTCATCTGGGACGCGTTCTTCTCGCCGTTCGGCGCCGCCAACCGCTGGCAGGCCGCCGTGTTCGTCGGGATCATATTCGCGTTCAGCGCCCTTCAGCAGCACCGCGTCCGCTTCCGCGCGCCCGCAGAAACGGGTACGCGTCCGTCCAGGCTCAAATTCGCGAGGTCCGTGTGATCAAGATCAGCATCGTCACGATTTCCTTTAACCAGGCGCAGTATCTGCGCACCTGTATCGATTCCGTCCTCGGCCAGAACTACAGCAACCTGCAGTACATCGTGGTGGACCCGGGCAGCACCGACGGCAGCCGTGACATCATCGACAGCTACGGCGACCGCCTCCAGCGCGTCTACGAGCGCGACCGCGGGCCCGCCGACGGCCTGAACAACGGCTTCCGGCAGGCCACCGGCGAGATCTTCTACTTCCTCAATGCCGACGATGCGCTGCTGCCCGGGGCGCTGGACTATGCGGCGTCGATCTTCGAGGCCCAACCCGATATCGACGTACTGTGCGGCAGTGGCTACAAGATCGACGGCGACGGCAAGCTGCTGCGCGAGATCCGCGCCTCGACCATGTCGCGCCTGCGCATTGTCTACGGCGCGGCCAACCTGTTCCAGCAGGGCGTTTTCTTTCGCGCGCCGACCTTCCACGCCGTGCAGGGCTTCAACATCGAGAACAGCAGCAGCTGGGATGGAGAGTTGCTGCTGGACATGGCCGTGCGCGGCGCACGGTTTCGCGTGTCGCGGCGTCATCTTGGCCTGTTCCGGATCCACCCCACATCGATCACCGGCAGCAACCGTCTGATCGAACAGTTCTACCGCGACGGCGCCCGCATGTTCCGCAAGGTCATGAACCGCGAGCGTCGGCCCTACGACGTGATCCCGCACTGCGTGCTTTGGGCCGAAAAACACCTGGTTACCCGTCTGCCCACGCGCTGGCGGTAGTTGCCATCCGGCACGCGCCAGGCGCCCCGCCGGAATCCTCCGGGATTGAGGCAAGAAAATGCGGCCCGCCACTGTCGTGGCGGCCCGCATTTGCGTTTGCGCGGAATGTTCGGGACAGCCTGCCGCTTCGAAGATGCCGGTCAGGGTGCCGGATTCGGCGCCGCCATGCCGCTGCGGACAAACACCCGGATGCGGGGCAGCAGTGCGAGGAACAGCACCACCTCGGTAGCCAGCACGCCCAGCGCCACGGCCGAGCTGCCAAACGTCCTGCCCGCCAGCCAGGCCACCAGCAGCCCCGCCGCGTTGGCGCCCAGGTACACCAGCGAATAGCGCGTGTGGTTGTTGGTCGACGTGAACATCAGCGAACCGGTGTACCACAGCGAATTCACCACTGCGGCCAGCAGCAGCCATTCGTAGTCCGGATGCTCGGGCAGCAGCTTGCCATGCGTCCAGTAACGGCAGATCCAGTCGCCCAGCACGTACAGCGCCGCGCTCGACAACACGGCCAGCGCAATGCAGCCTGCGGTGGAACGGCGATAGAGCGATCGCAGCGCCAGCGTCTTGCCTTCGCCATACAGCCGGCCGATTTCCGGCGCCAGCGCCAGGTTGACCAGCTGCGACAGCTGGTACGGTATGCGCGCCAGCGTGCGCATGGCCGAGAAATGGGCCACCACCACGGGCCCGAACACCGTCCCCGCGAGCAGCACGATACCCTGCAGGTTCAGCGCATTGCCGAAGGGAAATGCCAGCATGGCGATCGCCGGCAGCAGCATCTGGCGCAGGTCCTGCAGCGACGCGTGCTTCAGGCTAAGCCGCGCCCACGGCGCAAACTGGCAGGCTTGCAGGTACATGCCCAATACCAGCCCCACGCGTGTCAGCGCGATCAGGCCCAGCAATTCCGCGAAGCCGGCCTTGAGCCAGACCGCGCCGGCCGACACCAGCGTAAATTCGATCAGCCGTGCGGTATTGGTCCAGATGGTGGACTGGGCATAGCGCTGCTCGGCCTGGTACACGCCGCACAGCAGCATCACATGCATCTGCGCGATCACCTGCACCACGATCATCAGCGCGGCGGGCAGCACGTCGCCGGGATCCATGCCCAGCCATCTGGCCACGGGCGCGGCCACGGCGATGCCCACCGGCACCGCGGCGGCCGACATCACCACGCCGACACAAAGAATCAGCGCAATGGCAGACTGGTAGCTCACCATGGCCATGTCGGTCTTGCCCGCCGCAATGCCCATGATCATGCGGTTCATTGCCACGCCGGTAAAACCGAATTCGAACAGGCCCAGATAGGCCGCAACCGTCAGCAGCATCAGCCAGGTGCCGTAGCGCTCCGGCCCCCAGGCGGCCAGCAGCAAGGGCACGCTCAGCAGTTGTGTGGCGACGGTGGACGCCTGGGCATATACATTGGCGCCAATACCGCGTGCAATCCGGTTCATGATGGTTCCTGACACAGGCCGACTTCGGCAGCATCGCGCCTGTGGCGCCCGGCCTCTGTGCGCTGGCACACACCCTGAAAGCAAGGCGTGGCGGCCAGCGTGCGTGTGTTGCCACACAGTTATCGCGAGCCAAACCGTGGACACTGGCACCGTGCCTGGCCGTATGGCCCGGCGTATGCACCCCAGCCTGCCCGCAGCCTGCAGCACGCAGCCAGCCACTTCGTTGGCGCGCCCAGGCGCCGGAATCCGTCCGCACGAGCCTTTCCGACCCGAATCGCGACATGAAGCTTCTGCTCTATTGCCTGAACTACGCGCCAGAGATCACCGGCATCGGCAAGTACACCACCGAACAGGCGGAGTGGCTTGCCGCACGCGGCCATGATGTGCGCGTGATCACCGGGCCGCCGTACTATCCCGCCTGGCGCGTCGCGAGCGGGTACTCCGGCTGGCAGTACCGCCGCGAAACGCTGAACGGCGTGCGCATCTATCGCACGCCACTGTGGGTGCCGCAGCGCCCATCGGGACTCAAGCGCCTGATCCATCTGGCCAGCTTTGCCGCCAGCAGCCTGCCGGTGCTGTGGTCGCAATGGACCTGGCGGCCCGATGTACTGATGCTGGTGGAGCCGCCGCTGGCCTGTGCGCCCGCCGCGCTGCTGTTCGGGCGCTGGCGCCAGGCCGCCACGTGGCTTCACATCCAGGACTACGAAGTGGACGCGGCGTTCGCGCTGGGGCTGCTCAAGCATCCCGCACTGAAATGGCTGGCCACGCGGCTCGAACAGGGCGCACTGGCGCGCTTCGACCGCATCTCCACGATTTCCCAGGCCATGCTGGCCCGCGCCCGGCAGAAGGGCGTGCCGCCATCGCGGCTGGTCATGCTGCCCAACGCCGTCGACCTGCGTGCGATCCGTCCGCTGGCCGACCACAAGTATCGCGAGATGCTGGGCATCGCTCCAGACGCCGTGGTGGCCCTGTATTCGGGCAACATGGGCGCCAAGCAGGGGCTGGAACTGCTGGCCGAATCCGCGCGCCTGCTGGCGGGCCATCGCCACATTCATTTCATTTATTGCGGCGACGGTGCCGGCCGGGCCGATCTGGCCGATCGATGCGAAGGCCTGCAGCGCGTACATTTCCTGCCGCTGCAATCGGCCAGGCGCTTTCCGGCACTGCTGGCCAGCGCCGACATCCACCTGATGCCGCAGCGCGCCGATGCCGCCGACCTGGTACTGCCGTCCAAGCTCACCGGCATGCTGGCCAGCGGGCGCCCTGTCATCGCCACCGCGCACGCCGGCACCGAACTTGCCACGCTGGTGGCCCAATGCGGCGTGGTGGTCCCGCCTGGCGATGCGCCGGCGCTGGCCCACGCCATTGCCACGCTGGCCGAACAGCCGGTGCGGCGCGGCATGCTGGGCGCTGCCGGCCGCGCATGGGCCGAGCGGCATCTCGACCGGGAAGCCGTATTCCTGGACCTGGAATCCACGCTGCTGCAACTGGTGCTGGAGCGCTCGCGCGACGAAGCGGCCGCCGCAGGCATCGGCAACGACTGAGGACGCCGGTGACTGCCTCTGCGGCCCTACGGTTTGCGTGCCACGAAGTGAAACCACATGACGTCATGCAGCGGCTGGCCCGCTGCCAGTGGCTGGTCATCGAGATTGCCGTACACCGCGTCGGTCTCGAACCCGAATTCGGCCAGTTCGCGGCGCTGGTGTTCCAGTTCCGTATAGACAATGACGATGCCGAACTTGTGCGCGGCGCATACGCGCACCGCGTAGCCGTCGAATTCGTGGTTGAGCCGCGAATTGCGCCGGTAGTTGATGGCGGCCAGCGGCAGGTTCACCACGATGCGCGCCACGTTGAACCCAAACCGCAACGGGTTGTTCGACCACCGTGGCACTTGCAGGAAACGGGTCAGCGTTTCGCGATAGGACGGCCCTTCCATGTTATGCGAGGAGAAGATCAGCCGGCCACCGGGCCGCAGTACACGGGCGAACTCGCGCAGGATCGCCTGCCTGCCCGGGTAGTCGACCGCGTCGATGCCATTGAAGCTGAACACGATCAACCCGAAGCTGTTGTCGGCATACGCCGACAGGTCGCGCGCATCCATCTGCCGCACGCGCACATCGGGATGGTTTCGGCTGCAGAGATCCACCATCTCCTGCATGTAGTCGATGGCCTGGTAGTCGTCGCTCACGCGGCGCAGCAGCGGCACGGTGCGGCCGCCGCCCACACCCACGTCGAGGATTGGCTCATCACGCACCATGTCTGCCACGGAAGCCACCGCCGCGGCCTCGCCAGGGTCGGTCCAGTCGCTGAGAATCCGGAACCAGCGCCGCGCGCCCCAGCTTCTCCATGCCTTGCGATTGATCGCGTCCTGCTGCATTACTGGCGAAATCATGGCACCTCCCGCTCCAATCATTCCACTTCCAACCGTACGTATGACCGACGTCTGCAACTGACCGGACATTGCACCCCCCGCGCACGTACAACGGTACGATACCGCGCGCGGCGTACGTCTGCTATGTGGGATGCCGAACCGAATCTGCAAACCGCGTGCCGCACCCTGCAACCGGGTGCATCGCGCACGGCCGGACCGTGTCATTCAAGGCAGGACATCCGATGATCATTCAACGTACAGACCGCTATTCCGGCCCGTCCTTCTCACTGGAGAACCGCATACGCCGGCAGATCTGGAACTGGATCTGGCTGCTGCTGTTCCGGCCGAGTCCGCGCACCTTCCACCGCTGGCGTGCCACGCTGCTGCGCCTGTTCGGTGCGCGCATCGGCCAGCACGTGCACATCTATCCGTCGGTCAAGGTCTGGGCCCCGTGGAATTTGTCGGTCGACGATCACTGCGCCGTGGCCGACGGCTGCACGCTCTACAACATCAGTCCGATCCGGCTGGCCGACCACGTCATCGTGTCGCAGGGTTCCCATCTGTGTACGGGCTCGCACGACTACAACGACCCGACCTTCCAGCTGATTTCTGCCCCGATCACGCTGGAGCGGCATGTATGGATCTGCGCCGAGGCCTTCCTGTCGCCTGGCGTGACGATTGCCCAGGGCTCGGTGGTGGCGCCGCGTGCCGTGGTGACGCGCTCGCTGGGCCAGCCGTGGACGGTCTATGGCGGCATGCCGGCAAAGCCCATTGCCCAGCGCACGCCGCAGGCCTGAGGCGCCTGTGCTGCACGGGCCGGCCCGCGGGGCGGCCTCGCATGAGACCGGCGGGGGCTAACGGGTTTCCACAGGCTGCGATTTCACCGGGCGGGCGTCGCTGTCCGAGGCCGCATCACGCGATTCTGCTGCGGCATCGGCCGCCATGCGCATTTCGCGCGTCTTCAGCACGATCATGTACTCGTAGATCGACTGCAGCAGTGCGTAATGCAGGCCGATCGGACCATCCAGGCAACCTCCGCGGAACAGCAGCACATAGAGGAACTTGATCAGCGGCCGGCCGGGCATGCGGTAGAACAGGCGCTTCTGATGCATGCGCCTTTCGTGCGGATCGCGGGCAAAGAACGCCTTGGTCAGCGACGGCTGGCCAACCCGCCGCGCGGCGATCAGCTCGGCTTCCATCGTCGAGTACAGGTTGTGCTTGTCGAACCAGTGCGACATGCCCTTCGAGAACGAGAAATGGTCGAAGTGGTGGCGCATGTCGGCGATATCGCCGTCCACGACCAGCACCTCGTTGATATCGCGTTCGTAGTGAACACGCGACCGCCGCACCAGGCGGATGCTCAGCGGCGAGATGATCGAATGCTTCAGGTACCTGCCCATCCAGTAGTCGCGCCGCCGGATGCGGCCGGCCGCGACGTTGTCGGGCGCGTGCTCGACCATCGCCAGCGATTCCTCGATCAGCTCGGGACTGGCGCGTTCGTCGGCATCGAGGATCAGCACCCAGTCGTTGCGCAACGGCAGCTCGTGCAGGCCGAAGTTGCGCTGCGCCGCGAAGTTGTCGAACGGGCGCACCGTCACCGTGGCGCCGTGCGCCGTGGCGATCTCGCGCGTGGCGTCGGTGCTGGCCGAATCGAGCACATGCACGTCCTGCAGCCGCGACACCGCGCGCAGGCACCCGCCAATGTCGAGGGCTTCGTTCTTCGTCAGGATCAGTACAGAGAGCTTGTCCATCGGTTCAGGCTAGTAGGGTTCGCCATGCAGCGATGCATCGGGGGCAGGCATCGCATCCTGCCGGTTGCTCAGCAGATGCACGAGCCGCGCGGCCACGCGCTCCACCTGGAAGCGCTTCTGGAAACTGGACAGCGCGGCGGCGCCCATGCGCGCCCGCGCGTCGGGTGGCACGTCCAGCCACTGCCGCAGCACGGCCACCGTGCCGGCCACGCTGTCGTCGCCGGCAAGGCCAGCGTTGTCCTGCACGATCTCGCGCCAGATGTTCACCTTGTCGGAGATCAGCACCGGCACGCCGCACGCCATGGCTTCCGCCACGGCCACGCCGAAATTCTCCTGGTGGGAAGGCAGGCAGAACGCCTCGGCCGCGCGGAACGCGCCCCACTTGAGATCGCCCGCGAGCATCCCCGTCCAGATTACCCGGCCGTGGATGCCCGCATCTTCGGCAATCGCCACCAGGGCGCGGCGCGTTTCATGATCGCAGGGGCCAGCCATGACAAGCTGCAGGGCGGGGTCGTGGTGCGCCACCTCGGCAAACGCCTTCAGCAGCAGGTCGCAGCCCTTCTTCTCGTGCAGCCGGCCCAGGAAAAGCAGGTTGCGCTTGCCGGCCGCCGCCGGATAGGCCGCAAGGAATGCCTCGCGCTGCAGTGCTGCCTCGTCGGGCGGCGCCGACGTACCGTACGACACGATTTCTTCCTTGCACCGGTAGAGGCCAAACGATTCGCGCGCGCGCAACCGCTCTTCCTCGCAGGTGAAAAGAACGGCACGCGCATGGCGCAGCACCCAGTAATCGCCAACGGGCCAGTACAGGCACTTCTTCAGATGCTTGAGCGGATAGCGGTACCTGAACCACGGGTCCAGCATGCCGTGCGTAAAGACAAAGTACGGCACCCGCTTGCCGCGCGTGGCAAGCCACAGGGCGACGCTGTGAAATTGCCAGATACCTTCGACGATGATGGCGTCGTAGTCTTCGCAATGGTCGCGCAGCCACCGCAGCATGGCCAGGTTGAGACCATAGCGCCCCTTGCCGGGGCCCAGGGCGATCAGCGGATATTCGTTGTCGCGCACATGCGGTGCGTCAGGTGCGTCGCCACAGCAGACATGGACGTCCACGCCATGCGCCTGCAGCGGCTTGCGAAGCTGGCGCACGCCCTCGATCGGACCACCGCCCGCGGGATGCATCGATGGAATGACGTGCAGCAGCTTCATTGTCGGCCTTCGGCGAAAACTGCAAATGCCGGCCCGCCCCCCGGGCCTTGCTTGGCCGCAGGATAAGGCGCAACCCGCGCCGCGCTATGTTCGTTCGGCCACCTACGCGAAGCGCCTTGTCTGCCACAGTCGGCCCCGTGTGTCTGCCCGCACATCGGTGGTGCCCGGGCAGCGTGCACAGGGCGGGCCAGTGTGCGAAAACGCACCGAATCAGCACCCCGCGCATTTCAAGATGCTGACATCCAGGGGCGTTGCGCGCCCGTTTGTGGCTCGCCCGCACAATGCAGGAGGAGGATGCCGTGAGCATGAATCAACATCTCAGCCGTAGCTGTCTGCCCGCAGTCGATCGCTGCCGCCGCGCAGGGCTGTTTGCCGCGTTGGGCGCCGCCCTGCTGCTGGGCGGCTGCGCAGCGTCGCCGGGCATGTACTTCAGTCCGCAGACCACCGTGACGGCCGTCGGGCCGGACGCCAAGGCCGACGTGACGCCAATCACGATGGATCTGGTGCAGGAAATGCGCAACAAGGTGAAGCCCGCCAACCTGAATGTGGAACAGCTGTACGGCACACCTTCGCCGTACCTGATCGGTCCCGGCGACATCATCTCCGTGGTGGTGTGGGACCACCCCGAACTGGTGTTCCCGACCCAGACCTACAGCATTGGCGCCGCGTTCGAGATTCCTACCTCGTCAGGCGGCTCCAACATGCCTGGCTATGTGGTCAGCCCAAGCGGCGATATCCAGTTTCCGTATGCCGGCGTGATGCATGTCAGCGGCAAGACCGCCAACCAGGTGCGTGACGAAATGGCACGCATCCTGTCGCGCGTGGTGCGGGATCCGCAGATGACCGTACGCGTGCTTGGCTTCCGCAGCCAGCGGGTCTATGTCGACGGCGAGGTGAAGACGCCGGGCATGCTGGCCATCGACGATGCACCGATGACGCTGGTGGAAGCGCTGAACCGGGCCGGCGGGGTGGTGAACCTGACCGGTGACAACAGCCGCATCCGCGTGGTACGTGGCGAGCAGAGCTGGTACGTCAACATCCCCGCACTGCTGCAGAAGGGCGTGGACCCGGCGCGCATCATGCTGCGCTCCGGTGACATCGTGCGCGTGGAGCAGCGCGAGGACAGCAAGATCTTCGTCACCGGCGAAGTGGTCAAGCCCACGTCGCTGCTGATGCGCAACGGCAAGATGACGCTGAACGAAGCGCTGGGCGACGCCGGTGGCGTGAACCCCGGCACGGCCAACGCCGAGCAGATCTTCGTGATCCGCCGCACCGCCAACGACCAGCCGAAGGTCTACCACCTCGACGGCACCTCGCCCGCAGCGCTGGCCGTGGCCGAGAGCTTCGAGCTCGAGCCCAAGGACGTGGTCTATGTCGATGCCCGCAACCTGGTGCGCTGGAACCGCGTCATGAGCCTGCTCGTCAACCCGATCGTCGGCATCAACAGCCTGAAGCCCTAGGCTACACACGCGAGTTTCCATGGTTCGCACCATTCTTGTTGTCTGTCTTGGCAATCGTTGCCGCAGCCCCATGGCTGCGGTCCTGCTGCAGCGGGCACTGCCTGACTGCCGCGTGATTTCCGCCGGCCTGGCGCCGCCGGTCGGGGCCAGCGCGGATCCCCATGTGATCCGCCTGCTGAAACCCGAAGGCATGGACCTTGGCAGCCACCGTGCCCGGGCCGTGGACGCCGACCTGATGACGCAGGCAGACCTGGTGCTTGTGATGGATGACGAGCAGGCCGTCGAACTGGCCGAGCAGTATCCCGAGGCTCGTTCCAGGATCTTCCGGCTTTGCGAGCACGAGCACACCGACGTCCCTGATCCGTTCGGCGGGTCGCACACGATGTTCGTGATCGTGCTGGGACTTATCAGACAAGGCGTCGACTCGTGGTCGGCGCAGATTCAGGCAGATATTCAGCGTAGTACGTTGGCAATTGGTTACGGGGAGGCATCATGAGCAACGTCAAGAACATACGGGACTACGAGCAGGCAGACCTGGCAGACCCGCATGACAATCCGGTGGACCTGACCGCCTACCTGGACATCCTGGTCCGCTACCGCTGGACGTTCCTGAGCCTCGTGCTGACCGGGCTGGTCGTCGGGCTGATCTACGCCATGGTGGCCAAGCCCGTCTATCGCGCCGACATCCTGGTGCAGGTGGAGGAGCCGAATCCCGCCAGCGGTGCCACCAAGGTGGCGGCGACGGTCTCGCCGATATTTGATGTCAAGCCTGCGGCGTCCGCCGAAATCGAACTGCTGCGTTCGCGCATGGTGGTGGGCAAGGCCGTGGATTCGCTGCAATTGAACGTGGTGGCGGCGCCGCGCTACTTCCCGGTGATCGGCTCCGCGGTGTCCAGGCTCAACCGCGAGCTGTCCACGCCGGGCCTGTTCGGCATGGGCGGCTTCGCGTGGGGCAGCGAATCGATCACGGTCTCCCGGCTCGAAGTACCGGCGGCCATGGACCGGCGCAAGATGCTGGTGACTGCGCTGGGAGACCACAAGTACCGTCTGACGTTTGCCAGCGACGATGCCAGGGGCGAAGGCGTGGTGGGTGCGCCGCTGACCGTGGCCACCACCAGCGGCAGCGTCACAATCCAGATCGACCAGCTCGAAGGGCGGCCGGGTGCGATGTTCAACGTCGTCCACCTGCCGCGCGCGGAGGCCATCGCGGAACTGCAGGACCGCCTGCAGATCACCGAACGGGGCAAGCAGAGCGGGGTCATCGGCGTGGCGCTGGAGGGCGCGGACCCGGCCATGACGGCCGCCATCCTCAACGAACTCGGCACCGAGTATGTCGACCAGAACGTGCGCCGCAAGGCCGCCGAGGCCGAGAAATCGCTGGCCTTCCTTGAATCGCAACTGCCCGAGCTGAAGCAGCAGGTGGAAACGGCCGAGTCGCGCTACAACACCATGCGCAACCAGCGCGGCACGATCGATCTGAGCGAGGAATCGAAGCTGATCCTGTCGCAGTCGGTAGCCATCCAGACCAAGCTGCAGGAACTGCGCCAGAAGCGCACCGAGCTGATTGCCCGCTTCACGGGCAATCACCCGACCATCGAGATCCTGGACAACCAGATCGGCAGCCTGCAGGCACAGCTCAACGGCGTGACCGGGCGCATCCAGAAGCTGCCCGACGTGGAGCAGAACGTGCTGCGCCTGATGCGCGATGTGAAGGTGGGCACCGAGATGTACCAGTCGCTGCTCAACGACGTGCAACAACTGAAGCTGGTGCGGGCCAGCAAGGTGGGCACGGCCCGCCTGGTAGACGCAGCCGACGTGCCGCTCAAGCCCGTCCGTCCGAACCGGATGCTGATTGGCGCGGGCGCGCTGGTATTCGGTATCGTGGCCGGCCTGGCCGCAGTGATCCTGCGCCGCGTGCTGGACGGCGGCGTATCCGACGCCGACGAGATCGAACAGCATACCGGCATGACCGTGTACGCCACCATTCCGTTCAGCGTGCAGCAGGGGCGCCTGCATGCCGACGGCACGTCTGGCAGCGATCTGCTGGCACAGCGGGTACCCGACGATCCGGCCATCGAGAGCCTGCGCAGCTTCCGCACCGCATTGCAGTTCGCACTGGTCAACACCGGCAGCAACGTGGTGATGATCACGGGGCCGGCGCCCGACGTGGGCAAGTCCTTCATCTGCGCAAACTTTGCCGCGGTGGCCGCCAGCGCTGGCCGCCGGGTGGTGCTGATCGACGCCGACCTGCGGCGCGGCAGCCTGAACCACCGGTTCGGCACCAAGCGCACGCCGGGCCTGACCGAGTACCTGACAGGCACTCCGCTGGACCAGGTGCTGCAACGCGATGTGGTGCCCGGCGTCGATTTCATCGCCACGGGCTCCCAACCGCCGCTGGCGGCAGACCTGCTGCAGACCCCCGCCATGGACGATCTGCTGGAACTGCTCAAGCGACGCTACGACATGGTCCTGCTCGATACGCCGCCGGTACTGGCCGCGTCCGATGCCGCGATTCTGGCTAACAAGTCCGGAGCGGTCTTCATGGTGGCCCGCGCCGACCGCAGCACCACCGGCGAACTCAAGGCCGCCCAGCGCACGATCCTCCAGGCCGGCAACCAGATCAAGGGCGTGCTGTTCAACGGCCTGCAGGTGGAAGGCCGCTGGTACCGCGCCCACTATCGGTTCGGCAAGTACCGCTACCTCAACCAGTACGGTGCAGACCAGGCCAAGCGGGCCTGACCGCCGCACGGCAACCTCCGCAAACCCGGCCGCTGGCCGGGTTTTTTATTGGGGATGGGCCGGAGCAAGCGGCGGGATAGTCAAGGACGGAAAAGGGGCGCAAACGGGCTGGAGCAGGCCGCAGACGAAGTAGAAGGGCGTGGCAGCAAGGCGTGGCGGTACCCTACACCGCCACGGGCGCCTCGGGCGGCTTCCCGGGTCCGCCAAGGCCGCTGGCGGCGTCTTGACCCGTCCTGTCGGCCATGGTCTCCAGATGCCGCTGCAACTGCCGGGTCAGGCGATCGCCGAACTGCTCGCGACCGTAGGCCAGAAACAGACTGTGGTCGATACCGTCGCGCAGCGACACGGCAACCTGCTCCAGGCCAGCCAGCGCCTCCAGGTCGCGGCCGAAGCGGAATCTCGCTTCATCCAGGCCCACGTCGTTTGCGCCGAACAGGAACTCGGTGCGTACGCCGCGGCGGTTGAGCGTCTGCATGGCGGCGTTCGCGAAAGCGGTGACAGATTCGCCGCGGCCGCCTGCGCTGTTCCCTGCGCCGCTGCCGCCCTCGCGCAGGCGCGCCAGGCCGATCATGGCCCGGTCGCGCAGACGGCGCGCCACCTGCTGCGCCAGGCCCTCCACGATGGGCCAGAGATGCTTGTCGCCGTGCAACAGCCGGCGCCAGTTATTGGGCCTGCACGCGGCGTCCAGCAGGCCGCGCCAGGTGCGCACGCCATGCTTCAGTTCGGCCTCGTCGGCCCGGCCCCAGCGAAACTTGACGATGTTTGCCATCAGAAGGCCGTTGACGCCCGGGTTGGCAAGCGCCGTCTGCAGCGACAGAAACGCGCCCGAACAGACGCCGGCCAGCACCACGCGCTCGAAGCCCTGCGCACGGACCCAGTCCACCGCCGCGGAAACATCGCGGCGCGGGCCATCCGAATAGATCGCGGGAATGCTCATGGTGCGGCTTGCGCCCGGGCTGTCTCCGAGCGCCGACACATCGAGGCGCAGCGCCGCAATGCCCTGTGCGGCCAGGTGCCGGGCCAGCGTGACGAACATGCGGCCATCGCCCACGTGATGGTTGCCACCGGTATTCGGAAAGATCACTGCCAGGCGCGGCACGGTCTGGCCGCTCGGCGTACTCAGCACGCCGAATTGCCGGTCGCCATCGAACCAGACGGACTCCTCCACCACGCCTTCGACCACCGTGGGGGGCGGATGCGCAGGCAGCATGGCAGTGGGTACCCCCTGCTGCGCCTGCACCAATGGCGACAGCCATGCCACGATCTGCCGGTTGGCCTCGTTTGCCACGGCGGCATATTCGGATGACTGCATCAGTGCCGGATACTCGGGAAACGGCGCCGTGTCCACCCTGACGCCAGCGGCCTGCCATGCCTGGCCCAGCGCCGCCACGGCAGACGTGCTGCCGGGCCACGCATCGAGCATCCACACCCTGGGCGCCGGGCACTCGGACATGCGGTCCAGCCGCAGCGCCATGATTTCGCTGACCGCGTCGGCGGGCATGCGGAACGCCAGCACGTCCTGCGCGCCGTCCGGCGCCGCAGTCGGCTGCGGCATGGGGCCGGTGCTGTCGAGCCAGTTCAGATGCAGCGCCTTGAGTTCACGCAGATAGGCGCGGCCGTTGACGACCGGCGCCAGCATCACCAGTCCGGCCACGGCGCGGTTGGGGTCCGAACGCATCGCGTCCGCCGCCTGGGCCGCCAGGCTGGCGCCCAGGCGCAGGCCACACAGCACGACGTTGCGCACGCCGGTCCAGGCGCGCAGCTTGTCGGCGGCGGCAACGATGCTGCAGATGGCGCGCGCGACCTGATCGGGGTCGTCACAACCGCCCGTCGAATCGCCGGTGCAAGGGTAGTCGAAACGCAGGGCAGGCATGCCGGCTGCGGCAAGATCATCGGCCAGGTGGCGCAATGCACGATGGGACCACATCATCTCGTGGCCCTGCGGTGCACAGAGCACCACTCCAGTGTCGCCTGGGGCTTCATGCAGCCAGCCGGCGCAGCCTTCGAACATGACCCGTTTCATGCATCCTCCCCGATGCGTGGAAAGGGGACGTCCCCACGGCCTGCGTGGGCCATGGGGACGGGTGCGGGCGTCGGCCCGTCTATGCTGTCTTGCCCTGCTCCGCGCGCACGTGCGCGATCTGCTTGACGGAAGGCGCGATGATGGGCATGCCCAGATACGGATTCATCGTGCCCAGCTCGGCCTGGTTGCTGCGCTTCGGCGTCACGCCGTTCAGGATGCCGCCCGACAGGTTGGCGTGTGCGCGCGCCAGCCGTTTCAGCGATTCGTCCACCTGGTCTGGCAGCGTCGAGCCGGCGCGCAGCACCATCAGGGTGGTACCCACGATGTTGGCAACCAGCGTGGCATCGGCCACGGCAAGCACCGGCGGCGTGTCGATCAGCACCAGGTCGAACCGCTCCGCGCAGGCCCGCACGCATTCCGCGAACGCCGGATGCATGAGCAGCTCGGACGGATTGGCCGGCGGAATGCCCGCCGGCAATACCGACAGGCCGTTGACCACTGTGCGCTGCACCGCTTCGGGCAGCGCCACGTGACCGGCGAGCAGGTCCGCCAGGCCCACGTCGGTGGGCAGGTCGAACCAGCTGGCCACCTTGCCGCGCCGCAGGTCGGCATCGATCAGCAGCACGCGCTGGCCAGCCTCCGCGAACAGTACCGCCAGGTTGACCGACGCGAACGTCTTGCCGGCGCCAGCCGTGGGGCTGGTTATCGCCAGCACACGCTGTGGCGAATCGCGCAACATGAAGTGCAGCGCCGCGCGCACGCTGCGCAGGCCCTCCACGGCCATCGAATGCGGCGCGTTGCGGGCCAGCAGGAACTGGTCGTGCAAGCCCAGCCGCAGCAGGCGTTCGGCGCCATCCACGTCGTCCTCGCGATGCTCCGCCAGCTCGTCCTGCGGCACCAGCGCCTGTCCCGGCTGCTGTGCCAGCAGCCCGGCGACCTGCACGTGCGCATAGGCCGCGTGGGCGCGCGCGTCGACCAGCCGCTCCAGTTCCATCTGTTCCTGGCTGAAGACGACGTCACCAAGCATCGGCAGGCCAAGGCGCAGTTCGGCATCGTTGGCGGAATCGAGCGTGGGCCGGATGCGCTGGCGCACCGTGACGCACGCCATCGCCAGACACAGCCCCATCAGCGCGCCTGCCGTGGTGGCCGGCCAGGGACCCAGCCCCACCGGGCGCATCGGCACCAGCGCGCTGTCCAGCACGCGCACCAGGCCACTGCGGTCCAGCTGCACCAGCGAAAGCTGTTCGGCCTTCTGGCGCAGCGTCATGTACATGTCCTCCGCCACCTTCACGTCGCGCGTCAGCCCGACGGATTCGCGTTCGGTCGACGACAGGTTCTGGTAGCGCGACTCCATGTCCTTGCGTTCGCGCGTCAGCTGCTGGATCTGGTTGTCGATCGTCTTGACCTCGTTGGCTTCCTCGGTAAAGCGCTGCAGCGTCTTGGTGCGCTCCAGCTTGAGCTGGGCGATCTGCCGCTGATAGTCGATGCTGCCCGTCAGGTACGACTGGGCGTCCTGCGTCGGCGCCATGGTGCCGGACTTCGAGCGATAACGCGTCAGGGCGGCCTCGGCCCGTTCCAGCTCGGCCTTCACGCGGGGGATCTCGTTGGTCAGGAAGGCCAGCGTCATGGCCGTATCGTCGCGCCGCTGCGACGCCTGGCTGCCGATGAACGATTCGGTGATGCCATTGACCAGCGCCGCCGCCGCCGTGCGGTCGCTGGTGCGCCACGAGATGCTGACGGTGCTGGCATCGCCGGGCTGCATATCGATGCGCAGGCTGTTGGACACGTCGTCGACGGTCTGCACCAGGTCGCGGCGCGTCAGCACGAACCGCGTGCCCGGGCGTGCTTCCAGGCCGGTCACCCGCACCGTCACGCCGTTGGCATCGGCCAGCTGGCCCACCGTGCCGGTCAGCAGTTCCGTGTCGCGGTCGTACAGGCGGTAGCCATTGTCGGGCAGCACTTCGAGCGTCAGCGGCACGTTGAGCAGGCGATCCGGCACGGCCAGCTTGTCCACCGTGATCTGCTCGCCGCTCCACGCGTAGCCCAGGCTCGCTGGCCACGGCGCCACCACCCGGCCCGGTGTGGCGAAAAACGCCACGATGCCGCCGATCAACGGTGCGCGCAGCGGCTGGGCCGTGATATCGAGATGCAGGCGTTCGACGACGGGGGCTACCACGGTGCGGCTGCGGAGCATGCCGGCGTCGAGCGGCACCGCCGGTGCGGACATGCCCGGCACCGCGTTGCGCGCGGCGCCGGCCGGTTCACGTGGCTGCAGGACCTGCACGAGCGCACTGGCGCTATACACCGGCGGTTGCGACACCGCGCACAGCCATGCCACGACCGCGCCCGCCAGGCCTGCGGTCAGTATCCAGCCCGCGTGATCGAGCATGGCCCGCCGCGCACTACCGTTGCCCACCGCGGGCATGACCGCGTCGGCCGTTCCCACTCCACCCGCAAATGACATCTTGCTCACGACGTCCCCCTTGCCTTCGATTGCTGCTTTACCCGTGCGGGCGCGCCTGACTACTTGCGCCCGTAGTTGTCATCGAACCTGACGATATCGTCCTCGCCCAGATAGGAGCCAGACTGAACCTCGATGATCTCCAGCGGCGTCTTGCCCGGATTTTCCAGCCGGTGCAGCGTGCCGATGGGGATATACGTGGACTGGTTTTCAGAAAGAATGCTGATCGTTTCGCCGCAGGTCACGCGTGCCGTGCCACGCACCACCACCCAGTGTTCCGCGCGGTGGTAGTGCATTTGCAGCGACAGGCTGGCGCCGGGCTCGACCACGATGCGCTTGACCTGGAAGCGGTCGCCGTGGTCGATCGAGTCGTAGCAGCCCCAGGGCCGCTGCACCTTGCGGTGGTTCACCACCTCGCTGCCGTGTTCCGCACGCAGGCGCTGCACCACGTTCTTCACGTCCTGCACATGGGCCTTGTCGACCACCAGCACTGCGTCGGCGGTTTCCACCACCACCACATCCTGCACGCCCACGCAGGCGATCAGGCGGCCTTCGGAATGCGCCAGGCACGACGTCGCGCCATCGAACAGCACCCGGCCGCGCGCCACATTGCCAGCCGCGTCCTTGTCCGCGATCTCCCAGATGGCTGCCCATGAGCCGACATCGGACCAGCCCGGATCCATCGGCACCAGCATTGCCGGCACGTCGGAAAGCGTCTCGATCTTCTCCATGACCGCGTAGTCGATGGAATCGGACGGGCAGGCCTCGAATGCTTCCTTGCACAGGCACAGCGCGTTGCCCTTGGCGGCGCGTTCCGCGGCGTCGTAGGCGGCCCGGCACTGCCGCGCCATGTCAGGCTGCAGCTGGCCCAGTGCGCGCAGCCAGACCGACGCACGCACAACATAGACGCCGCTGTTCCACCAGTAGTCGCCCGACTCCACGTAGGCTTGCGCCAGTTCCAGATGGGGCTTCTCGACGAAGCGTTCAAGCGGCAGCGCGCCTTCCTGCGACAGGCTGCCCGTCCGGATATAGCCAAACCCCGTTTCGGGCGCGCTGGGCCGCACACCCAGCGTGACGATGGCGCCGCGGTCGGCCTGCCGCACGGCAATGGCCAGCGCTGCGCGGAACGCCTCGGGATCCATCACGGCGTGATCAGCCGGCGTGGCCACCAGGATCGCATCGCCGGATTCGCCCGCATTGGCCATCGCATGCAGCGCGGCCATCGTCAGTGCGGGCGCCGTGTTGCGTCCGCACGGCTCGGCCAGGATCTGCGCCGGCTTGCCGCAGCGTTTCATCATCGCGTCGATCATGAAGCGATGTTCCTCGCCGCACACCACGATTTGCGGAGCCTCGATGCCGACGTTGCGGCCAGCCAGCACGGCCAGGCCTTCCAGCCGGCGCGACGTGGCCTCCAGCAGCGTGTTTTCGGCCACCAGGTTCAGCAGCTGCTTGGGATGCTGTTCGCGCGACAGCGGCCACAGCCGCGTGCCCGATCCGCCCGCGAGAATCACGGGCTGGATCAGCGCCTGCCGCGTCTGCGCGGCTGCGGCACCATGGCCCGTATGCTCGATCATGTCCGGGACTGCGGCAGAGGGAAGGTGCTTCCCTCGGGTCGGAGTTCTCATCATGCCCCCTGTTGGTTACTGCGTATCGACGTGGCTCCGGTACCCGGTCGGTGCATGGGATGCGCGGCAGACGCACGTGCACGGATCCTGGCCAGAGAGGATGGAGCCAGTGTAGGAATCTGCGCAGGCAGTGCTCTGTTCGATTCCGCACACGCTGGTGGCCGCTGTCGGCGTGCCGGCGCGCCGCACCGGCTTTGTTGGAAAACGTACCGAAGCGCCGCGCCGGAACGGCTCAAATGACATTGCCCACGCACGCGCCAGGCCAGCCGGCGCCACGCCGGCGGCCATCCGAAGACGGAGGACAGGAGATGGAGCAAAGCACTGCGAATGCCCTGGCATACACGGCCAATCCCCCGGCCGGGGACACCCCTGCGCAGGCCGCCAGCGCGCAGCCGCCGGCACGCCCCGTGGTGGCCCCGCCGCGCCTGCTGCATGGCGATGCTTCGATCTGGCAGGAGACCAACTGCTATATGGATCTGTGGATCGAACTGCTGTATGGATGGCATCTCGACCCGCGTGCGGCACTGCCGTTCACCGTGGCGCAGGACTACGAGGGCGACCACTTCACGTTCTTCAAGTATCCGCAGGCCGACCTCGAACTGCTGTATGGAACGGTGGTGCAGGAAAGCGCCATCTACGACACCCTGGAGACGCACGTCGCCGAACAGGTGCGGCGCGGGCACGCCATGCTGGTGGAGATGGACAGCTTCTACCTGCCCGATACGCGCGCCACGGCCTATCGCATGAACCATGTGAAGACCACCATCGCGATCGACGGGATCGATCCCGTCGCGCAGACGCTGTCCTACTATCACAGCCTGGGCCGGTACACGGCGGAGGCCGACGACTACCGTGGCCTGATGCGGCTCACGCCGGAACTGAGCGGCAACGGCAACATCCTGTTCCCGTATGCCGAATGCGCCAAGCGCGTGCGCGACCCGCTGCGCGGCCGCGACCTGGCCAATGCCGTGGCGCAGTTGCTGCGGCGGCATCTGGGCCGGCGTCCGGGCCAGAGCCCCATCGCGCGCTGGCGCGCCGAATTTCCGGCGCAGGTGGATACCATCCTGGCGCGCGGCGACGCCTACTTCCATCAGTACGGCTTCAACCTTCCGCGCCAGCTGGGGGCGAATTTCGAGATGCTCCATCACTGCCTGAACTGGCTGGGCGAGCATGGTCATACGGTGTCGCCAGACATCCGCGATGCGGCAGGCGCCATCGCGGCAGAGTGCAAGGTGCTGCAGTTCCGCCTGGCCCGTGCGATGGCACGCAACCGGCCCGACGCCTGCACCGAGTGCATGGACAACCTGGAGTCGGCCTACGACACCACCATCGCAGGCCTGCTGGCGTCGTTCGGGAGCATCGATCCGGCACATGGCTGATGGGTGTCTGCCCATGAAGACAAACGCCCCGGAGGCCACCGCCTGGCGGCGAGTGGCTTGCGGGGCGTTCGGCATTGGTGCGGGTACGCTCAGGCGTGCGCCAGTGCCAGGGCCGGCAACAGCCGGTCGTATTCGCGTTTGACGAGCTTGTAGCACTCGCACGAATGGTGCTCCAGGCCGCAGCGGTCCAGCACGGTGATATGACCCCGGCTGTGGTGGATCAACCCCAGGTCCTCCAGCTTGCCGGCGGCTTCCGTCACGCCTTCGCGCCGTACGCCGAGCATGTTGGCGATGACCTGTTGCGTGATCACCAGTTCGTTGGTGTTCATCCGGTCGATAGCCAGCAGCAGCCAGCGGCACAGCTGCTTGTTCAGCGAATGGTGGCGGTTGCAGGCCGCCGTCTGCGCGATCTGCGTCAGCACGGCCTGCACATAAAGCAGCGTCACGCGCTGCAGCGCCGGCAGCTGCGCCAGCTCCGCACGCAGCACGCGTGCCGGAATGCGGTAGGCAAAGCCGGGGCTGCGCACTTCCACGCGGCTCGGCATCGTGTCACCGCCGGTCACCACCGGAATGCCCACCAGCCCTTCGTTGCCGACTGCGGCAAATTCGACCGTGGCGCCATCTTCCAGCAGCGACAGCAGCGAAACCACCGAGGTGGTGGGGAAATACACGTGGACGATGCGCTGGCCCGAGTCGGTCAGCAGCTCCCCTGCACGCAGGCGGACGAGTTCGAAGTGGCGCGACAGCGCGTCCCATTCATGACGCGGCAGTGCATTGAGCAGATGATTGACATGCAGGTCCGACCGATGCGTGATCATTTTCCTTCTCCGTGTGACCCAGGAGCAATGACATCGGAACGCCGCAGTACCTGCGAGACGCGTGACCCGACATCGCCGCTCCGCTTTTCTATCAGCTAGCTTGCTGGCGAATGCCCGGCAGCCCTGAGGCCGCCACCCGTGAACCCAGGCCGGAGCGTGTTGCCGTTGTTGCTCCGGTTTCCTCTTCGTTGTTGACTGTATTAAGTGCCATGCAGCACAGAACGGACAGTAGGCAGACGGATAGGTCAGGGCGTCATGCTTTGGTAGGTTGGATGTAGGAAAACGGGTGAGTCGCGGTGGATGCGAGGCTGGCGCAGATACTGGCCGGTGGGAGGAGGGAAATGTGTGCTGCCGCGCCAGACCTGGTCTGGCGGGCAGGTGGACAAGGATGAGTTCAGCCGTCGTAGCTGACGGATCGCGGCGCATTCAGCGCCCACACTTCACCCGAAGGGATGGCTCTCGCATGCATGGCATCCGCTGCATCGTGCATCAGTCGGATACGGCGCGACTCGCCCGGGCCCAGATGGAACCAGTCGGTCTCGGGCAGCCAGGCGTGATCCTCGATGTGGACCCACCGCGCAAAGCGCCGGGTGCCCACAGTCAGCCACCAGACGCCATCCTCGCACGCCACGCTGGCGCTCAGGCCCGGGTCCTGCAGCGCGTCGGCGCGCCGGTCGGGCAGATACACGGCCTGGCTGAGCAACGGGTTGCCTGCGTCTTCCCCGTTGCCTTCTGGAGAAGCGTCGTGCAGCGTAGCCAGCACCACGTCGTGCGCGGGCGGCCCGAAGCGGTAGGCATAGGTGAAGTCAAAGAAGTGATCGAGCAGTTCCGCCGCCACCAGCCGCCGTGTCTCGCGCGGCGCCAGCGTCAGCGTCTGGTCGGCCTGCGCGGCCACGGACTCGCCGTCGCGCAGGCAACGCAGCGTCAGCCGCACCGTGCGCGGCGCGGCGGTTTCGTTGACCAGATGGATGTGGAGCCCGTTAAGCCCCTCATCCGTCAGGATGACCTGCAACGGTTGCCAGACCTGCCGCAATGCATGCCACGCCGATTTGGGCCGGGCGTATGCATCGATGATGCCCCAGCCCGCGCCCGGCAGAAGATCCTGCAATTGCCAGACCAGGCCGCCCCGGCAGGTGGAATCGGCGCGGCGCCATTCGCCGAATACTTCGTTCATGACCTCGGCCACCACGGCGCGCGACAGCGTCAGATAACGCGCCGGCCGTTCATAGCGCAGACGCAGCGGATCGACGTCGAACATCGCGCGCAGGTAGAAATCGCGGATATCCTCGAAATCCCAGGCGGCGCCCGCATCGCGCGGCACACGCGCCTTCCAGCGCGGATCGTGGTACGGCTGCGACAGGCCGGCATCGGCCAGCGTACGCGCGCACGGCACATTGGCAAAGGCCAGGCACTCCGAGGTGAAACGGACATTTGCCAGCCGCGCGTCGCTTAGCGGCCGCTGGTAGGCACCCACGCCGTAGTAATGCGACACACCGGTATCCGCCTGGAACGGCCACGCGCCCTCGCTGGGCGAATTGCGCAGGTAGACCACATCGGGCCGATGCTCGGCCACCAGTGCCGGGATCAGTGTGTCGAACAGCGGCTGGCGCCACGCGCTGCGCGGCACACCCATCATCGCGGCCTGCTGTTCGGCCTCGCTGCCGCCGCACAGCACGGCAATGCTGGCGTGGGCCCGGGACGATGCAAGCCACTGCGAGACTTCGCGCCGCGCGTCATCCATCCACGCGGCGCCGGTGTCGGTGCCATAGTCGAAATTGGCGAACATGAAGTCCTGCCACACCAGCAGGCCCAGCGCATCGCATTGCCGATAGAACGCTTCGCCCGGATAACAGGTGACGCCGCTCACGCGCACCATGTTGGCCCCGGCGTCGCGGGCCAGCCGCAGCCACCGGGCCACGGCCTCGTCGGTATCGGCCAGGCCGGGCAGGTCGTGGCTGGACACGCACGCACCGCGGCAGAACACGCGCTCGCCGTTGACGCGCAACCCGAACGCACCGGGCTCGCCATCGCGATCCTCGGCAATCGTGCGGAAGCCGACGTTGCCACAGGCCAGCACCTGGCCGCCCATGCTGGCGTCCACGCGATACAGCGCCGGCTCGCCATGCGTATGCGGCCACCAGCGCCGGGCGTCGGGAATACGCAGCGTGCCCGCCAGCGTGTGCGGGCCGGTGCAATGCAGGTCGCCGTGCCAGATGGCGTGATCGGGGCCGATTACCGAGAACGCGCCTTGCGCGGGCACGGTACCCGGAAAGTGCAGTTGCAGGTCCACCACGCCATCGGTGCCATCGATACTTCCCGACAGTTCTGCGCGCACGCCATGGGTGGGATCGGTGCCGATCGGGTCCAGCAGTTCGATGTCGCGCCACGGCCCCACGGCATGCACGGGCGGGCACCAGCCGGGCATATGCCCGAGCAGCGTGGTGCGCACGGTGCGCAGCGACGGCGGCTGGATCATGCGCGGCCGCCAGCGCACGGGCCCGCGCTGCGTGCGCAGCCACGGATACAGCGCGCGAAAGCAGATAAACAGCACGTTGTCGGCGCCGGCCAGCTCCACCTCCGCCTGGTGCGCGGCGAACATATGGCGCGTGGTCAGCAGGTGCTGGCCGTTGAGCCAGACCTCGGCAATCGTTGCCAGGCCGTTGAAGCGCAGCAGTCGGCGTCCGCTGCCAGAGAACTGCAGCCGGTACCAGTAGTCGCGCTGGTGCAGCGGCGGCGGCGCGGTATCGTCCCAGCGGCCGGCCGCGCTCAGCGCGCTTGCCACCGTGCCAGGCACGAGTGCGGGCAGCCAGTGCCCGGTCTCGGACAGCTCGCCGGGATGCGCGGCGGCGTTGGCAAAGGTTTCAAGGAAGGTCCAGTCGCCTTCGAGCCGCGCCCGGCCCACGGCCACACCGGGCCGCAGGATGGGCAGCAGTGTCGGTTCCGGGTCGCGTGCGGTCATGTGACGGTCTCTCCGAAATGGGCCGCCAGCGCCGGAACCGTGCCCTGGTAGGCCAGCTCGAGCTGCTCCAGGCAGTCTTCGCAGCTATCGGCCTTGTGGCTGATCACCGCCCGCATCAGGCGGAACTGCATCACCATGGCCTCGGACGCCATCGTGTAGCACGCCTCGGCCACGGTGTCGGGCAATGTCAGCCCCTGCTTGACCAGCCAGCGCACATAGCGCCCGAGCAGTTCGAAGTTGGCGCCAAGCTGGCGCAGCACGCTGGCCGCGTAGATCTGGAAGTTGGGCTCACCGCGCGCCATCAGCTGTTCCAGATGGGCCGGAAACGCGGCGCGGAAAGCCTGGATCGGATTCTCGCGGGGGCGCCGGGCCAGATGGCCGCGCAGGAGGTCCAGCGATGCGCACAGCAGCCCATCCTCGGTCAGCCCCGGAAAGCGCCGGCGCACGACCTCGGCTTGCGGAAACGTAGCCACACCCCACATCGTCTCGTGCGCGGGCATGCGGAAGATGGCAAGGTAGTCGTCCCCGCTCGCCGTGTGATAGCCGTCATGGTGGTAGTAGCCGACGGCCGTGGCCTCCGGGACGAGCACGTCGATGGCGATGCAGGCCCGCGCGTGCTGCCGGCGGTAGGTGCCTGGGGCCTGTGGCAACTGGAAGCTGTCCACCTCCAGCAGCACGGCGTTGCCCCGGTTGGTCTGCGCGGCGACGTGCGATTCCAGCCGGCCATAGGTCGACAGTTCGTCCTTGACGATGCCGTACAGGCGCTCCAGGTCGACGGACGGGATGTTCGAGGACGTAAACTGGTCGCCTTCGAAATCGAGCGTAACCGTGAACGGCAAGGCGGCAATGGGTTCGAAATCCCATCCGTGCAACAGTTCGACCCACAGGTCGATATGGCGATTCGCATGCGACCACACGGGGTTGCCACCGTGCAGCGCATGCGCGCCCCCGCGCGTGCGTACAGCCTTGCCGTCTCCGTACATTTACACGCCTCCCAGCGTCTCGCGCACCGCCTGCGGCCAACTCGCCGGGTCCAGCCCGTGATGCTTGAGCAGCGCCAGCGTCAGCCGTTCGATGCCGAAGCCCACGCAGCCCGTGTGCGCCACGCCGCCATCGGCCAGGCCGATATGCCAAAGCGCCCCGAAATGGTCCATGTGATAGTTGAAGCTCATGCACGCGGTGGGCGGTGCGCCGTCGTTGACCGGGATCAGCAGCTCGAACTTGAGCTTCAGCTCGCGCTGGCTGTCAGCCACGATCTTGCCGCCGCGCCCGAAGAACGGGTCGTTGGCCACGTCCACTTCCACGGGCAACTGCAACGCCCGGCCCAGTGCCTGCCCACGATCCATCCACAGCTGGCGAAACGCGACGATGCGCTCGGGCGATCCCAGGCACACGTACTCGCGCTGCCGGAACAGCTGCATGCGCGTGGGTTCCAGCGACGGCTCGTGCCGGTAGCAGTACGACAGCACGTCCACCACCTTGCCGTCCTGCGGCAGCGGGCCACGTTTGGCGATGACCGGGTAGATCGGATAGCAGGCTGCCGGCGTCAGCACCACGCCCGTGAATTCCTGCTGGTCGGTCCAGTCCTGCTTGTCCTCCACGCGCGCCAGAAGCTGGCGGTGCGCGCGGTCGTTGCCGCAGAAGCTGTGGATCGTGCCGGCCAGTTGCGGAAAGCTCTTCAGGTATTCGCTGGTCTCGAAATCCTGCTGCCCCAGCGCAGGCGGAAAGCGCAGCACTTCGGCCTGCTGGTCCGCGCCAATCCGCGAGATCGCCAGGTTCAGGCCATCGGCAATGGCTTCGAACTGCGCACTGCGGCCATACAGCCCCTTGACGCCGGTTTCGATCAGCAGGCCGGCGGCCAGCAGTTGTTCGAGATAGGTCGGCGCAAGCGCGGCTGGCGCCGAGGTCAGTTCACCGGCGCCGCCTCCCGGCGCGGCGTCGGTCAGTGCATGAGCATCCATCGATGGCTCCTTACGAACGGTCGGCCAGCAGCAGGTTGGCTGTGTTGGTCTGGATACGGTCGTTGTTGATCATCAGCGGCGCAGACCACAGATCGCGCAGGTGGCGGCCCAGGCTGAACGGCGTGCCCTGCTTGTAGCCGGCCATGCCGCATACCAGCAGCGCCTGCTGCACGACATCGAGCGCCATCGTCGACATGGCGGTCTTCAGGCCGTTCATCTCGGCGGCCAGCGCGAAGGCGGCCGATACCGATGCTCCGGCATGGCGCGCGCGCTGGCGTTCCAGCGCCATGTCCACGCGGGCTTCCATCATCTGCAGCAGGCTGACGGCCTCGGCCACGCGCGGCGCCGACGGCGGCAGCTGGCCCGGGCGCGCTCGCGCCTGGCCCAGGAAGAAGGTCTTGGCACGCGACACCGCGTCCCCGGAGATGCCCAGCCACAGCGCGCTCCAGAGGATGTGCGAGACCGGCGTCATGGTGGTGTCCGCGATCTCGCCAAACGGCACCGGCAGCACCTGGTCGACCTGGCCGGTGGCCTCCAGCCGGAAACCGTTGCTGCACGTGCCGCGCATGCCCAGCGTGTCCCACGCGTTCAGGCTCTGCAGCGTGTAGTCGTCCTTCAGCGCGCAGACCAGCACCTGGTCCGACGGCGATGCGTCGGCATGGCGCCGGGCCGTGATCAGGATGCCGTCGGCATGCGCGCCATACGAGATCGTCGGCGCCATCTTCAGCAGATGAAACCGGTCGCCCTCCACGTTCACCGCGCAGCCGCTGCTGCGCAGCGCACCGCCAATGGCTTCCTCGGACGTGGCCGACGCCAGCAGCAATTGCTCGCCCGCCACACGCGCCAGCATCTGCTGATGCCACGGGCTGCCCGTGCCGTGTTCGAGCAGGCAGGCCACCTGGATCTGGTGCATCGCGTAGATCATGCCGGTGGATGCGCACGTTTCGCCCAGCACCCGGCAGATGGCCGCAATGGTCGCCAGCGGCGCGCCGCTGCCGCCCAGCACGGCCGGCACCATCGCGCCGAGCAGGCCCTTCTGGCGCAGCACCTCGAAAGCCTCGTGCGGAAAGCGCGCTTCATGGTCCACGTCGTCGGCAAAGCGCTGTGCCACGGCAGCCGCATCGCGCGCGGCCGCGATCAGTTCGTCGCCGGCCATGGCGCTGCCGCCGGCGGGGCTGGCGTGCGCCAGCGCTACCTTGGCGGTACTCATGCTGCCTCCTGTTGCCGGCGAATGGTTTCGACCGCCGCCGCAAGCGAGTCCACGCTGCGGAACAGCTGGCGCGTCAGCATCTGATCGGGAATCTCGATATCGAACGCATTTTCCAGCGCCAGCATCACATGCACGGTGGCCAGCGACGACAGGCCGGCCGCGTACAGGTCGTCGTTATCGGCGAGCGTGTCCAGCGGCACGTCAAGGCGGGCCACTTCTCCCAGAATGTTGCGGATGGTTGTTTTCATTCGATGTCTCCGATTCGGAAGCCTTGACGGGCTCCATTCCAGTTGTTTTGCGCGTCCGGCTCGGTGCGATTTCGCACCAAGCAGGCGCCGTCGCGCGGGTGCACGCTCAATAGGCGGCCGCGCCTGTCCAGCCGTGCAGGGCCGTGCGCAGGATGATTCGGAGGTCGAGCTGGAACGACCAGTGCTGGATGTAATAGATGTCGAACTCGATGCGCTTGCGCATCTTCTCGATGGTGTCGGTCTGTCCGCGCAGACCGTTGATCTGCGCCCAGCCCGTGATGCCGGGCTTCACGCGATGCCGCAGCATGTAGCGGTCGATCAGTTCCTTGTAGATCTCGTTGTGTTCCATCGCGTGCGGGCGCGGGCCCACCACCGACATCTCGCCGCGCAGCACGTTGAAGAACTGCGGCAGTTCGTCCAGGCTGGTGCGGCGCAAGAAGGCGCCCACCCGGGTCACGCGCGGATCGTCCCGGCTGGCCTGCGTCACGCCATGGTCCTGGTGCATGCGCATGGTGCGGAACTTGTAGACGCTGAACGGTCGTCCGTCGATGCCCAGCCGCTGCTGCCGGAACAGCACCGGCCCCGCCGACGACAGCTTGACCATCAGCGCAATCAGCAGCAGCACCGGGCTCAAACCCACGATCACCGCCAGCGCGAACACACGGTCGAAGCTGGCCTTGACGATGCCGGTCACGCCCGACACCGGCGGACTGTTCAGGTCGATCACGGGCAGGCCCATGAAGTCGCTGAACCGGTGCCCCAGCAGTTCGACCGACGCCACATCGGGCACCCAGCGGATATCGATCAGTTCGTTGCGGAACTGCCGCACCACATCGGACAGGTCGCGGCAGGCCGCCATCGGCAGCGTGAGCCAGATCTCGCGCACGCCCTGGCTGCGCACCATCGCGCAGACCTCTTCAATGGTGCGCAGCGGCTCCACGCCGGCCGGGATGTTCTGGCTGCTTTCGTCGTAGATGCCGACCACACGGTAGCCGGCGGCGCGAATATGCTGTACGCGCAGGTACATCTCGCGCCCCAGCGGGCCGTAGCCGCAGATCACCACGCGCTTGGCGTTGATGCCCTGCTCGCGCACGTTGGCGAGCATGCGGAACATGATGGCGCGCGACACCAGCAGCAGCACCAAAGTGGTGATAAACCAGCCCATCGACCAGACGCGGGAGACGGCGGCAATCTGGTGGATCAGGAACGCGCCCATCAGGCCCGTCAGGAACACCGTGGCCCACGCGGCGCAGGTGCGCAGCGCCAGCACGGCCTGGCTGCGGCCGCGCCACGATTCGTAGAGGCCGAACGCCGGAAACACGACCAGGGCCCCCAGCGCGCACAGCATCGTCAGGAACCCGTTGACGGGTGCCGCCTCGCGGATGCCTCCCGGAAAATAGACCGCCCCCATGCCGATGCCGGCCGCTGCAATCAGCAGCGCATCGCAGAGTCTGTAGAGATAGTGAAGCGCCGAATTACGCTCGGCAGCGACATTCCAGTTCGACGCCATGACCATCCCCTCGCGGGAAGCTGTTTCGGGTCATGTTTGCGCAGCGTGTTCACAACGTCTGTTAGGCGGCGCACACAGGTCCGGGGCGCCTCCGGCAGCCTAGCGCGGAGCGGTGCGGAACACGTCGGCCGCGCGCATGTGGGGACCGGGCAGCGCGGCCCACTCGCCCCGGTGGTAAGGGCGGTCGCGCCCCGAAAGGAACGTGGCAAGGTCCTGCACCATCACGTGGGTGGCACCGGCCAGGCCGCCGGTGGGCAGCAGCATCAGCGCGGCCAGCATGACGCACATCGCCAGCATCGTGCGGGGGCTGCGCGGCACGCCGTGCCTGACCACGATCGGCAGGCTGACCAGAAAGCCAAGCGCCAGGCCGCTGGCGACCTCGGAAACCGAATGCGCATGCAGGGCCAGCCGCGAGATGCCCACCGCCAGCGCCAGCAGGACGCCGCCCAGCGCGGCCAGCAGGCCCAGGCCCGGGCGCGTGTCGGGCATGGCGATGTAGCAGATCACCGGCAGGATCGACGCGGCCATCATCGCGTGCCCGGAAAAGCCCGTGAAGTTCAGCGAAGCACTGCCGATGCCCCAGCCCATGAACGCGAGCTTGGACGCCAGCACCACCAGCGCGGTGGCGGTGAATGCCAGCATCCAGTGCCGCGCCACGCCGGTGGCGCCGTGCCAGCGCATCCACGCGTAGAGAAAGCATGCGCAGGGCAGCAGGAAGGCGGATTCGCCAAAGTGGGTGATCAGTTCCCAGCGGTTCATCGGTATCTGCGGCAGGGCCGCGCAATTGCGGGTGACCAGGTGCGGTGGCACCGTACGTGGCGGCAGCGTAGCACCACCGCGGCGGCGGCGTGCGCCAAATCATTCGATGGATCATCCCGGGTGTCCATCCCGAAGCATGAGGGCCGCATGTGGCCGCCGGATGTCCGGCGCCGGGTGCCGCGGGCCGCACTGGCGCGCCAGCACTGGGCCCGCCGCCTCGAGCGGCCTGCGAAACAGGGTATGAGATGCCGGGGTGGCATGCGTCTTCTGGTTGATACTGTCCTGCACGGCGATTCGATATGTTCAATGCAATGGTCGCTCACCTCGTGGGCGGCCATTTCAAAGCCCGCATGGTCCCCCGGTCGGCAGGCTTCTTTTTTGGCGCCGGCGGATCGGGGCGGATGCGGATCAACGGATGCGTGAAGCGCAGGGCGGGACGGGTGTCAGGGCGGCGGGGTGCGCGTCAGCGCAACGAACAGCGCGCGGGCGGTGTCCAGGTGACGGGTGGCTTCACGCTCGCCGATTTCGCGGGCGGCGATGATCGCCGCATCCTCGGTGGCAAAGCTCCGGCCATGCAGTTCGCCCCGATACAACAACGGCCCGCCAATAATGGCGAGCCGAATCTCGTAGCAGCATGCCCACTTGCCCCGGCCTTCGCGCACGGCGAATCCGTGGACAACCAGGATTTCCAGACTGTGTTCCATACGACCCCCTGCTCCCCGCGACGGCCGGCCTCTCCAAGGCGCCGGCTTCTGATCGCGGGCAAATCCAGCATAGTCGTATCAACGCGCGGACGCCTTCATCCGATGGCAGTAGTCCCATCGGGACTAACCCGTGCCGCAGGGATGAAGTGCGGCGCAGGCGCGGGCGCTGCCTGCGTGCTGTGCGGATGCCGCGCCCTCAGCAACGACAGCGCACTGCGCGGGAAACACTGCCCGCCCGCCCAGACCAGCGTGGCGGCCGCGCACACCAGTTCCACCGGTGCGGGCACCGCCAGGCAACCATTGGCGCCGAGCAACGCGGCATGCGCCATCAGCGTGGCATCCAGCGCGTCGGACAGCACCAGCCATCGCCGGGGCGCCAGCCGCGAGCGCACGCGGTCGAGCAGCGTGCGCGGGTCGCCCGGCACGCCGCTGCAATCCACCAGCGCCATCTCGACCGGCTGTTCCGGTACGGGTTCGGATTCATCGGGGTTGTCGATCGAAGGCATGCGTACCGAAACGGGATCGCCGTCGAGCAGCCATTCGGGTCCGTGCCAGCGCACCGGCGTCGGGATATCCTGCCCTTCCATCCGGCGCGCAAGAATCCGGCACATCATTTCGTTGCTGGCGATGAGATAGGTCGTCATCTGAATGCCATCCGCGCAGCTTGGCGCGTGTGTCCGCAGGGGGTGGTGCCCCTGCGGGACGCCCTGGTTGGGCGCATCGTATTCTTGTGGAAATGATGGCGAAGAGGAGTGCGTGCCGGAGATTTCGCTGATCTCCGCGGCTGCCCCCCGGCGCCGTGCCTGAAACTACAAGCTAGCAACCGCGGCCGGCTACCGCCTCATGCTTTTGGATGAGGGCGGGCCGGCGAATGGCGGAAGCGTGCCGATGGCCGGCAGCAGCCGATGACTGTGTTCATGCAGCCTCACAGGCCTCCCGTGCGCTCAGGGACGACATCGGGATGTGCGTGGGCTGGGCCGGCGTGGGCCCAGGCCAGTTGAGCGTGGCACCGCGCTGCAGCGCCACGTACACCGCTTCGCCCTTGTTGCGCACGTGCAGGCGCTGATAGAGCGTGCAGGCGTGGGTTTTTGCGGTGGCCACCGAAATGTTCAGCAGGCGGCTGACCGTCTTGATCGGATAGCCGCGCGCCAGCAGGGCCAGCACTTCGTACTGACGCTCGGTGATATTGAGCAGATGCGCGCCTGCAGCGGGCGTCTCCGGCGCGGCTGCCTGTGCGTGCGCGGCATCGGCCAGGCTCCCCGGCACCCTGTGCAGCGGCACCACGATCGGCGCGGCGTCGTGGCGGGCTTCGGCGGCGCCCGGCTCGGCGTGCCGCGTCGCGGGCAACTGGGACGGAAAGCATTCGCCGCCAGCCAGCACCAGGCGGATAGCCGCCTCCAGCCCATCGGCCGAACAGGTCTTTGCCAGCAGGCCACGCACCGCGTCGGGCATGCCGGACTCGGGCAGCGGCATCGGCAACTGGTCGGCCAGCACCAGCACGCGCAGCGGCGTCAGCCGGCGGCACAGGTCCGCCAGCGTGAGCCATCCTTGCTCCGCATCGGCCGGCAGGCCGAAGACGAGCAGATCGGCGTGGTGTGTCCACGGATCGGGGTCGTGCAGCGCGGTGGAATCGAGATCGATGAGATCGCCCGGTACATGCGCCTGTGCCAACAGATGGCGCAATCCGAGACGCAACAATGGATGTGGCTCAAGCAACAGAATGGTGGCCATGGCCGCTCACTTCTTCTTGGCGCACCATTGCGATATCTGGCTGCTCGCATGGCGCGCTGATTGGAGACGCTCCGCTTATGGCGCGGTTGCGCTTCCATACGGTCTGCATCACCTCCTGAGCCGTTCGCAGTACTTCCCGTCCTGGCTACCGACTGCTTCGGCCCTCCCTCGGAGGATGTCAGACCGCCCCGTGTGCGTATGTAACGCGTTAGATGCCTCTGAACTCAGATTCAAATGAAATCTAATTCTGGTGTTCAGCATAGGCAGCACGTGTTGCGATTGCAAGTCGATGTTGCAGCGCAACGGGTTTTCCCTCGGTTGTATGGCAAGTGCATCCGAGCGATATGGCAAATGACCCGGCAGACCTCGAACGATTGTTCGAAGCCAGGGAAAGTGACTCCAGAATCTCTATGTTGCGCCGCACTAAAGTCGGCTCGGGGCGCGCCGTCAATGCGATGGCAATTCAATCGCCCAGACCCGGGCCAACCCATGAGAAGAGTTCAACACATGCTTTCCTCGCTTCGCGCACGAATCGTGGCCTTATCGGTGGCCATCGTCATCGTGGCGCTGGCAGCCAATGCCATCGTCAACCAGTTTGTCGCCCGCGCCTATAACAACGAGGCCATCGACAATAACCTTGCCGCCGTGCAAACCGGCCACGTGGACGCCATTGCGGAATGGGTGTCCAGTCATACGCAGATGATCGTGTCACTGCAGGACGCCGCGCTGCAGGAAGACCCCATCCCTGCGCTGCGCCTGGTTTCCAGCGCGGGCGGCTTTATCAAGACCTACGTCGGCTATCCGGACAAGAGCCACCGGTTTTCCGACGCCGCCGGCCTGAAGCCCGACTACGATCCCACCGCGCGGCCCTGGTACAGGCAGGCCGTGGCGGCAGGCAAGCCAATCGTCACGCCACCCTATATCGCGGCCAGCAGCGGCAAGCTGGTGGTGACGTTTGCCGTACCGGTGATCCGCGATGGCGGCGTCAAGGCGGTAATCGGCGGCGATGTGGCCATGGACGCCGTGGTCGCCAACGTCCGGTCGATCCACCCCACGCCGGCCAGTTTCGGCATCCTGGTGGCGCGCGACGGCAAGATCGTCGCGCATCAGGACGACAAGCTGACGCTCAAGCCGATATCGGACCTGGTGCCCGCGCTGGACGGCGACAAGCTTGGTGCGCTGGTATCGGCCACCACGCCGCTGGACGTCAGCGTGGGCGGCGCCAGCAAGCTGTTGCGCGGCCGCGATATCGCCGGCACCGACTGGGTTGCCGTGATCGCGCTGGACAAGGCCGAGGCCACGGCCGGCATGCGGTCGGTACTGATTGCATCGATGATCTCGCTGGTGATCGTGGCCTGCGCGGCCGCGCTGATCGTGGCCGGTGTCACGGCGGTCTCGTTCCGGCAGCTGTCGGGCATTCGCGATGCCATGGTGGCGATCGGCTCCGGCGATGGCGACCTCACGCGGCGCCTGCCCGCGCAGGGCTCCGACGAGGTGGCGCAGATCGCCCGCGCCTTCAATGCCTTTGCCGACAAGCTCGTGCACGTCATGCGCCAGATTCGCGACGCGAGCGAATCGGTGCATGTGGCCGCCAACGAGATTGCGGACGGCAATGCGGATCTGTCGCGCCGCACGGAATCGGCCGCCGCCAGCCTGGAGCAGACTGCGGCGTCGATGGAGGAGATTACCGCCACCGTGGGCCAGTCGGAGAGCGCCGCGCGCCAGGCCGACGACACCGCCACGCAGGCGCAGCAGGTTGCCACCCGGGGCGGCAGCGCCATCTCCGGGGCCATCGACACGATGGGTGACATCGAGCGCGCCGCCGTCAAGGTTTCGGACATCATCGGCGTGATCGAGGGCATTGCGTTCCAGACCAACATCCTGGCGCTGAACGCTGCGGTGGAAGCGGCCCGTGCCGGCGAGCAGGGCCGTGGGTTCGCGGTGGTGGCGGGCGAAGTACGCGCGCTGGCCCAGCGCAGTTCGCAAGCCGCCAAGGAGATCAAGACGCTGATCGAATCGACGGTGGGCAGCGTCAATGCCGGGTCCGGCCAGGTGCGTCTAAGCGGCGAGACGATGCGCGAGATCGTGGGTAACGTGGGCCGCGTCACGCAGATCATCTCCGAGATCACCAGCGCGGCGCGCGAACAGACGCGCGGCATCCAGGAGGTGAACGTGGCGGTCAGCCAGCTCGATCAGATGGTGCAGCAGAACGCCGCGCTGGTGGAGCAATCCACCGCCGCCGCTGCTGCGCTCCAGGGCCAGGCATCCACGCTCGCGGAAGTCGTGCGCACGTTCCGGCTGGACTGACACCGCAGCCCGGTATCCGGCCGGGCTCATCCTTGCGCTACGCCCCCGCCCGCCTGTTTCCGGGCGGGGCGCCGTCCCCGGGGCCTTGCGCCTCCCCGGCGCTCCATCGAACCCCGGGGGCCTCTTCCTCCTTCCCTCTCTATGTAGTTGTCCGGCTCCGCGCCATCTATGGCGTCGCGCAGGCGGCGACTCGACGTGTTTCTCGAACCCGATCTGGTCGAAACTCCTCGATTCAATATTTTTGAATAATTATGACGACGATAGCCCACTTTCTCCGGGGCGGCGGTCGCTATAGTTCTGCACATGGACAGCGCAGCAACGCAGCGAAACGAACGAAGCGAAGCCAGCGCCGCCCGATAAATCCTCAAACTTATTGAATCACCCTTATTCCGGAGAACACCATGTCGAACGCCAAGCTGCAAGTCCTGACCCCGCGCAACAGCCAGCTGATCATCATCGACCACCAGCCCCAGATGGCCTTTGGCGTGCAGTCGATGGACCGCCAGACCATGAAGAACAACGTCGTGGGCCTGGCCAAGGCAGCCAGGATCTTCGACGTGCCGACCACCATCACCACCGTGGAAAGCGAATCGTTCTCCGGCTACACCTATCCCGAACTGCTCGACGTCTTCCCGGGCAAGGAAACGCTCGAACGCACGTCGATGAATTCGTGGGACGACCAGAAGGTGCGCGACTCCCTGGCCGCCAACGGCCGCAAGAAGATCGTGGTGGCGGGCCTGTGGACCGAAGTCTGCAACACGACGTTCGCCCTGAGCGCGATGCTCGAAGGCGACTACGAGATCTACATGGTGGCTGACGCCTCGGGCGGCACCAGCAAGGAAGCGCACGACTACGCCATGCAGCGCATGATCCAGGCCGGCGTGGTGCCGGTGACGTGGCAGCAGGTGCTGCTGGAATGGCAGCGTGACTGGAAGAACAAGGAAACGTATGACGCGGTGACGGGCCTGGCGAAGGAACACTCGGGCGCGTACGGCATGGGCATCGACTACGCCTACACGATGGTCCACAAGGCCGCGCAGCGCACGCAGACCGCGCACCCGTCGATCGCCCCGGTGCATGCACCGGTGATCGAGTACTGATCGGCGACTACGCCAGCACCCCGCCAAGATCACGGGCACGCGAGCGCCATCACCCATCGGGTGGCGCGAACGTGCCCGTGTCCGTTCCGCGTAATTTATTCGGTGGATTAGTAGTTAGGCCAATGTCGAGCCAGTGAAAAATCATTCGAGCGAATGATGTGTCTATTGTGGTTTTTTTGGCCGTGAGCATCGCGGCGGATGCGGCAACGTCAAAGGGGCAGGAATGCGTATACGCGTATACGTATACGCATATTGCGTTTCAGAGGCCTCCCGTACCAGGCACTTCAGCGCCTGGCGTTTGGCGCCGCCACACACAAAGCGTACTCACTGCTGCGTATGAAATTCCTTTTAAATCAACGCTGCAGAATGATGGACGGAACGGCGACTTTTTCCCTCTGGCGTGCCCAAAAGGCACGTGTCAGAAGCTGCCTCGATGTGGCCGCTTCGACCTTGCAGCGTGCGGTCCAATCCCCGTTCAACGCGCATGCCGACGATGAAGGAATGCCGGCTTCCGGATACGTGCGTCCTCGAGGTCGCATGCGAGACGAATGACGCCCATCCTCAAAAGCCCCTCTACATTCGTTGGCTGGATTTTTGATCGCGTTGCCAACTTCTCCGGACCCAGGAAAGCGGGGTAAGCGCCCCGATGCGCCATGTCCGGACCTGCTCCAGCACTTACGGAGCCTCGCATCCCTGAAAACGATGGCCGCTGCGCGTCCTGATCGTCTTGCGGGCCCACAAGACACCCTGGCGACGCAGCGCCGCATTCTGGTATCGTCCCGACGCATCTGCTGCACGTGACGTGCTGAGCCCGTCAGAGCGGCCTATTTGCGCCGCGGCGCTTTGCAGGCGCTCCATGCCCCCGAATTTCCCCAAGTGCCTCCACTTCCATTAAAATAATTTGCATTGCGCTTTGATGTGCAGAATGGGCCGGTTGGGATTTCGAATGACAACTTTTGGTTGCAAATCAGTCACTTACGGGCGTTTGACCGCGTGCGCCTGTATCGGCGCACGTCTGAGGCTGACGGCTGTCATACGTCCTTGCAGGATCCCAATGGAGCGATGTCTGAAAGGTCAAAATATGCGCTATACGGTACTTTATCGGGAGCGCAATCATGGCGGATGATCGCGATACGCTTGCGGCAACCAAGCTGACCCGTACCGAGTTTGCCGTGGTGCGGGCCTATGCCCAAGGCATGCGGCCGGTCGATATCGCCAACCGCTACCTGCTGGACCCGGATGACGACGATGACCTGACCGAACATCAGGCCATCCAGCGCATTCTTTCGCTGCGTGATCGTCTGGTGCAGTTTGCACTCCAGCATGACCGGCCAGATATCGCCGAGATGTTCGAAGCACTGCGCGGCAGGTCCGATTCCGGCATGTCGCGGCGGGTGGAGGCGCTCTCGTCGATCGAGCAACTGGGCCAGGGCCGTCCGCTGCCGTCGCATCGTGTATCGCTCTGGTTTGGGCCAAGCCTGGCCCGGCGACTGATGGCGGCCGACATTCATACCATTGCCGACCTCGTGACGCTGGCTAACCGCCGTGGCAGCAGCTGGTGGCGTCATGTGCCACGTATCGGCCAGAAATCCTGCGAAACGATCGTTCGCTGGCTGGCCGGACAGCAGGTGGCCTCCGATATCAGGCTGCGCGAGTTTGTGCTGGCACCCTCCGATTTTGTGATTCGAAAAGCACTAAATAGTGCTCGATTGGGACCATCTATGCGTGTTCCCGTGCCGCTGGAATCAATGCTGATGCACGGTGGCAGCAGCACCCAGGAACGGGAGTTGGCCGAAGATCTGCGTTCGGTGAAGGATTGGATCAAGACAAAGGAGTCGTCGCCAAACACGTGGAAAAGCTATCGGCGCGAAGCCGAACGGTTGCTGTTGTGGGCCGCACGGCAAGGCCGTTCGCTGCGTTCGCTGGCGGCCGCAGACCTGCTGGCCTACCAATCGTTTCTAGCCGATCCCCAGCCCGCCGACTTCTGGTGCGGGCCGGCAAGCGCGCGGGACAAGGCCCATTGGCGGCCCTTCGAAGGCCCGCTGCGTACCAGTTCCTGCGCGGCGGCGCTGCGGGTGGTGCGGGCACTGCTCGGCGCTCTCCACAACGAAGTGCCGCGCCGGCGCGTCCGGCCATCACGTGACTCGGCCATTCAATTGAACGATGGCGCGGTCGCGACGACGCCACACTCGTCGGCCGATATCTCCGTAGCGGAGGTGACTGAGAATGCCCTGGAAGAAGTAGGTACGGTGTCGACCGTTCCGGTTGACCGGTTCCTTCAATGGCTGTCCAACGATTCGCCGTCGCCTCAGCAACGCGCTGCGCTGGCCACGGCCTTGCTGATTGCCCGACACGGCTTGCGCGTGGTCGAACTACCGGGCCTGCGCCTCTCTCATCTGGTGTCTGGCGTCACCACTGTCAATCTGACGCTCGTGGCAAAGAGTGCGGCACGGGCCGGCGAGATCCCTCTGGATGGCGACACATGGGATGCGCTGGTGGCGCACTGGGGTGATCGAGGAGTCGAATGGAAGGACGATTTGCCAGGCAACCGCCCCGATGCTGCGCTGTTGGGGCCAATTGATTTTCCGGATACCGAACGTGGCCGCGCAAAGCGATCACGGGGGTCGGCAGGCTACTCGCCCAGTGGGCTGGACCGCCTGTTGCGATCCAGCTGGCGGCGATTTGCCGCCGCGCATGATGATGTGCCGGCGGCGTTCACACCCCGCCAGCTCAGGCTACCCTGAGATCAGAGCAGCGTCTTGTCCAGCCCGAATCGGGCCTTGAGCACTTCCAGCAGATCTTCGCGGGCATTGCGGTCGGTCAGCTGGACATCGAGCATGATCCGGCCGGAATCCCATTCCTTGATCGTGCCAAGCATCTGCCCTGCCTCGGTGCGAATCTTGTACTGGCGGCTGATTTCCTTGACCTTGCGCGACTTGCCTTCCTGCGCCTGCTTGCGGATAGACTCGACCTCGCGGCTCGACAGACCATCGTTCATGATGCGCGTGGCAAGATCGCGGGTGCGATCCTCGCCGGCGATCTTGCAATAGAGCGTCAGCTCGTATCCGGCGGCAATGCCGATTGCGCTGGGTCGCTCGCGCATGACGGCAATCACCGATTCCGGCAGTTTCAGCAGGGCAAGTGTCTTGTTCACCGTACCGGCGGACATCCCTGTCAGCTCACAGATTTCCTCTTCCTTCTGGACCTTGCCTTCGTCCAGCAGCTGACGCCATGCAATCGCGTTGTCCAGTGCGGACTGATCCGAACGCTGCTCGTTCAGCAGGAAAGACAGCCGGTAGAAATCGAGGTCGCTGAGGTCGTCCTCGATAAAGCACTCCATCTCCAGCTTGCCGGCCGAGGCCAAGGCGCGCTTTCGATAGTGCCCGTCGATCAGGATGTAGTGGCCCGGACGAGCGGGATCTGGCGCAGCCAGGCCGGGCGTCTTTTGCCCATGCGTGGCAATCGACGCAGCCCGTTCCTGAACGACCGCCGGATCATAAATGCGCCGGGCGTTGAACGGGTTGTCGTGCAGATTGGCAATCGGGACCCGGATCAGCACGCGCCCTTCCGCACTCACCACCGGACTTTCAGCGCTGAAAGTGGCCAGCGGCGCGCCGGGGCGTTGGTTCTGGAGCAGCCCATTCGGGTGTTCGGACAGCGCGGCCTCCGCACGCGCGAACCGGTCGATCGCATCGCTACGGGTTTTCTCCGCGGCCATGCCGGCAAGCATGCCGGCCTTCAGGCTTTTCAATTTCGTTGCCATTCGTATTACTCAATCAGGGACAGGATTTCGTCCACCATCATGTCCACTTCCTGGATCGCCTCGCGTGCGCCCGGCACGCCGTGGACGGTGCAGCCAATCGCCTGACATTCCCGAAACGCCGAGCGCGACCCGATCATCGAGTTGAGCAACGGCACATCGCCGTCATCGCCAAGGATCTCGATTGCCTGGCGCGCGATGGAAACACGGCGCTGGACCATGTTCGCCATGACGCGGATCTGCAGCGTCTCGTTTTGCACCTGGGCATGCTGCGCAAGCGTCTTGGCGGCCACCGCGGCCCACAGGTCAGGGGGCGATGGCACCACGGGAATAATGGCCAGGTCGGAAATCAGCAATGCGCTGGACGGCGCAGCCGAATGCACGGCGGGCGGGCAATCGACAAGGATGTAGTCGTAGTCGTGCACGAACTTGCGCACTTCGCGGTGCATCGCCCCACCCGACGGCGCCAGACCGATAACGGAGGCCGGGAACGGCCGTTCGTCGCTTGCCTGGGCTGCCCAGCGGGTTGCCGTGCCTTGCTCGTCCATGTCGACGAGCATCGAGCGCGCGCCACGGAGCCCCAGTGTGCCAGCGAGATGCATGCTAACGGTGGTCTTGCCGCAGCCGCCCTTCTGGTTGAAAACGGTGATGATTTTTGCTGCCACTTGGGGCCTCACTTTCAGCGCTGAAAGCGCGCGGATGATGGTGTTCAATCAAGGCGAAACTTTAGCCAATCCCACAGTGCGCTACAACCCATTTTCGAAAATTTAAATAATTGAAATTGTCGCGAAATGCGCACTCCAAGGCCGTAACGCACGTCAGAAGTGGCGTAGCTGGGACAAACCCGCCTATATCAACTTTGGGGATTCTTCTTCTTGAAAAGCGGTAGAGAATCCGCCTAAAGTAAAGGTAGTGCGCATTACGCCGCACATGACACCGCAACACAATGTGGTTATGATGCCCGTTACAGTCGAGTCAAGTCGTGTCAACTCGTTGACTTCCGTTCGGTATCTACGAGACCCCAGCGTGCTTGAACGGTTGTTTGCGTTGTGTAAACGAACTTGCTTCGAAAGGACTTTCTTATGGCAACCGGTACGGTCAAGTGGTTCAACGAGACTAAGGGTTTCGGCTTCATTACTCCCGACGATGGTGGCGCAGACCTGTTTGCCCACTTCTCGGAGATCCAGGGTGCGGGTTTCAAGACCCTGAAGGACGGTCAGCGTGTGACGTTTGAAGTCAAGCAAGGCCCGAAGGGTCTGCAGGCTTCGGCGATCAAGCCGGCCTGAAGCGAACCACTGCAGTTTCCGGGCGGTCATCGAGATGACTGACCGGTAAGCAAGAAGGGCAAGCACAAGCTTGCCCTTCTTGCTTTTCAGCCGGCGTGTTCCGTTCACGCCCCGGCGGCTTCGATCTTTATCCGAGCTTGCGTACGCTGGTGCGCGATGGCTGCAGGATCAGCGCCTTCGAAGAGTCCGCATCGACCTTTGCGCCGGGATACACGACCAGCACATCCTTGAGCGCCTTGCGGAACAGCGCCCGGAACTTCCGTTCGCTCTCCGTCTCCGTGCCGAACTGCATCTGCAGGGCTTCCCAAGGGATTTCCGTACGACGCTGGATCGTGAAGAAGCGATAGGTCAGCCAGGAATACACGTCCAGCGCAAACGGCGACTGCTTGAGCGCCTTGAGCGCCCGCATATCCACCGGCACCGGCCGATTGACCAGCTCGTTGAAAAAGGGCTCGGACAGCACGACAAAGCTCTCGAACATCGAGCCCTGGCCTGGCTGCATGGGGTCCCACCACGTCGACAGCTGATCGGCGAGCAAATAACCCACACGATCGATCGACAGCGGCTCATGATTGGGCGCCTGGTTTGGCACCGGCATCGACTTGTTCTGCACGATGGCGATCGTGGCCGAGAACAGCCGGATCATCTGCTGGCGAACCAGCGTCATCGTGCCGCGCTTGCCACCCGTAGCCATCGGGATGCCAAGGTTGTACATGAACTCCGACAGCGAGTTGCCAAGCGAAATGCGGCGGTCTTCCACGGTTCCCGTGAACTCGCCACGCTTCTTCTTGGCCATGATTTCCTTGCCGATCCAGGCAAGCATCAGGCGCGGGTAGGAGCCGTATGGATATCCCAGCGACACAGTCTCGGAGACAAGCTTCTGCCGGCCGTTCGATGCACGTTCGGAGCGCTGCTGCGTGAAATAGCCCGGCTGGATCATCAGCGAGATGTTGCCGCTGGTACGCGTCCAGACCGGAGGCGCACCCTTCGGAGCCCGATAGGGCAGCGTTACCTGCACGCTGGCACGGCTCAGGAAGCCGACTTCGCCACTCTGCCAGGCGTCTTCACGCTCCATGGCCTGGGCTTCGTCGAAAAGACGCTGGAATTTCTCGGACGGCGCGAGGGCGTTCTCGTTCCCGGGAATGATGATGCGGGACGGTTCCGCGTCCGCTTCCAGGACAGTACGTTCCCCCTCGGAGGCCATAGAGCGTTTGATCGACATATTGATGGGCTTCGGATTACCCGCCTTTTTACGCGATCACGTATACGTTGTCACGCAGAAACGGGTACGTATACGTGTTTATCTGGCGGCGATGCGATTTCCCATGCGACTCGCGGCTTCTGGTACGGCGCTTACGTAACGGCAAGCCTGTCTTGCAAGCTGGTTGTTTTGCCTGGCCGGATATCCGGCGATTGGTGGGATGGCGGCCAGACGGTGGGCAACCCGGCAGGGTTGTCCACGGTTGGCAGCGCATCCACTACAAGTAAACGATACCGATACGGGTTAACTACTCGTAAACCGTATACGGAGCGCCAAGCCCATTGATTGCAAAGCGCTTTTCACCCCTCTCTGTACCCGTTTCTGCGGCATTCCGAACCCGTTTCTGCGATGCCCCGAACCCGAATCTGCGACAAACCGAACCCGTTTCAGCGGAAACGCCGTACCGGAATCTGCGGGGATAAGTCACTGATCCCACAGGCTTTTCCACAGAAAAACGAGAGCAGGCCGTACCCATTTCTGCGCAGCAATGCCCAGATGGCCTGCGGCAGGGGTCAAACCCGGCGTCCTGCGTCGCTTATCCCCGCAGATTTGGGTACGCCAATCTGCCTGGGCCGGCTGAAAAGCGGCCGTTGCGTACCCATTTCTGCGTTGAACGGGCCCCAAAGCGAACCCGAATCTGCGTATACCCGGTTGCGGGCCCAGGAACGGCCCTGTCGAACCCGTTTCTGCGGCGTACCCAAATCTGCGTGCCAGGGTGATCGAGAGCAAAACGTGCCAAAGCGTACCTACTTCTGCGTATCGAAACCCGGCACTTCTCACGCCGTGCGTACCCAATTCTGCGAACGTTTCTCAGTGAATCACGCCGGCGAGACGTATACGTGCCCTCCGCGGCGGGACGTATACGTGGAGCAAGCCCACACTTGGTGATCGGGATATCGGCCACGGGTCAGCCGCCGGCGTACCCATTTCTGCGCGACCGGCCGGGGCAAGCCCTGCTTTCCGTGGCAAGGGAAATCCAGATCACATCCACGTGCGTACCAATTTCTGCGACCGAAGAATCGCGAAAACCGTACCCGTTTCTGCGCGGCGTCGCCGGCGCCCGACCGTAAACGTGCGCCAACTGGCGAGCGAACCCAAATCTGCGGGGAAAACTGTCGTGCTGAAACATTAGGCGGAATAACTGGCCCGGACGCATGCCTCATGCGCCACATGAACCCGAAAACCGTACCCATTTCTGCGTTGCGCAAACCTTGTTGTAATCAGGTCACAAAAGATGGCTGGCCGTACCCATTTCTGCGGAAGGCGGCAACAGGAGCGTACCCGTTTCTGCGTGAGTCGAAATCCGCGTGTCAGGCAATGCGTACCCGTTTCTGCGAACGTGCGCGCGGTGCCAAAGCAGGGATGCAGATGGAGATAGTGGGATGTGTGCAACCCGAGGCCGAAGGGCGGTGCACATGGATGGGAGTGGGAATGCCAGGGACGAATGGCCTTGGCGGACGCGCCACATTGGCAGTGCGCGGCACACCATGCGCCACGCACGGACGAAAAAAAACCCGCCGAGGCGGGTTTTCTGGCTCGACGCGCGCCGGAGCGCGCGTGCTTCGGGCCTTACACGGGCGTGATGTTCGCCGCTTGCAGACCCTTCGGGCCGTTCTTCACTTCGAACGACACGCGCTGGTTTTCTTGCAGCGACTTGAAGCCCTCAACGCGAACTTCCGAGAAGTGCGCGAACAGGTCGTCACCGCCGGCGTCCGGCTTGATGAAGCCGAAGCCCTTGGCGTCGTTGAACCACTTGACGATACCGGTTTGCATGGTATTGCTTTCCAAAAAAATAAAAAAGAAACCGATGGTGCGCACACCACCGTATTGCCAACTCAAGGAAAGGACACCATGGACAACCGAAGTACCAAGACGGTGGCTAACGAATGAACTGTTGCCTCGTCGCTTGAATCTGGCGGAGATTTATACGGGGGAATGCCAGTCTCGTCAAGGCAGGGAAATCCCCGGACTGGGCTGGATGCTCCTGACGGCTTGTGGGATGATCCGGCCTTTTCCGAATTGTCGAGTCAACACGGCACAGGGCCACATGTGCCGCACGCGTCGCCCGAGCACCTGGAGACACTATGTCCACCCCTGAACAGGCCCCACGGCCAAGCACCCATCCCTCATCGGCCACGGCGCCATCGAGCCTTGTCGAGCGCATCTTCCGCCTGCGCGAGCACAACACGAATGTGCGCACCGAAGTGCTGGCTGGCGTGACCACGTTCCTGACGATGGCCTACATCATCTTCGTGAACCCCAGCATCCTCGGCGACGCCGGCGTGCCGAAGGATGCGGTCTTCGTGGCGACGTGCCTGGCCGCCGCCATCGGCACGCTGATCATGGGCTTCTACGCCAATTACCCGATTGCCATGGCGCCGGGCATGGGGCTGAACGCCTACTTCGCCTACACCGTGGTGAAGGGCATGGGCCTGCCGTGGCAGGCAGCGCTGGGGGCGGTGTTCATTTCGGGTTGCCTGTTCCTGGTGGTGACGCTGTTTCGCGTCCGCGAAGCCATTGTCAAAGGCATCCCGCTGGCGATTCGTGGAGCGATTACTGCGGGCATTGGCCTGTTCCTTGCGATCATCGCGCTGCACAGCGCCGGCATCATCGCCGGAAATCCCGCAACGCTGGTAACCATCGGCGACCTGCACCAGCCGCCGGCGGTGCTGGCGATCATCGGCTTCTTTGCCATCGTGGCGCTGGATCGCCTCAAGGTGAAGGGCGCCATCCTGATCGGCATCCTGCTGACCACGGTGCTCAGCTTCATCTTCGCGGGCAACCAGTTCCACGGCGTGGTGTCGGCCCCGCCGTCGATCTCGCCCACGCTGTTCAAGCTCGACATCTCTGCCGCGCTGTCGATTGGCATCGTCAACGTGGTGCTGGTGTTCTTCCTGGTTGAGCTGTTCGACGCCACGGGCACGCTGATGGGCGTGGCAAACCGTGCGGGACTGCTCAAGGCCGGCAAGATGGACCGCCTGAACAAGGCGTTGATGGCCGACAGCACCGCGATCATGGCGGGCTCGCTGCTGGGTACGTCCTCCACCACCGCCTATATCGAAAGCGCATCGGGCGTGCAGGCCGGCGGCCGCACCGGCCTGACCGCGGTCACCGTGGCCGTGCTGTTCCTGGCATGCCTGTTCATCGCGCCGCTTGCCGGGACGGTCCCGGCCTATGCCACCGCGCCGGCACTGCTTTATGTGTCGTGCCTGATGTTGCGCGAGCTGGTCGATATCGACTGGAGCGATGTCACCGAAGTGGTGCCGGCCGTCCTGACCGCGCTGGCCATGCCATTTACATATTCGGTCGCCAACGGCGTAGCGTTCGGGTTTATCTCGTACGCCGTGCTGAAGCTCCTGACCGGCCGCGCCAAGGACGTACCGCTGATGGCCTGGATCATCGCCGCGGTGTTCCTGTTCAAGTTCTACTATCTGCCCGGACATTGACGGCACGGTGGTAGCGCGCAGGTTTCATGAAACAAGGGGGATGGCCGAAACGCCATCCCCTTTTTCATTGATGGAGGCGGTTCTTCATGTTCAAAATGAAAACGATGACATCCAACGGTGTCGCTGAATGTTCGCGTACCCGTTTCTGCGTATCAAACGGTCGTCGGGTAACTTGGCGGCGTACCCGTTTCTGCGGCGAATGTAAGGACTCATTAACCTAATAAGCGAGAGCAAAAGCCGCTCTCAAGTCTCATACAAAAGTATGAGACTTGGCTGAAAGCCAACATTCCGGGCTGGACAAAAGGGGTGAAATGCACTGAACTAGAGGCGTGGCAAAAATTTGAGGGCGCGCAAGAGCGCCCTTTGTTGACTCCGGGATCCCGGGGCTGTCGATCAGCATCGACCGCACCCACGAGGGAAGCGGTCAGGCCTGCCGGTAGCACCAGAAAGAGGCCGATCGACCATGAGACCGTCCACCACAGGACGGCTTCGCCACCACGAAAGAAAGAGTGCGCGGCACATGCGCACCAGACAAAGACAGCTCAAATCCAGAACAGAAAGTGGTAAACGCGAACGTGTAGTGCCGGGGGATG
>Ga0102592_1000566_pt1 | contig 58232 bp, 43 predicted proteins | sample AraplaCol_mMF_r2_FD_76861 | JGI IMG/M metagenome (GOLD analysis project Ga0102592, IMG submission 76861) | Arabidopsis root microbial communities from North Carolina, USA - plate scrape MF_Col_mMF_r2 (SPADES assembly) (version 2) | ecosystem: Host-associated > Plants > Roots > Endosphere...
TCCAGGCGTTTGACGATGACGCGGTCATGCAAAGGGCGAAGGTTCATACAAAACTCCTTTTACTCGGTTTATTGACAGTTGTTAGCACTCTCGGCTAACGAGTGCCAACAATTATAGGGACGACACTAACCCTTTTCAAGGGAATTTCTTTGCGCTTGGTCAAGCGTTAAGTTGATGTTAATCATGCCAGAGTGGCAATGAGGTGGCGCGCGGGTGGCCGGAGGGGGCAAAGCGGGAGGGCGGCTATAAATGAGAATGGGACCGTCGCCGGTCCCATCATGGTCATGCACGGAGGGGTTAACGCTGTTTGCGGCGGAAGATGCCGGCCATGCCCAGCAGGCCGATGCCCAGCAGGCCCAGCACGCCAGGTTCTGGAACAGCGGTGCTGTTGAAGTCGAGGATACCGCCTTCCTGGGTAATGGCGACGTCTTTGGCGCCCACGCAGGTCGGGCCCGAATCGCAGGCCACGCCTTGCGAAGTGTTGTTGAACGCTGCGAACGAGGCAGTGTAGAACGGATCCGGGTCGAAGAAGTAAGACTTGCCTTCCGGCGTCAGGAACCAGCTCATGGTGACGTTCTGGAACACGCCGCCCAGGGTGTCGATGCCGCCGACGCCGTTGTAGGCGAAGTCAGACCAGGCCAGCTTGGTTTGCGAGCCAGCAAAGTTAATCGACGGATCGGTGCCGACCACGGCCTGGTTATAGGTGTTGTCGTTGCCGACGTCGGCCCACAGTTCCAGCGTCAGGTTGGTCGGGGTGCAAGATACACCCGGGCCCAGGATGCCGGAGCAGCTGAAGTCCTGATGGAACGTGGCGTACAAGCCGTAGTCGAAGTTGACGCGGGTCGCGGTGGTCGGCACGTTGTTCGAGTTCAGCGAGAAGCCGCTGAAGACGATGTAGCCATTGGACACATATTCGTTGCCCACGCCGGTATAGGCAACGCGTGCGGAGGACACGCCATTGAGGGCGTCCGCAGTGAATATGCTGCCGCCAGGTGCCAGTCCGGTAGGGTTTACCTGGAAAATGGGCGCGGCGGCAGCGCTGCCGCTTGCTACTGCGCCAAAGGCGAGCAGCATGCTGGCGGCCAGGCCGCGAACGCTAGAGGTGAGAATCTTCATTACATTTCTCCGTTGAGAGGATAAAGCACCAGTTTTGGGATGACTGAGCATTTAGTCTGATCAGGTCATGATCTTTATCAAAGCAATACGTATGCCACATTTAAAATGCGGCTTAAAAACAAATGCTTAGTATTAACTTTCAAACCATGTTGCGTGCGCTTTGCGGCCTGCTCTGTAAAATATTCCGACATGTAGCTTCTCAAGATTAAGTAGCAAATTCAATGACTTGAGTGAGATATTTGGTGAGCATTCGCACGATAAGGCGGCCGCCAAAGGGCCGCCGCGCGCCGCGGCGAGATTTTGTGTGACTTTTTATGTCGCAGATTATGTGAGTATTAATTTAAAATTAATTCACATTTATTTGGATTGTTCGGCCAGCATTGCGGAAAATTTGCGCTTGGCTAATTGAATCGCCAGCCAGTTCATTGGGTGGCGGTTGCCGCCCGGGCGCCAGGTGTAGACGAACTTGTCGCGATAGGCATCGTATTGGAAGCCATGCGGCGCGGCCAGGATCTTGCCGCGCTTGAGCATCATCTTGATGGCCTGGGTGGCCGCCACGCCAGAGCAAAGCTGGCAGGCCATGGAGGTGGAGGCGCCGCGCCGTTCTGCCAGGTTGATGCCGCCGGGTACCAGGTAGCTGCGGTGCAGGGCAGCCGGCGCCAGCCCAACCAGGAAGCGGATTGCCATGTCCAGCTCCGGCAGGTCGCCCCACCCGAAATATTCCTCGAAAGTCATGCCACCCGGCACGAAGTTCAGGCCAGCCACGCTCATGCCAAGCGGGGCCGCACAGGTGGCCGGCACGCCCAGCGCCTCGCACATGGCATAGGTTTGCTTGCGCGCTTCGAAGGCGAAAAAGTCCAGGCCATCGACGTATACGTCTGCGCCTTGCAGGAACTCGCGCAGGTTGCCCTGGTTGACGCCCTGGGGGAAGGTGCGGATCTTCACCTCGGGGTTGATGTCGCGCGCCATGCGCGCCATCACGTCGACCTTTGGTTGGCCCAGCGTGGACATGAAGGCGCCGGCCTGGCGGTTGAAGTTGGGGATGTCGAAAGTGTCGAAGTCGGCCAGGTGGAAGGCGCCAACGCCCATGCGCGCCAGCGTCAGCAGGTGCACGCCGCCCACGCCGCCGGCACCGGCAATGGCGACGCACTTGTTGCGCAACGCTTGCTGCTCCGCTTCGGTGACCCAGCCGATATTGCGCGAGAAGGCTTGGGCATAGTCGAATTGGCGTTGGGTATTGGATTCAGCCATGGCGTTTATTCCTGTTCGCGCAGCCGATTGATAATTCCCGCTTCTTCATGCGGCGAGAAGAATAGCGGATAGAAGGAACGTTCGTCGGAATCGGGCTGTCCGCCGAAGCGGCGGATCTGTTCCTTCATGTACGACAGTTCGATGTGCATCAGCACCCCGCGCACATTGACGCGCGGGTTGACCACTTCTTCGCCGAGCTGGCGGAAGCCGAGCATGCGCTGGTAGAACTGGCGGTGGCGCGGCGTGACTTCGATGAACAGCACGTCATAGCGGTGGATGTCGTAGGCAAACATGACGGCCAGGTGGATCAGCGCGGCCAGGTAGCTCTTCGATTTTGGCCCCATGTCGAAGGCCAGCTTGATGAATTCGCAGACGCGCTTGCCGCGCGCACGGAAGGCGTCGACCTCGGCGCGGAACAGCTGGTCGGCCAGGATGCCGGACGGGCTGTCCAGGCCCAGGGTCAGCGTGCCTACCGCTTCGTCACGGCTGTGCGCCATGAGCGTAACGCGGTTTGGATCATCGGTCAGTGCATGGGTGCCTTCCAGGCCACGCCAGGCGTACATCTTGTGGATCAGCATACTGGCCTTGCTGCGCCCTTCGGGCGTGTCGACCAGTCTGATTCCGAAGGTGTTCTCCCCGGTGACGATGTCCTGCATTTCCGCCAGCAAGCGGTCATCGCGAAAAGGGTCGTCGGCGCGTGTTGCCTCCAGCACAGTGTCGACCCGTTCGACCTGCTTGTACTGCATAGTCCCTCCCAGCGTAACTTGTCAGAATTTGTGGTCTTTTCGTAAATAAATAATGACAAGTTCAGCTTGCTGTCGCAACGGCAGCTCATGCAAGCGTGCGCAGGGTCGGCGCGAGCGAGCCCGCTCTCTATGAACGAGAGGCGTTTACCATTTCCTGGCGGTTATATTTCTTGGAAGCTTGATATGCCTGAATTGCTAGTCAGTTGTCGCTTTAACCTGCAGGCAGGAACAGGCTGAAGGTGACCTCGCTTGGCGTGCAATCAGACAGGCGCAGTTCGCCGCCGTGGGCGCGGGCGATTTCGCGCGCCAGTGCCAGGCCCAGGCCGACGCCCGCCACGCGGCGGTTGTAGGCATGGTCGGCGCGGTAGAAGCGGTCGAACAGGCGGTCGCGCTGCTCGAAGGCGATGCCAGCGGAAGCGTTGGCTACGTCGATTTGCCAGCCGGTGCCGGTGCGGCGGCCGGTGATGGCGATCCAGCCTTCCGGCACGCCGTATTTGACGGCGTTGCTGACCAGGTTTTGCAGCACTTGCCGCAGCAGGTCGGCATCGCCCAGCGCGTCCATGCGCGGCGGCAGGTCGAGCCGCAGGGGGCGCTCGGGCGCCATCATGTCCAGGTCATCGGCCAGCTCGCGCAGGATCGGCACCAGGTCGAGCGCCTGCATCGGGATCTGGAGCTGGCCGGCGTCGGCGCGCGACAGCATCAGCAGCTTGCGCACCACGTTGTCGAGGCGGCGCACTTCATCCAGCATGTCGGCCAGCGATTGCTCCAGTTCCGGGTAGGCGCCGGCCCGTTCGAAGGCGCGTTCCAGTTCGCCCTGCAGGATCGAGACTGGCGTGCGCAGTTCGTGCGCAGCATCGCCGGAGAAGCGGGCTGATTGCAGGAAGCTGCGCTCCAGCCGGTCCAGCATGTCGTTGAAGACGGTGACGAGGCGTTCGAATTCGAGCACTTCCTCATCGGCCGCCACGCGCTGCCGCAAATCGCTGGCGCGGATGCGTTCCATGACGCCGCTGAGGTGTTCGATCGGGCGCATGGCGCGGCCGGCCAGGTACCAGGCTACGCCGCCCACTGCCAGGCAAAGCAGGATCACGGCGCCGCCGAAGCGCCAGATGGTGGCCTTTAGCTGGGCCTCGGACAAGGTAGTGTTCACACCGAGCTGCACGACCACGCTGCCGCGCCGCGTCTGGCCGATGCGCCACTGCGTGCCGCCGCCATAGTAAGTACGCAGTTCGCTGTCGGCGGCTTCCGGCACCAGCAGGGAATTGGGCCAGTTCGGGCTTTGGTACAGCAGGCCTGCGCTGTCGTCCACCGCGCGCAGGATAGCGAAGTTTTCGGTGCTTTCGATCGGCGCAAAGCCGCTGAAGCTGGCGTTCAGGTGCGCATCGATGGAGGGCCACACAGCCGGCGTCCTGGTGCCGAAACCTGGCCCGGCAAGGTGCGCCACCATCATGCGGTCGATGATGCTGGCCCGGCGCGCGACGACCACCAGGGAGGAGGCGACGAACAGCACGGCGATCACGCCAATGGCGAGCCCGGTCGTGATCAGCGCAATGCGGATGCGGAAGGAACGGATGAACGGGCGGCGCGCCTGCTTCATGCGTCGCCGTCCGGCTTGCGCAGGCGGTAGCCGACGCCGCGCACGGCCTCGATCGCGACGTGTTCGGGCAGGGCCAGTTTCTTGCGCAGGCGCTGGATGCAGACATCGACCATATTGGTTTGCGGGTCGAAGTCGTAGCCCCACACATGCTCGAGGATCTGGGTGCGGGTGTAGACCCGGCCCGGCGCGCGCATCAGGTATTCCATCAGGTTGAATTCGCGGCTGGTGAGTTCGACCGCGCGGCCATCGAGTTCCGCCACGCGCGACAGGCGGTCGAGCTTGAGCGGTCCGGCCGTCAGCACGTTTTGCCGCTCGCCGCTCACCCGACGCAGCAGGGCGTGGATGCGGGCGATCAGTTCTTCCACGTAGAACGGCTTGGCGAGGTAATCGTCGGCGCCCAGGTTCAGGCCTTCCAGCCGGTCGTCCAGTTCATTGCGCGCGGTGAGCAGGATCACCGGCGTGTCGCGGCCATCGCGGCGCAGGGCCTTCAGGATCGCCAGGCCATCGCGGCCTGGCACCATGATGTCGAGCAGGATGATGTCGTACTGGCGTGACAGTGCGTAGTCATAGCCCTGGTTCCCATCTTCGCAATGGTCCACCAGGATGCCTTGTTCGCGCAATCCGCTGCATACAAAGCTCGCGATCCGCTGTTCGTCTTCTACCAGTAGGGCTTTCATCCCCAGCATTGTCAGGAAATGCCAAAGCGCCGTCAATGCGGGCGGCGCCCGATTACAGATTTGTAATCAAAGCGTTGGGCGTCCTGTCATTTTCGCCTGCTGTAATGGAGGGGTTCAATCACGGGAGACAGACCATGAGCCTCGGCATCTGGTTCAGGGAGCTAGGCAATGACCTGGCCGATATCTGCGGCGCCTTCAAGGACGTGTGCACCGACATCGCGGCGGCGGCGCGGAAGATCGCAGGGCCGCCTTACAAATGAGCTACAATCGTAAGCATGTATAACACCAGGTTGACCGTACAATCGTGCGGCTCTATAGTTTCGGGATGATCGCAGACTTCCAAGAACTTTCCGATAAAATCGACCGCCTTGCGGAACTCGCGCAGTCCTTGCGTCGAGAGAACGCTCAGTTGCGCCAGGCCAATGCAGCCCTGGTGGCCGATAACCTCGAATACCAACGCCGCCTGGGCGAAGCGCATGGCCGCGTGATGGCGCTGCTGGAAAAAATCCCCGCTGCCGAAGCAGACACTCCTGAGGATGCCCAATGATCCATGTCGACGTGACCATCATGGGCCAGCCGTACAAGCTGGCCTGTAAGGCCGATGAAGAACGCGCGCTGCGCGAAGCGGCCAACCTGCTCGACAAAAAGATGAGTGCAATCCGCGACGCCGGCAAAATCAAGGGCAACGACCGCATCGCCGTGATGGCGGCGCTGGGCATGGCGGCAGAATTCCTTGCATCGAAAACTGCCAACGGCGGCCCGTCGATGCTGGAAGTGCAGGAAAAGCTGGGCGCCATGCACAAGGTGCTCGACAATGCCCTGACCCCGCAAGAGAATCTCTTCTAATTCCCAAAAATTGTCTTAAAGGCCTTTCCCGCAAAACGTTTGAGGAGTAAACTTCGTGTCACCCTGCGGTGTTCGAGATTTGCCATATATTCCTTGAACCATTTACATGCATCGGTTGCGGAAATTTGTTCGACGGGCGTGAGCGTCACTAGTCTGATGAACCCGAAGTTGAACTAACTGTAACCACCTTGAACCGTAAGGTTCGGGATGCCGGCATAACGGCACAGGCGGGGCCTCATTCCATACGAAAGCGGTTGCCAGCACCCGAGGGTGCGCAACCGTTTTTTTACGCCCAGAGGAGTGCCATGCAATACTGGTTGATGAAGTCTGAGCCGGACGAAGTAAGCATCGACGATGTGATGTCTGCCAAAGGCAAGACGGTGCCATGGTTCGGTGTGCGTAATTACCAGGCCCGCAACTTCATGCGCGATGCGATGAAGATTGGCGACGGTGTCCTGTTCTATCATTCTTCCTGTCCCGAGCCGGGCATTGCCGGCATCGCGGAAGTGGTCAGCGGGCCTTATCCCGACGCCACCCAGTTCGATCCCAAGAGCCATTACTACGATGCGAAGGCAACGCAGGAACAGCCGCGCTGGATTTCCGTCGATGTGAAAGGCGTGCGCAAGACGCGCCTGCTGTCGCTGGCGGAAATGCGCACGCTGCCGCAGCTGGAAGACATGGTGGTGCTGCAAAAGGGCAGCCGCCTGTCGATCACGCCGGTCACGCCGGCCCAGTGGAAGCACGTGATGGCGCTGCTGAAGGGCGATTGATGGATTGGAGTCTGGCCGGCATCCTGCTCCTGATGGGGGCGGGAGGCGGATACGCGGCGGGCTTGCTGGGGATCGGCGGCGGCATGGTGCTGGTGCCCTTCATTACCATGATCTTCACGGCCAAGGGCTTTGCGCCAGGGCTGGTGGTGCACATGGCGATTGCCACTTCGCTGGCGACCATCATGTTTACTTCCTTGTCTTCGGTGCGCGCGCACCACCGGCATGGCGCCGTGCAGTGGCGCATTGTGGCGCTGCTGGCGCCGGGCATCCTGCTCGGTTCGTGGATCGGTCCCTGGATCGGCAAGCAGCTGAATACTTCGGCATTGTCGCTGCTGTTCGCGCTGTTCGTGGCGTTTTCGGCGGCGCAAATGCTGCGCAACAAAAAGCCTTCTGCAGGGCGCGAGCTGCCTGGCACGGCGGGCATGTTCGCAGCCGGCGGCGTGATCGGCACCATGGCAGGACTGGTCGGTGCCGGTGGCGGGTTTATCTCGGTGCCGTTCATGGCATGGTGTAATGTGCGTATTCATCATGCGGTGGCGACCAGTGCGGCGCTGGGCTTCCCGATCGCGCTGTCCGGCACCTTGTCGAATATTTACTTTGGCTGGTCGGAGCCCGGCTTGCCGCAGCATTCGCTGGGCTTTGTCTACCTGCCGGCGCTGGCCGTGATCGTGGCCGCCAGCGTGACCATGGCGCCGCTGGGCGCGCGCATGGCGCACCGGATGGATGTGGCGGCGCTCAAGCGCGTCTTTGCCGTGGTGCTGTTTGCACTCGCGGGATATATGTTCTACCACGCGTTCGCGTAGCGGGGGCGTGAAGCGGCATGGAGGAAGCAATGCAGGATGCACGGGTTGGATGCTGGGCGCTGTTCAAGGTTTTCTCGCACATGGCGATTCTGGGCTTTGGCGGCGTGCTGCCATTTGCTTACCGCCACCTGGTCGAACGCACGCAGTGGCTGACCGCCGCTGAATTCGGCCAGCTCCTCAGCATCGCCCAGCTTCTCCCCGGGCCTACGATCTGCAACCTCTCCGTGATGGTTGGCCAGCGCTACGCCGGCGCGGCGGGCGGTTTTTCCGCGCTGGCCGGGCTGCTGCTCGGCCCATTCTTCATTGTCATTGCGCTCGGCGCAGCTTACCAGGGCCTGGCTGGCCATCCACTCTTCGTCAGCGCCATGCGCGGCATGTCGGCAGCGGCGTCTGGACTGATTCTCGCGACGGCGCTCAAGCTGGCTGTCGGCATGTTGCGCAGCACCGCAGCCAAGCCGGCTGCACAGGGCGAGGCAAGCGAGTTGGCAGTGGATGTGGCGCGCACACTGCGCTGGAGGCGCTCGACGCAGATAGCACTGCTGGTGGCGGCGTTCATCGGGCTGGGCGTGGTAAAGGTTGGCCTGATTACGGTGGTTGCCACGCTGGTGCCGATCGGCTTCCTGCTGTTTGCTTTTGTGTGGAGGAAGCCATGAGCGACGACGTCAAACTGGGTGGCCTGGCCTGGCACCTGGCCGTGCTCTCGCTGACGGCCATCGGCGGCGGGGTAGTGCTGGTGGCGCCGGACGTGCACCATTACGTCTCGGTGCAAAACCACTGGCTGACGGACGAACAGTTCGCGTCCATGTACGCGCTGGCGCAAGCGGCACCAGGGCCGAACCTGCTGTTCGTGACGCTGATCGGCTGGATGATCAAGGGCTGGCTGGGCGCGGTGGTGGTGACGCTGGCGGCCATCGTGCCATCGTCTTGCCTGGTGCTGGCGCTGGGAACGGTGATCAACCGCCATGGCGGCGGGGAAGGGCGCTGGGCCGGTGCTTTGCGCGATGCGCTGGCGCCGCTGGCGGCCGGCATGCTGGCCGGCGCTGCGTGGACATTCCTGAGCGTGGCCGGCGCCGGGTGGCGCGGCATTGTGCTGGCGCTGGCCGCCGCTGCGGCGGCCTATACCACCAAATTGAATCCGCTCTGGCTGATCGCCTTAGGCGCGCTGGCCGGCGCTATTGGGCTGGTTTGAGCGGTAGGCCCACACCAGCATGATGATGGCGCCGATGATCATCGGCAGCGACAGCATCTGGCCGGAAGTGATCGGCAGGCCGGCCACGGTGATTTCCCAGTCCGGAGTGCGGAAGTATTCGGTGAAGAAGCGCGCGCAGCCATACAGCAGCACGTACAGGGCGCCCACCGCCAGGCGTGGACGGGCCTTGCGTGCGAATGGCCACAGGATGCAGAACACCAGGATGCCGTCCACCAGCATCTGGTAGATAGCAGAAGGGTGGCGCGGCATGGGGCCAACGTTCGGGTAGATCATCGCCCAAGGCAGGTTGGGATCGCTGACGATGCGGCCCGGCAGTTCAGCGTTGATGAAATTGCCCATGCGCCCGGCCGCGTAACCGAGCGGCACCAGTGGCGCGATGAAGTCGTACACGTCCAGCAGGTTGCGCTTGCGTTTGCGTGCCCACAGCGCCATGCCGATCAGCACGCCGAGGAAGCCGCCGTGGAAGCTCATGCCGCCTTCCCACACCTTGAAGATGCGCAGTGGCGTCAGCAGCATTTCGGGCTGGTAGAAGAAGACTTCCCCCAGGCGGCCGCCGACGATCACGCCCAGCATGCCATAGAACAGCATGTCATCCAGGTCTTCCTTGGTCCAGCCTTGCGCGGCGATGTGTGGCTGCTTGATGCGCACGCGGCCCAGCGCGATGAACATGGCAAAAGCCAGCACATACATCAGGCCATACCAGTGGATCGACACGGGACCCAGGTGGATGGCGACCGGATCGGGCATAGGATGCATTAACGCAGGCATTCAGATTCTCTTTCTCATTAATTCCAAAAAGCCGCGCAGCACGGGCGAGGCATTGTCGCACCGCCAGGCCAGGCCGGTTTCCACCAGCGGCGTGCTCTGGACCAGGGGCAGGTATTCCACGCCCGGCCGGCGCAAATTCGACACGGATTGTGGCACAAGTGCGATACCCATGCCAGCCGATACGAGGCTGACGATGGTTTGCATCTGGATCGCTTCCTGCCCCACCTCGGCGGTGATGCCCGCTTCGCGGAACACCGACAGGATGGCGTCGTACAGGCCCGGCGAGATATGGCGCGGGAAAATGATCAGCGGGATGCCCGCCAGCTTGCGCAGGTCGGCGGCGCGTGCCCGTGCCAAGGCCGGCAGGCCTGCCGGCGCGGCCAGTACCAGCGGTTCGCTCAGCACCGGCAGGTAATCGAGCTCCTGGCGCGCGCGGTCGGGCAAGGGCGGGATCAGCAGGCCGGCATCGACCCGGCCCTCCAGCAGGTCGTCGAGCTGCAGGTCGGAAGTGGCTTCCTTCAGCGTGATTTCGACTTGCGGATACTCGGCGCGATAGGCGCGCAGGGTCGGCGGCAGCACGCTGTAATCGGCGGAGGAGACGAAGGCCAGCGACAGCCGCCCGCTGGCGCCGGTGGCGGCACGCCGCACCAGTTCCGCCAGCCCGGCCGATTGCTCGAGCAGGCGGCGCGCCTCCGGCAGCAGCGCTTCCCCGGCTGCGGTCAGCGCCACGCCGCGCCGGTTACGTTCGAACAGCGGCGCACCCAGCATCTCCTCCAGCGCCATGATGGTTTGCGACAGCGGCGGCTGGGTCATGTGCAGGCGGCGCGCAGCGCGGCCGAAATGCAGCTCCTCGGCGACCGTGGCGAAGTAGCGCAGCTGGCGAAGTTCGATATTCATTCGCAAAGCATATCACAGCAGTGGTTATCATATATTTGACAACTCGCCAGGGGCAAGGCACCCTTAGACTCTTACTGAGGAGACCCCACCATGCCGCAATACCGTTCCTACACCACCACCCAAGGCCGCAATATGGCAGGCGCCCGTGCCCTGTGGCGCGCCACCGGCATGAAAGATGGCGATTTCAACAAGCCGATCATCGCCGTGGTCAACTCCTTCACCCAATTCGTACCGGGCCACGTCCACCTGAAGGACCTGGGCCAACTGGTTGCGCGCGAGATCGAAGCCGCCGGCGGCGTGGCCAAGGAATTCAACACCATCGCTGTCGACGACGGCATCGCCATGGGCCATGGCGGCATGCTGTATTCGCTGCCGTCGCGCGACCTGATCGCCGATTCGGTGGAATACATGGTCAATGCGCACTGCGCCGACGCCATGGTCTGCATTTCCAACTGCGACAAGATCACGCCCGGCATGCTGATGGCTGCCATGCGCCTGAACATCCCGGCCGTCTTCGTTTCCGGCGGCCCGATGGAAGCGGGCAAGGTGATCAAGGCCGTCAACGGCGGCGAGAAAATCATCAAACTGGACCTGGTGGACGCCATGATCAAGGCTGGCGACCGCACTGTCTCCGATGCCGACGTGGCGGAGATCGAGCGCTCGGCCTGTCCGACCTGCGGTTCCTGCTCCGGCATGTTCACCGCCAATTCGATGAACTGCCTGACCGAAGCGCTGGGCCTTTCCCTGCCGGGCAACGGCACCATCGTCGCCACCCACAGCGACCGCAAGGAACTGTTCCTGCGCGCCGGCCGCCTGATCGTGGAAATCACCAAGCGCCACTACGAGCAGGACGACTACAGCGTGCTGCCGCGCTCCATCGCCACCAAGGAAGCGTTTGAAAACGCGATGGCGCTGGATGTGTCGATGGGCGGTTCCACCAACACGGTGCTGCACCTGCTGGCGGCAGCGCATGAAGCGGGCGTGCCTTTCGCCATGGCCGACATCGACCGCATTTCGCGCAAAGTGCCTTGCCTGTGCAAGGTCGCGCCGATGACCGACAAGTTCCACATCGAAGACGTGCACCGCGCCGGCGGCATCATTTCCATCCTGGGCGAACTGGCGCGTGCCGGCCTGCTGGACACCACCCAGCACACCGTGCATAGCCCGACCATGGGCGAGGCCATCGAGAAATACGACATCAAGCGCAGCGACGACGCGGCCGTGCACCAGTTGTTCCGCGCCGCGCCGGGCGGCGTACCGACCCAGGTAGCGTTCTCGCAATCCGAACGCTATGCCTCGTCGGACCTGGACCGCAGCACGGGCTGCATCCGCGACCTGGAACACGCGTACTCGAAAGATGGCGGCCTGGCGGTCCTGTACGGGAACATCGCCGAAAAGGGCTGCATCGTGAAGACCGCCGGCGTCGATGAATCGATCCTCAAGTTCAGCGGCAAGGCGCGCGTGTTCGAAAGCCAGGACGCAGCGGTGGAAGGCATTCTGGGCGACACCGTGCACGAAGGCGACGTGGTCATCATCCGCTACGAAGGCCCGAAAGGCGGCCCGGGCATGCAGGAAATGCTGTACCCGACGTCGTACATCAAGTCGAAGGGCCTGGGCAAGGCATGTGCGCTGTTCACCGATGGCCGCTTCTCCGGCGGCTCGTCCGGCCTGGTGATCGGCCACGCCTCGCCGGAAGCGGCGGAAGGGGGCGCGATCGGCCTGGTGGAAGAGGGCGACATGATCGACATCGACATCCCATCGCGCACCATCAACCTGCGCGTCACGCCGGAAACGCTGGCGCAGCGCCGCGCAGCAATGGAAGCACGTGGCGCCGACGCATGGAAACCGGTGAACCGCGAGCGCTACGTCTCGCAAGCCCTGCAGGCTTACGCCGCATTGACCACCTCCGCAGACCGCGGCGCAGTGCGCGACCTCAGCCAGCTCGCCCGTAAGTAATCCGGTACTGGGCTGGGGTAAGGCCGGTCAGGTCCTTGAACATGCGCCGCATGCCGGAGTCGCTGCTGAAGCCCAGCTCCATGCTGATCGTGGTGGCGGATGCCCTGGTGTACACCAGGCGTTCGCTGACCTGTTTCAGCTTGACCCGGCGGATATAGGCTGCCGCCGGCATTCCAGCCGCTGCAAGCACCTTGCGCGCCAGCGTCCTCTCAGTCGTATGCAGCAGGGCGGCGACGCGCGTCAGCGTTGCTTCGCTGGCGGCCAACTGCTCGACCACAAGGTGCAGCTTGCGCAGCAGCCCGTCCTGCTGCTCGATCAGGTCGAGCATGTGGAAAGCGATATGCGTGCTTTCTTCCGGCCGCGGCAGAACCATCAGCCTGGTCAGCTCGCGGTAGGCTTCCTTGCCGAGCTTTGCTTCCACCAGCGCTTGCACAATCGGCAGGTAGCCATTGACGCCCGAAGCAGTCGCGGTGCGCTCGTTGAAGGCCAGCGTGCGTTCGAATTGCCAGCGCACCTTGGGGAAGCTGGTCGCGGCGAAATCCGCCAGCCACCAGGTAATCGTTGCGGCGTGCTTGTCAAGCCGGCCCGTTCCGGCTGCCAGGCATACGCCGGTGCAGTAGGACCAGAGTTGCACGCGTCGCGGCAGCGCGGCAAGGAGGGCGATGAGCGCTGTACTTGCTTCCAGCGTATGCGCGGCCTGGGCCAGCGACTGGCCCCAGAATCCCGGCACCAGCAGCGCATCCAGGGCGCCTTCGCCCAGCGCCGCGGCGGCGTTCAGTTGCTGGCCATGCGCGCATTCCACGTTGCCGGGGCGGGTTGCGACAAAGACCGGTTCGAACAGCAGCTCGCCGGCCCGCAGGTTGGCCGCGAGCAGCAAGTCCATGGCGCCGAACAGGCCGGCGGGCAGGCAGTTGGGGTAAAGCAGCAAGCCGATGCGCATGGCTGGAAATGGATGGAAAGTGTCAGATCATGCCATTGTAGGGGGGGCGTGCAGGGGGCGCACAATTTCGGCATGAAAATCACTCAACTTCGCAACGCGACGGCCGTCATCGAGTTCGGCCCGCATAAAATACTTGTCGATCCCATGCTGGCGCCGAAGGGCGCACTGCCGCCGCTCAAGCTGTTCGGGGCAAGGACGCGCAACCCGATCGTCGAGCTGCCGCCGGTGACGGAAGCTATCCTGGAAACGGTCACGCACTGCCTGATCACCCACTGCCAGAAGGGCCACTTCGACCACCTGGACCGTGCCGCCAAGGCCTGGCTGCGCAACAGGCAGATTCCCGTCATCTGCACCCCGCACGACGAGCCCTATTTGCGGCAGCGCGGCCTGAACGTGCAGCCGCTGGCGCCAAACCACCACGAACCGCAGCCGTTCTTCGACGGCCGCATCAGGACCGTGAACTGCCGCCACGGCAAGGGCCTGGTCAGCCTGATGATGGAACACGGCGTGGGCTACTTCATCGAAATGCCCGGTGAACCGAGCTTGTACCTGTCAGGCGACACCATCCTGACGCAGGAAGTGCTGGATTTCCTCGCGTGGCAGCAGCCCGGCGTCAGCGTAGTGCCGGCCGGCGGCGCCAGGTTCGACCTGGGCCACGAAATCATCATGGGGATAGGAGAGGTGCTGCAGTTCGCCCGCGCCACGAAGGGCATCGTGGTGGCGAACCATCTGGAAGCCCTGAGCCACTGCCCGGTTCAGCGGGCAGCGCTACAGGAAGAGGCGCAAGGCGCAGGCCTGGCCAGCCGCATCGTCGTGCCTGCGGATGGCGAGTCCCTTACTTGCGTTTCTTGAGGTCGTCAAAGGCCTTCTTGACGCGGTCTTTGCGGCGCTGTTCGTCGACGTTGTGGGCCTTGCGCTTGTCGAGGCCCAGCATCGGCTCGATAAACTCGAAAAAGACAAAGGCTGCAGCCATGGTGCCGGTGATCCACCACCACGACAGGTCGGCGAACTTCCAGACTTCAAAATACTTCAGTGCCACGAGGGCGATTATCAATAGAATAATGGGCATGGAAAACTCCTTAGTATTCCATCATAGCAATATCCAGCTAACGGTCAACCCATAATACGCAGCGCGCGTTGTGGAGTAGAATTGTGTCAGTTTTTTTCCTGGAGATGAAAATGAAACGTTCACTGTTGGTTGGTTTCCTGGTTACCGCGGCTTTCTCGTCGCAGGCCGCTTTCGCAAACGCTGACCTGGCCAAGGCCAAGAACTGCATGGCATGCCACGCTGTCGCCACCAAGCTGGTTGGCCCGGCATACAAAGATGTCGCTGCCAAGTACGCAGGCCAGAAGGATGCTGAAGCCAAGCTGGTTGCGAAAGTCATGAAGGGCGGTTCCGGCGTGTGGGGCGCAGTCCCAATGCCAGCCAACCCACAGGTGACCGAGGCGGAAGCCAAGACCCTGGTGAAATGGGTCCTGTCCCAGAAATGATGTAAAAGAAAAAATGGGGACGTACCCCATTTTTTTCGAAGAAGAGGGGACGTTGAACGTCCCCTTTTTTCTTTTACTTGATTACTTCAATGCGCACTTTCTTGTCGGCCTTGTAGCCGAACAGCGTCAGCGCACCATCCTTGATATCCCCCTTGGCGTCGAAGGCGATCGTGCCGCTGATGCCGTCATGCTTGACCTTCTTCAGGAAGGGCAGGTACTTGGCCGGGTCGGTCGACTTGGCATCAGCCATCGCATGGGCAATCGCCATCGTTGCGTCGTAAGCGTACGGCGCGTAAATCTGCACGTCGTAGCCATAGCGCTTCTTGAAGCGGCCGGCGAATTCATCCAGCTTCTTCTCCTGCTCCGGCGTCACGCCGCCGGCTTCCGCGCACACCACCACGTCGTCTGCGCCGCCCGACAGTTTCGGCAGTGCTTCGGTGCATATGCCGTCGCCGCCCATCAGTTTGGCCTTGATGCCGAGCGCCTTCATCTGGCGCAGCAGCGGGCCACCCACCGAGTCCATGCCGCCGAAGAACACCAGGTCCGGATTCTTGGAGCGGATCGACGTCAGGATGGCGTTGAAATCGGTCGACTTGTCGGTGGTGAACTGCTTGTCCACGATCTGCACGCCGGCGCCTTTCTTGGCCTCCTTCACGAATTCGGCGGCCACGCCTTGTCCATAAGCGGTACGGTCATCGATGACCGCGATGCGCTTGGCGCCCAGTTTCTGCGTCGCGTATTTACCCAGCGAGCTGCCCAGCTTGAAGTCGTTCGCCACCACGCGGAACGTGGTGTTGAAGCCCTGGTTGGTGTACACCGGGCTGGTAGACGATGCCGAAATCTGCGGGATGCCTGCGTCGTAGTAGATCTTGGACGCGGGGATGGTGGTGCCGGAATTCTGGTGGCCGATCACGCCCTGTACTTTGGCGTCGACCAGTTTTTGCGCTGCCGAAGTGCCCTGTTTAGGGTCGCCGGCATCGTCCTCTGACACCATCTCGAACTTGACCGCCTTGCCGTTGACCTTGAAACCCTTGGCGTTCAAGTCTTCCACCGCCATGCGGACGCCGCTCTGGTTGTCCTTGCCCAGGTGGGCGGACTGGCCGGACAGCGGGCCAACGTAGCCGATCTTGACCACTTCCTGGGCGCTCGCGGCGCCAGCAAAGGCCAATGCGATGGCAGCGATGATGGTTTTGGTTTGCATAGCACTTTCTCCTGAAACGAAAATGGGCCGCCATGCTGGCTGGCGGCCCACGGGCTCCCCCCCGATAATTCTCGTGTATTACTTGACTACTTCCATCTTGGTCTTGATGCCGCCTTTGTAGGTGAACAGGGTCAGCGCACCGTCCTTGATGTCGCCGAACTGGTCAAATTCGACCAGGCCAGTCACGCCCTGGTGCTTGATCTTGGCCAGTACCGGCAGGTATTTGGCAGGTTCGGACGAATTGGCTTTTTCCATGGCGTCGGCCATGGTCATGATGGCGTCGTACACATACGGTGCGTACAGCTGCACTTCCTGGCCGTACTTCTTCTTGTAGCGGGCACGGAAGTCGTCCATGTTCTTCTGCATGTCGGCAGTTACGCCGCCGGCTTCGGCGCAGGTCACCACGCCGTCAGCGGCAGCGCCGGCTGACAGGCGGTACAGCGCATCGGTACAAACGCCGTCGCCGCCCATGAATTTGGCATTGATGCCCAGCGCCTTCATCTGGCGCAGCAACGGGCCGCCGACCGAATCCATGCCGCCGAAGAACACCAGGTCAGGATTCTTGGACTTGATGTTGGTCAGGATGGCGTTGAAGTCGGTGGCGTTGGCATTGGTGAATTCCTTGCCGACCACTTGCACGCCCGGCAGGGCCTTCTTGGCGCCTTTGACGAATTCGTCGGCCACGCCCTGGCCGTATGCGGTGCGGTCGTCGATCACGGCGATCTTCTTGGCGCCCAGGTTTTTCACTGCGTAAGCGCCGAGGGTGCCGCCCAGCTTGTTGTCGTTGGCGACCACGCGGAAGGCGGTGTTGAATTTCTGCTTGGTGTACACCGGCGAGGTGGCGGCCGGGGAAATCTGCGGAATGCCGGCGTCATAGTAGATCTTGGAGGCCGGGATGGTGGTGCCCGAGTTCAGGTGGCCGATCACGCCCTGTACCTTGGCATCCACCAGCTTCTGCGCTGCGGTAGTGCCCTGTTTCGGGTCGCCTGCATCGTCTTCGAACTGGACGACGAACTTGACTGGCTTGCCGCCGATCTTGACGCCCTTGGCTGCCAGGTCCTCAACGGCCATGCGGGCGCCGTTTTCCATATCCTTGCCCAGGTGCGAGTTAGGGCCCGAGACAGGAGCCACGTGGCCAATCTTGATGGTGTCCTGGGCGTAGGCGCTGCCGGCAAATGCCAGCGCGATGGCAACAGGGATGAACTTGTTCTTGAACTGCATCGGGGGCTCCAGTCAAAAAGTCAGATTTGCCAGAGAAAATACAACAAAAACCCCGAATGGCAAAGAGGGAATTATTTCTGGCGGCTGGAATTGGCCTGCAGGTGTGTGATTTCCTGCTGCACGGCGCGGCTGACGATCTTGCCGATGGTGTCGTGCAGGCCCTCGCGGATTTCGGCCGTCAGGGCGTGCAGGGCGTGTTCCAGGACTTCGGCCATGCTGTCCTTGATGCGCTGCTCGAGCACGAAATCGACGCGGCTGGACAACTGTTGCAGCACCTGTTCGGAGATACGGCGCTCCAGCGCGTCCCAATCCAAGGCTTCTTCCAAAGCTGGTTTTGCTTCGGCGGCCGGCGCTGCGGCAGTGGCGGCGGCCGGGGCAGGCGCCTCGTCGTTCATGATTTCGGTCAGGACCGGGATGCTGGCGTCAAAAGGCTGGTTCATTAACTACTTGCCTACAGTGAGGTGTTTGAGCGGGAAGTCCTGGCGCTTGTAGGCAGCATAGCGCAGGCGGCCCGCCGCTGCATCTTCCTCGTCGGAAGAAATGACTTCGATCAAACGTGGAAAAGCCTCGAACTGCGCCGGGGCGCGGCGCGCCAGGTTGACCAGCAGGCCGGCTTCCGGCAGTTCGGTGGTGTCGCTGTCGGCCAGCACGATGGCGGAATCGGGCGCCAGCGGATCGTTGGCGTGCGCGTGCGGCAGGAAGTCGGTGGCGGAGAAGGTCCACAGGGCCTTGTCGAGCTCCGCCAGTTGCGCCGCATCTTCGGTCATCACGACGATGCGGGGAGTGCTGGCGTAGGCCTTGCGCAGCAGGCGGCAGGCATAGGCAACCTTGTCCGGCACGCCGCTGTGGAAGTCAATCTGCGTCATTATTTCTTTGAAGCGTGTCAGAAACGGAAGTTCGGCGATCCGTTTTTAGGCGTTTCGCGTTCGCGGCGGGCTTTCTCCGCAGCGGCAGCTGCGCGGTCGGCTTCAGCCTTGGCGGCGGCCACTTCTTCGGCGCTTGGTGCGCGTGGAGGCGCGGCCGATGTTGGCGGCGGGTTGGAATAGCCCGGCGGCAGCATTTTTACGGTCGGGTAGCCGGCTTCGGTCAGCATGCTGTCCCAGGCAGTTTGCTCAAAGCCGAGCTGGCGCGCACGACCGACCAGCAGGAACGGCACCTGGCCTTCGCTGCCGGCCTTTTTCATGGCATCAAAGTCGTCGTTGGTGGAAACGGTCTTTTCGCGGTAGGGAATGCCGCGGTTGTTCAGCAGCGTGCGGGCCATATTGCAGGCGGCGCCACAGTTGGCAGTGGTATACAACACCACTGGACGGGCGCGCACCACTTCCGCCAGTTCCGAGGGCAACTCGGCACCGCCGGTACCGCCGGTGTTGAAATTCTTAACTTCGGCCTTCTTGGCAGTGGCGGGCGGCGGCGTCTCCGTAAAGTGGGTGACGCCTTTTTCGTCCTTCCACTTGTACATCTGGGCGTGCGCCGCGCTGGCAGTCAGCAGCAGCAAAAGCAGGGCAGCGCGTTTCATTGACTCTCTATCTCCTTTAAGCCGCCATGCCGCTGTGGCGCAGCAGGGCGTCGATGGTCGGCTCTCGGCCGCGGAATGCGGTGAACGATTCCAGGGCCGGGCGCGAACCGCCGACGGCCAGGATCTCTTGCTGGAAGCGTTTACCAGTATCGGTGGACAGTTTACCGCCGTCCAGCGCCGCCGCTTCCTCGAAGGCAGCGTAGGCGTCGGCAGACAGAACTTCCGCCCACTTATAGCTATAGTATCCCGCCGCGTAGCCTCCGGCAAAGATATGGCCGAAGGAATGTTGGAATCGGTTGAAACTTGGCGGGATGATAACGGCGAATTTGCGGCGCACTTCGTCGATCACGTCCTGCACCGATTTGGCGCCGGACGGCTGGAAGTCGTAGTGCAGCAGCATGTCGAGCAGGGCGAACTCCACCTGGCGCAGGGTCTGCAGGCCGGACTGGAAGTTCTTGGCCGCCAGCATGCGGTCGTACAGGGCGCGCGGCAGAGGCAGGCCGCTCTTCACGTGGGCGCTCATGTGGCTCAGCACATCCCACTCCCAGCAGAAGTTTTCCATGAACTGGGAAGGCAGTTCCACCGCATCCCATTCGACGCCGGAAATGCCCGACACGGCCAGTTCCTCGACCTGGGTCAGCATGTGGTGCAGGCCGTGGCCGAATTCGTGGAACAGGGTAATCACTTCATCGTGGGTGAACAGCGATGGCTGTGGTACGCCGTCCACTTCCAGCGGCTCGGTGAAGTTGCAGGTCAGGTAGGCGACCGGGGTTTGCAGTTCGCCGTTCTTGATGCGGCGGCCGCGCGCGTCGTCCATCCAGGCGCCGCCGCTCTTGCCTTCGCGGGCGTACAAGTCGAGGTAGAACTGGCCTACCAGAACGCCGTCGCGCTCGATGCTGTAGAAGCGCACGTCCTTGTGCCAGACCGGTGCGGTGTCCGGGCGGATGGTGACGCCGAACAGGGTTTGCACCAGCTTGAACAGGCCGTCGATGACTTTATGTTCCGGGAAGTACTGCTTCACTTCCTGCGCCGAGAACGAGTACAGGTGCTGTTGCAGCTTTTCGGAGGCGTAAGGCAGGTCCCACGATTGCAGGTCGTCGATGCCCAGTTCCTTGCTGGCGTAGGCTTGCAGCTCGGCCAGGTCTTTCTCGGCGAAAGGGCGCGCGCGCTTGGCCAGGTCTTCCAGGAATTCGATCACCTGTTCCGGCGACTTGGCCATTTTCGGCACCAGCGAGACTTCAGCGAAGTTCTTGTAGCCCAGCAGGCTGGCTTCCTCGGCGCGCAGTTTCAGCAGGGTGGCGATATTGGCCGTGTTGTCCCATTCTTCGCGCTTGCTGAACGCATCGCCCAGGTCGGAAGCCTTGGTGGCGTTGGCGCGGTAGACCTTTTCGCGCAGGGCGCGGTTGTCGCAGAACTGCAGGATCGGGTAGTAGGACGGGAAGTGCAGGGTGAACATCCAGCCTTGCTTGCCGTCTTTCTCGGCCAGCGCCTTGGCGGCGGCTTTGGAATCGTCGGGCAGGCCGCGCAGCTCGGCTTCATCTTCCACCAGCAGTTTCCAGTCGTTGGTGGCGTCCAGCACGTTTTCGCTGAAGCGGGTGCTGGTAGCGGCGTGTTCTTCCTGGATGGCGGCGAAGCGTTCCTTTTTATCGGCCGGCAGCTCGGCGCCGCCCATGCGGAAGTCGCGGATCGCGTTGTCGATGATGCGCTGGCGCGCCGGCGACAGGGCGGCAAATTCCGCGCTGGCGCGCAGGGCCTTGTATTTGGCGAACAGCGCCTCGTTCTGGGCCAGGGCGGTCCAGAACTCGGTCACTTTCGGCAGGTTTTCGTTGTATGCGGCGCGCAGCTCGGGCGTGTCCACTACGTTGTTCAGGTGACTGACGATGCCCCAGGCACGGCCCAGCAGCTCGGTGGAATTCTCCAGCGGGGTGACGAAGTTATCCCAGGTCACGTTGTCGCTTGGAGCTTCCAGTTGCGCCACGGCGGTGCGGTTCTTCTCCAGCAGGTGCTCGATTGCGGGAGTGACGTGTTCGGGCCTGATCGCATCGAAACGCGGCAAGCCGCTAAAGTCCAGCAGGGGATTGTCAGTCATTCTTAACTCCTTAAAACCAGAAAATCGGTGTCAGACCCGCAGGGTCAGACACCGGTACGCGGCGGCCGCTGGTCAAGTGTCAGACCCCGTGGGTCTGACACTGGTTTACCGGTTCAAAGCGGTTTACACGCGTTCCGCCGACTCAATAGTATTCATCAGCAGCATGGTAATCGTCATCGGACCCACACCACCCGGCACCGGCGTGATATGCGAAGCCACTTCCTTGATGCCCGCAAAATCAACGTCGCCGCACAGCTTGCCGTTTTCGTCGCGGTTGATGCCTACGTCGATCACGATGGCGCCCGGCTTCACCATATCAGCAGTCAGGGTATTGCGGCGGCCCGTTGCTGCCACCACGATGTCTGCCTGGCGGGTGTGGTAGCCCAGGTCCGCAGTTCCGCTATGGCAGATGGTGACGGTTGCATTGGCTTGCAAGAGCAACAGGCCCATTGGCTTGCCGACGGTATTGGAACGGCCGATCACGACAGCGTGCTTGCCCTTCAGGTTGACGCCGGTCGATTCGATCAGCTTCATGCAGCCATATGGGGTACATGGCAGGAAGCCTTCCAGGCCTGTCATCAGTTCACCAGCGCTCAGCACGGAGTAGCCGTCCACGTCCTTGGAGGTGGCGATGGCTTCGATCACCTTGTGCGGGTCGATATGCTTTGGCAGTGGCATCTGCACCAGGATGCCGTGGATGCCTGGATCGGCATTCAGGGTAGCGATGCGGTCGAGCAGTGCTTGCTCGGTCATGTCTGCCGGATACTGCTCTTTCACGGAACGGATGCCGGCGTCTTCGCATGCCTTGACCTTGTTGCGCACGTAGACGTGGCTGGCCGGGTCGTCGCCGACCAGGATCACGGCCAGGCCAGGCTGTTTGCCCTTGGCGGTCAGTGCGGCGGCGCGGGAAGCGATTTCGGCGCGCAGTTTTTGGGAGAGCGCTACTCCGTCGATCAGTTGTGCAGACATGATTGCTTGGATTGGTGGAATGGAAAGTCGCCATTATAAATGGTGGCGGCCTTGTGCTGCATTGCACATGATTGTAAGCTTGCTAACAAATGATCTCTTATCAGTTCCTGATTGACGCCCAACTACGTCCCGACAAGACGCCTGATTTCTCGGCTTACCCCTTCTGCCTGCCCGCCGTGCGCCACCTTGGCCGGCTCGAATTCGACCCGGCGGTGACCTTCATCGTCGGCGAAAACGGCTCGGGCAAGTCGACCTTGCTGGAGGGGCTGGCAGTTGCGCTGGGCTTCAATGCAGAAGGCGGCAGCAAGAACTTCAATTTCGGCACCCGCGATTCGCACTCCTGCCTGCACGAATATCTGCGTCTTGCGCGCGGCGTGCGCAGGCCGCGCGATGGCTATTTCCTGCGCGCGGAGAGCTTTTTCAACGTTGCCTCCGAGATCGAGAATCTGGACCGGATCCCGGCTCCAGCGCCTCCCGTCATTGACTCCTACGGCGGCCGTTCGCTGCACGAGCAATCGCACGGCGAATCCTTCCTCACATTGCTGGAAAAGCGCTTCGGCGGCAAAGGCCTGTACATTCTCGACGAGCCGGAAGCTGCGCTGTCGCCGCAACGGCAGTTGCGTGCCCTGAAGCGCATCCACGAGTTGGTGCAGGAAGGCTCGCAGTTCGTGATTGCGACCCATTCGCCGATTTTGATGGCCTATCCGGAAGCCAGCATTTTCGTCTGCACGCCGGAAGGCATCCGCCAGCGCGCTTACGAAGACACGGAGCACTATGAAGTCATGCACGACTTCATGGCCAACCCGCGCGGGGCGCTCAAGAGGCTGCTAGCGACTCCGAAAGGACCCTGAACTGCACGCGCGGCACCGCGAAGCAGAATGGCGGGCTCGCATCTGCGCCCGCCATTGGGCAGGTCACCGACTGCGGCTCAAGCGGCAGCACCTCATCGAGCGGAATGGGCAGGCTGATTTCCGATTCCGCCATGCGGCCCAGGCCGGGGACCTCGATCATGGCCGTGTGCTGGCAGGCGAGGAAGCTGACCGCCTCTCGCCAGCTTGCGAAGGCGCCAGCCAGGCCGGCAGGAAGGCCGTGCAGCCCCGACACGCGGGCACGCGCTTCCAGCAGCGGCGCACTGCCGGCGCCCGGATCGATGACTGTTGTGTATTCCTCGCCATCGCGGGCGTGCACGAAGCGCGCCGGCAAATGCGTCGGCAGGATGTCGCTGAAAATGCGGGTCCCGAGCGCGTGCAGCGTGCTATCCATGACATTCCGAACGAAGTACACCTTGCCCGGCTCTTCAAGATAGAAGCGCCAGTTGCTTTGCAAAGGTGACGGCAGCAGCCGGCGCGCCGGCCCCGCCAGCGCCGGACCAAAGTGGCCATGGCGGTAAGTGAGAATGCTGAATGGTGTGAGGCCATTGCGTTGCCATAAGCGCACGCCAGCGGGCACCATGGCCTGCGCGCTCGCCGCATCCATCATCCAGGTCAGGTAGACGACATTGCGCACATCGCTTTCGAGCATCAGGAACGGCAGCCGCGAAAACACGGCGCGGCGGGCGGCAGCGATGCGGCGGGAATTTGCCAGGCGGGCGAACAGGCGGCCTGTGACGCCGGGGGTCGGGTGAACGTAATTATTGGTCATATCGCGCAATCATAGGCGATTGACCTGGCGCATTGCTGGAGGAGCCCTTCAACCCGCGTCACGGATTTTGTCCGAAGTGAAGGGCAGGGCGGGGCGCCGCAGCAGCATCTCGCGTGCGGCAGCTTCCGGCAATGGGCGGCTGAAGTAATAGCCCTGGATTTCGTCGCAGCCCTCGGCAACCAGCAGCCGCACCTGGTCCTCGGTCTCCACGCCCTCAGCGATGGCTTTCAGGCCCAGGCTGTGCGCCAGGCTGATGACGGCAGTGACGATGGCGTGGTCTTCGGCATTGCTGGCCAGGCCGGACGTAAAGCTCTTGTCTATCTTCAGCCGGTCCACGGGGAAGCGCTTCAGGTAGCTGAGATTCGAGTAGCCGGTACCGAAATCGTCGATCGCGAGGTTGATGCCGATGGCGCGCAGGCGCTGCATCAGCGCGATGGAACCCATGGGGTCGCCCATCGACAGGCTTTCGGTCAGTTCCAGTTCCAGCAGGCCTGGGGCGACGCTGAAGCGTGCCAATGCATCTTTCACCGTCGTGTCGAAATCCTGCCGCGCAAATTGCGAGGCGGCGATATTGACTGCCACCGGCACCACGGGCACGCCCGCATCCTGCCATTCGCGCAAGCTGGCGCAAGTCTTTTCCAGCACCCATTTGCCGATATCAACAATCAGGTTGCTTTCCTCCGCCACCGGGATGAATTCCATCGGCGGCACCAGGCCTAGTTCAGGTGACTGCCAGCGCAGCAGGGCTTCCAGGCCAATGATGCTGCCGTTGCGCAGGTCCACTTGCGGCTGGAAGTGCAGCACGAACTCCTCACGCTGCAAGGCACGCCGCAAGCCTTGCTCCAGCGTCAGCCGCGCATCGAGACGGCGCTGCATATCGGGTGTGAAGAACTGCACGTTGCTGCAGCGCTGGCCTTTGCAGTGGTACATGGCGATATCCGCATGGCGCAGCAATTCTTCCGCATCCCGGCCATCATCAGGGTAGATGCTCAGGCCGATGCTGCCGCTGATGATGTGCTGCTGGCCGGACAGCATGACCGGTTCCGCCAGCCGTTCGCTGATGCGCTGCGCCAGCATGGCTGGTGTCAGGTGCCCCGGCGAGCTGTCCAGCAATAGCACGAACTCGTCGCCACCGAGGCGAGCCACGGTATCGCTGTCGCGCACGCAGGAGCGCAGCAGCGAGGCCACAATGCGCAGCAACTCGTCACCGACTGCGTGGCCGCGCGTGTCATTGATCTGCTTGAACTTGTCCAGGTCGACGAAGGCGACCGCAAGCGAGGTGCCGGCGAGGCGCGCTTTCTCGATTTCCTCGCCCAGCCGTTCGAGGAAATAGGCGCGGTTGGCCAGGCCGGTCAGCTCGTCGTGCGTGGCGCGGTGGCGGATCGCGACTTGCTGCAGGCGCTCGGTGACATCGTGCGCCGCGTGCATCACCGAATCGCGATTATTGAAGCGCATCGAACAGCCAAAGAATTCCACGTCTACCGGTTTGCCGTCCAGCCGCAGCAGGCGCAGTTCGCTGCGCGGGCGCTGGTGCACCTTGTCGAGCTCCATCGGGGTCCAGGCTTCGACGGCCGCATGGAACTGTTCCGGCACCCGGTCCATGGCCAGGGTGCCAAGCAATTGCTCGGGAGAGGCCGCCCCGAACAGGCGCAAGGCGGCACGGTTCAGGAAAGTGATGCGGCCGTCGCAATGGATCCAGATTGCATCCGGCGCCAGCTCCACCAGGTTGCGATAGCGTAGTTCGCTCTCCTGCAGGAACTGGTTCTTTTCATAGAGCTCACGGCTTTTTTGCTCGAGCAAAGACTCCGCCTCCTTGCGCGCAGTGCGTTCGCGCTGCAGGGTTCGGGCCGAAACGAGGTCGGGCGTAGTCTCCATGATTCCGAGTATACGTAGGAGCTTTCCTACCGACAATTAACCGTTGAAACCATTTGTAGATCCGCAACGCATTTCACAATATAAAATCAATTTCCGCAATTTGAAAAACAAGGGATTCGCTGATAGAATCCTTCACACTTAGCCAAAGTCTTAGTAAATAATCACCAGCACCGTCCGGAGCACACAGGGTGGGGCGCCTTCAATCGATAGGAGACTAGTTACATGTCAGCTCAACTTGACCAGGTCACGGCACAAACGGCCAACGATCCTGATGCACAGGAAACCAAAGAATGGCTGGAGGCGTTGGAAGCCGTCCTGGAAAACGAAGGCCCTGAACGCGCCCATTACCTGATGGAGCGACTGGTCGACCTGGCCCGCCGCCGCGGCGCCGACATCCCGTTCTCCGCCAATACCGCCTACGTCAACACCATCCCCGCCCACAAAGAAGCCCACTGCCCGGGCAACCTGGAATACGAAGAGCGCCTGCGCTCGTGGATGCGCTGGAACGCGATGGCGATGGTCGTCAAGGCCAACCGCGCCGACGGCGACCTGGGTGGCCACCTGTCCTCCTTCGCCTCGCTGGCGAACATGCTGGGCATCGGCTTCAACCACTTCTGGAAAGCCGAGAGTGAAAACCACGGCGGCGACCTGCTGTACATCCAGGGCCACTCGTCCCCAGGCGTCTACGCGCGCGCCTTCCTGGAAGGCCGCCTGACTGAAGAGCAGCTGCTGAACTTCCGCCGCGAAGTGGACGGCAAGGGCCTGTCCTCCTACCCGCACCCGAAACTGATGCCTGACTTCTGGCAGTTCCCGACCGTGTCGATGGGCCTGGGCCCGCTGATGGCGATCTACCAGGCGCGCTTCCTGAAGTACCTGCACGCTCGCGGCATCGCCAACACCGAAGGCCGCAAGGTCTGGGCCTTCTGCGGCGACGGCGAGATGGACGAACCGGAATCGATGGGCGCAATCGGCATGGCTGCCCGCGAACAGCTGGACAACCTGAACATCGTGGTCAACTGTAACCTGCAGCGCCTGGACGGCCCGGTGCGCGGCAACGGCAAGATCATCCAGGAACTGGAAGCAGACTTCCGCGGCGCCGGCTGGAACGTCATCAAGGTCATCTGGGGCCCGGGTTGGGACAACCTGCTGGCACAGGACAAGGACGGCATCCTGCAGCGCGTGATGATGGAAACCGTGGACGGCGAATACCAGAATTACAAGGCCAAGGACGGCGCCTACGTGCGCAAGCACTTCTTCGGCAAGCATCCGAAGCTGCTGGAAATGGTCGCCAACATGTCCGACGACGACATCTGGCGCCTGACCCGCGGCGGCCACGATCCGCACAAGATCTACGCTGCATTCAAGCAGGCCAACGAATCCGTCGGCAAGCCAACCGTGCTGCTGGTGAAGACCGTCAAGGGCTTCGGCATGGGCAAGTCCGGCGAAGCGCGCAACACCGCGCACCAGACCAAGAAGCTGGACGACGAGGCAATCCGCGAAATGCGCGACCGCTTCAACATCCCGATCCCGGACGACAAGCTGAAAGACATCCCGTTCTTCAAGCCGTCCGACGACGCACCGGAAATCAAGTACCTGCACGAGCGCCGCAAGGCACTGGGCGGCTACCTGCCGTCGCGCCGCATGAAGGCGGACGAACAGCTGGTGGTGCCGGGCCTGGACGCCTTCAAGGCCGTGACCGACCCGACTCCGGAAGGCCGCGAGATTTCGACCACCCAGGCCTTCGTGCGTATCATCACCGCACTGCTGCGCGACCAGTCGCTGGGCCAGCGCGTGGTACCTATCCTGGTTGACGAGTCCCGTACCTTCGGTATGGAAGGCCTGTTCCGCCAGATCGGCATCTTCAACCAGCAAGGCCAGTTGTACGAGCCGGTCGACAAGGACCAGGTGATGTACTACCGCGAAGACAAGGCCGGCCAGATCCTGCAAGAGGGTATCAACGAAGCGGGCGGCATGAGCTCGTGGATCGCTGCGGCGACCTCGTACTCGACCAACAACCGCGTGATGATCCCGTTCTTCACCTACTACTCGATGTTCGGCCTGCAGCGCGTTGGCGACCTGGCATGGGCAGCTGGGGACATGCGTGCGCGCGGCTTCCTGATGGGCGGCACCGCCGGCCGTACCACGCTGAACGGCGAAGGCCTGCAGCACGAAGATGGCCACAGCCACATCATGGCAGCCACCATCCCGAACTGCGTGCCGTACGACCCGACTTTCGGCCACGAGCTGGCAGTGATCGTGCAGGATGGCCTGCGCCGCATGGTCGGCGAGCAGGAAGACGTGTTCTACTACATCACCATCATGAACGAGAACTATGCCCACCCAGGCCTGAAGCCAGGCCAGGAAGAGGGCATCCTGAAAGGCATGTACCTGCTGCAGGAGGGCGACAAGGCCGCCAAGCAGCGCGTGCAGCTGATCGGTTCGGGCACCATCCTGCGCGAATCCATCTTCGCAGCGGAACTGCTGAAGAACGACTGGAACATCGCCGCCGACGTGTGGTCCGCTCCTTCGCTGACCCTGGTGGCGCGCGAAGGCACCGACTGCGATCGCTGGAACATGGTCAACCCGACCAAGGAACAGCGCGTGCCTTACGTGACCGGCCTGCTGAAGGACACCACCGGCCCGATCGTTGCAACCACCGACTACATGCGTGCATTCGCTGAACAGATCCGTCCTTACATGCCGGAAGGCCGCACCTACAAGGTGCTGGGCACCGATGGCTTTGGCCGTTCGGACAGCCGCGCCAAGCTGCGCGAGTTCTTCGAGGTGAACCGCTACTACATCACCGTCGCATCCCTGCGTGCCCTGGCGGACGAAGGCAAGATCGCGATGTCGGTTGTGGAAGACGCCATCAAGAAGTACGGCATCAACCCGAACAAGCCAAATCCGGTGACCCAATAAATAAGAAGACGGAGCAAACACTATGAGCATGGTTGAAGTGAAAGTCCCGGATATCGGCGACTTCAAGGAAGTTGAAGTCATCGAACTGATGGTCAAGGTGGGCGATACGATCAAGGTTGACCAGTCGCTGGTGACCGTTGAATCGGACAAGGCATCGATGGAGATTCCTTCGTCGCAAGCTGGCGTCGTCAAGGAAATCAAAGTGAAGGTCGGCGACAAAGTCGCTGAAGGCTCGCTGCTGCTGATCGTGGAGGCCTCCGGTGCTGCCGCAGCTCCGGCAGCCGCGCCAGCTGCCGCCGCCGCCCCTGCGGCCGCGGCCCCAGCGCCCGCAGCCGCACCGGCGCCAGCCGCCGCTGCGCCAGCCGCAGCCTCCGCCGGCCCGGTCGAAGTGAAGGTGCCGGACATCGGCGACTTCAAGGAAGTGGAAGTGATCGAAGTGCTGGTCAAGGTTGGCGACACCATCGCCAAGGACCAGTCCCTGGTGACCGTCGAATCCGACAAAGCCTCCATGGAAATCCCATCGTCGCACGCCGGCGTGGTGAAGGAAGTGAAGGTCAAGGTTGGCGACAAGGTTGCTGAAGGCTCCGTGGTACTGGTCGTCGACGCCGTTGGTGGCGCAGCCGCCCCCGCGGCAGCTCCTGCTGCGGCCCCGGCTCCAGCGGTTGCCGCAGCGCCGGCTCCGGCCGCCGCAGCTGCACCAGCCCCTGCGCCAGCTGCAGCCCCGGCAGCCGCACCGGCCGTCGCCGGCGCAACCGGCAAGATGGCCCACGCCTCCCCATCCGTCCGCAAGTTCGCGCGCGAACTGGGCGTGGATGTGACGCGCGTTGGCGGCACCGGCCCGAAAGGCCGCGTGACCCAGCAGGACGTGCAGAATTACGTCAAAGGCATCGTTTCCGGTGCAGTAGCAGCGCCGGGCGCCGCAGCCGCACCGGCAGCCGGTGGCGGTGCAGGCCTGAACCTGCTGCCATGGCCATCGCTGGACTTCAGCAAGTTCGGCGAAACCGAACTGTCGCCGCTGCCGCGCATCAAGAAGATCTCCGGCCCGAACCTGCACCGCAACTGGGTCATGATCCCGCACGTGACGCAGTTCGAAGACGCCGACATCACCGACCTGGAACAGTTCCGCGTGGACAGCAACGCAGCGAACGCCAAGAACAAGGATGCCGTCAAGCTCACCATGCTGGCTTTCGTGATCAAGGCTTCCGTCACCGCGCTGAAGAAATTCCCGACCTTCAATTCGTCCCTGGACGAGAAGGGCGAGAACCTGATCCTGAAGAAGTACTACAACATCGGCTTCGCCGCCGACACGCCGCAAGGCCTGGTGGTACCGGTCGTGAAGAACGCCGACCAGAAATCGGTGACCCAGATCGCCAAGGAAATGGGCGAACTGTCGCTGGCCGCTCGCGAAGGCAAGCTGAAGCCGACCGACATGCAGGGCGCCTGCTTCACCATTTCGTCGCTGGGCGGCATCGGCGGTACCGCCTTCACCCCGATCGTGAATGCACCCGAAGTGGCGATCCTCGGCCTGTCCAAGTCCTCCATGAAGCCAGTATGGGACGGCAAGCAATTCGTGCCGCGCCTGATGCTGCCGCTGTCGCTGTCCTACGACCACCGCGTGGTCGACGGCGCGTCCGGTGCACGCTTCGCCGCATACCTGGCCGAAGTGCTGGCCGATATGCGCAAGATCCTGCTGTAAGGAGGCCGCGATGATCGAAGTTAAAGTACCGAACATCGGCGACTTCAAGGACGTCGAAGTGATCGAACTGCTGGTCAAGGTTGGCGATACCGTCAAGGTCGACCAGTCTCTGGCCACCGTCGAATCCGACAAGGCATCAATGGAGATTCCATCGACCCACGCTGGCGTGATCAAGGAACTCAAGATCAAGGTTGGCGACAAGGTGAGCGAAGGTTCCGCGCTGATGGTGCTGGAAGAAGCTGCGGGTGCTGCAGCTGCTCCCGCTGCTGCCGCGCCAGCCCCTGCGGCCGCGGTTCCGGCCCCCGCAGCGGCGCCTGCTGCAGCACCGGCCGCCCCGGCGGCCGCACCGCAAGCCGGCGGCTACGCCGGCCAGGTCGACATCACCTGCGACATGATGGTCCTGGGCGGCGGCCCAGGCGGCTACTCCGCCGCCTTCCGTTCCGCAGACCTGGGCATGAACACCGTGCTGGTCGAGAAATACGCGACCCTGGGCGGCGTCTGCCTGAACGTCGGCTGCATCCCGTCGAAAGCCCTGCTGCACCTGGCAGCCGTGATTGATGAAACCAGCCACATGGCCAAGAACGGCGTCACCTTCGCCAAGCCGCAGGTCGACATCGACCAGGTGCGCAGCTACAAGGAAGGCGTCATCAAGAAGATGACTACCGGCCTGGCCGGCATGGCCAAGATGCGCAAGGTGAACGTGGTGCAGGGCGTTGGCCAGTTCCTGAGCCCGAACCACATCGAAGTCACTGCAGCCGACGGCAGCAAGAAAGTAGTCCAGTTCAAGCAAGCCATCATCGCCGCTGGTTCCAGCGTGGTGAAGCTGCCATTCGTCCCTGAAGACAACCGTATCGTCGACAGCACCGGCGCACTCGAACTGCGCTTCATGCCGAAGAAGATGCTGGTCATCGGCGGCGGCATCATCGGCCTGGAAATGGCAACCGTGTACAGCACCTTCGGCGCGCGCATCGACGTGGTCGAAATGATGGACGGCCTGATGCAGGGCGCCGACCGCGAAGCCGTGAAAGTCTGGCAGAAGTACAACGAGAAGCGCTTCGACCGCATCATGACCAAGACCAAGACTGTCGGCGTGGAAGCGCTGCCGGAGGGTATCAAGGTCACCTTCGAAGCCGCCGAAGCCGGCGCCACCGCACCGGAACCACAGGTCTACGACATGGTCCTGGTAGCAGTCGGCCGCAGCCCGAACGGCAAGAAGCTCGCTGCCGACAAGGCCGGCGTGATCGTCACCGACCGCGGTTTCATCAACGTCGACAGCCAGATGCGCACCAACGTGCCGCACATCTTCGCGATTGGCGACATCGTCGGCCAGCCAATGCTCGCTCACAAAGCCGTGCACGAAGCGCACGTTGCGGCAGAAGCAGCCCACGGCGAGAAAGCCCATTTCGACGCCAAGATCATCCCATCGGTGGCCTACACCGATCCGGAAGTGGCATGGGCCGGCATTACCGAAGATGAAGCGAAAGCCAAGGGCATCAAGGTCGAGAAGGGCCACTTCCCATGGGCAGCCAGCGGCCGCGCTGTTGCGAATGGCCGTGACGAAGGCTTCACCAAGCTGCTGTTCGACGCGGAAACCCACCGTATCATCGGCGGCACCATTGTCGGCACCCACGCCGGCGACATGATCGGTGAAATTGCCCTGGCAATCGAGATGGGCGCCGACGGCATCGACATCGGCAAGACGATCCACCCGCACCCAACCCTGGGTGAATCGATCGGCATGGCCGCAGAAGCCTACGAAGGCGTCTGCACCGACCTGCCGCCGCCTCGCAAGCGCTAAGGCCGGGTCGAAGGGGAGGGCGGCTGGCGCGTGTCTATTGCGATCCAGTTGTCCTCCCAGGTTTTTCCCTCATCGGCGGAATAGGCCTGCTCGAAGCGCCATTGGTCCGCGCTGACTGGAATGATCAGGAAGCGCACCATGATCTTGCGGCCATTCAGCGTATCCTGGCCGAAGAACGTCCCATGCCCCTGTTGGAAGCTGCCTTGCACTGGCTCTGTCATTGCGCCGTTGGCGAGGTTCGCGAAGTGAAGGCTCCATTGCCCGGAAGCCGGCTGGTACAGGCGAAGCGACACGCCGGCGATCCTCCCGGCAGCACCTTGTACGTCAAATTCGACGATATTTGCCCGTTTTCCCATCAGGGGCGTGACGGTCGTGGTGCCTGCATATTCGAGCCATTCGTGGCTGCCGCTAAGCGGCTGTTTGAGCCGCCGCAGCTTTGTTTCCCATTTCCCCAGTTCCCAATTGAAGTCCTGCTGGCCGTCGCTGACTGGTGCAGCCGCTGCGGGGGCGCCGATGCAGGCGAAGAAGACCAGAAGCGCAATGCATGCAGTTTTCATGGGGATATGCCGGCGTCGAAGGGTGTTGCCCGATCATAGTCTCGGCGCAGCTGCCCGAACAGGGCCATCGCAGGCGTTTTTCCTGGGGCCAGGCGGGGTGCCGGGACCCGCGGCAATTTGCGTTGCCGCGGGCCGTTCCGGTAGTCGTTGCAGGGGTTGATTGAAACCGCGTTCAGGCGACTTCGATCCAGCAGGCAAAGATAGGGTGGCCGTCGATGATCATCGGTGGTCCGGCGCGGTGGGCGCGGAAGCCGGCACGGCGCAGCAGGCGTTCGATGCCAATCGGCGATACCGTAATCAGGCGCTTGGCGCCGTTGGCTGCAGCGAAAGCAATCGATTCTTTCAGCAGTTCAACAGCTACTTCTGAAGAGAACTGCGACAGCGCGGACATGGTGCGGCTGTTGAAATCCACTGCGGCAAAGCGCGACAGTTCCCAGATTTCGTCGCTGCGCGGCACTTCTGCGCCATTCATCAGTTGCGGGAAGATTTCTCCCAGCAGGTAAGGCTGGCTGGTCGGCAGCAAGCGGGCGCAGCCGTTGACGTTGCCATCGTCGTCCTGCGATACCACGTACAGCGTGTCGGGACGGTCGAACTGGTCAAGTTCTTCGCCGTTGCGCGTTTCCAGCTCCCAGCCCAGCATCTCGATAAAGACCTTGTGGCGGTAATGTGCGACTTGCGTATACAGTTGCTTGCCAATGGTGTTGCTGCTGCCCGCGATTCGATTCATGCCCTGCTCCGGAAAGAAGAGTACTGTTGATGTGAGCTGTCATTGAACTATTTTTAACGCTGCGCTGGAACTGTAAATTCTGACAGTCCGGTGGGCAATCGTGCACAGGGGCTTAGCCCGAATATCGCTCCTCCAAAGCTGAAAGTGTGGTTTTTTGCCAATCCATCTGGTCAACAAAGCCCGCCAGCGCCGCCAGCGTCGCGTCGAAACCGAGGTCGCGCCCGGCCTCGTCCACCAGCATCAGGTTGCTGCGCGGCTCGTCGACCCGCTGCAGCTTGGCATGGCCGACCATGCACCAATCCCAGCCCAGCGTGATGGCTGGCTGTCCGTCACTCAGCCATTCTGTGTAGCCGGCGATGGTGGCTGAACAATCCTCATCCAGGCCCGATAAGAGATGTCGCAAGGGAATGCCCTGCAGCTGGAGCAGGGTCATGCGGATGTAACCGTCGTGTGATAAAGCTAGCATGTTGTTGCCAAGGAAAAGCTTGATACCGCACAGCCGGTGCGGTGCGGGGGCGGCGGGATCACGCTTGGTAGCGTGATTGAATATTCAGCAGTGTTTCATCTTGCCAATTGTAACCATCGACGAAGCGACTGAGCAAGGCGTCGCTCTGCGGCCAGTCGCAGCCTCCGCCGGGCTGGACACTCAGGCAGATATTGCTGCGTGGTTGGCCCACGCGGCGCAGTGCAATCTTGTCCAGGCCGGCGAGCAGCTCCCAGTCCCAGCCGATAGTCAGCGCGGGCTGCTCTTGGCTGACCCATTCCGTATAGCCGCTCAGTTGGCAGGGAATGGCCGCCTCGCCGCTCGGCGGTGGCATGTCGTTTTCGTCGAGACCAGAAATCAAATGCTCCAGGGAGCGCTGTTGCAGCGCCTGGAAGGGCATGCGGAGATCAGCCGTGTCAAACATGTTGTCTAGGCTTTCTAGAAAGAAATTTGCCCGTCGTCGGGGTCTTGTTTCGATATTTGAAGCCGGGTAGCGCAGAAAAGCAACTGTCAACTTTGACAGTTACGTTCGTTGTATTTCTGTTGTCAGGCTGAAAATGTTGCGAAAAACTGCGGACAGGCGTCATTTTCTCGTTATGATCGATAAGTGATTCACTGACGTAACGTCAGTTTTGGAAGGAGGGCGAGGTGGATTTTTCCGACTGGCAGGAAGGCCAGCTACAGGCGTTGTTAACTGCCCAGACAGAAGAACAGCTTTTTGCCGTGCTGGAGGCAGCTGCCCGCAGCCTTGGCTTTGATTATTGTGCCTATGGTCTGCGCATGCCTTTGCCGCTGACCAATCCCAAGACCTACCTGCGCAATAATTATTCGAGCGCCTGGCAGCAGCGCTATGCTGAACAGAATTATCTGGCATCTGACCCGACAGTGGCGCACGGTATGCAATCGGTGCTGCCGCTGGTCTGGACCGAGGACCTGTTCAAGGCCAATCCCACATTCTGGGACGACGCGCACGCCCACGGCTTGCGGGTGGGCTGGGCCCAGTCGTCCTATGACGCCAAGGGCGTGGGCGGGCTGCTGACCCTGGCCCGTTCGCATGACCCGCTCAGCCAGTCTGAACTGCGCGCGCAGTCGCTGAAAATGACCTGGCTGGTGCAGGTGGCCCATGAAGGGATGGCGCGCCTGGTGTCTGCCAGGGCGGCGGTCGAGGCGCCGGTGCTGACCCAGCGCGAGATCGAAGTGCTGCGCTGGACTGCCGACGGCAAGACCTCGGGAGAAGTGGGCGAGATCATGAACATCTCGGAACGCACCGTCAATTTCCACGTCAATAATGCCCTCGAGAAACTGGGCGCTGCCAACAAGACCGCCGGCGTGATCAAGGCCGCCATGCTGCGGCTGCTCTAGGGCGCTGTCAACACTGACAGTGCCGGCCGCGCCGCGTTTGCGGTGTAATGCTGAGCATGTTCCCACCATCCCTGACAGGCGCGGGCCGCGCCTTCATCGAGCTGTCGGCCCACAGCATGCCCACCAGCGGGCAAGCGCTCCCATTCGTGCTCGGGCGCTATGACGGTGCGGTCTACCTGCCGTCCCTTTTTGAACACCATGCCATCGCTTTCCCGCCCGAGCTGCAGCGCAGCGTGCGTGCGCGCCAGGCCGAGTACCTGGCGGGGCGCCTGTGCGCAGCGGCTGCGCTGACGCCCTTCGGCTGGCGCAACTATCGCGTGGACAGCGGGGCGTGGCGCGAGCCGCTTTGGCCACCCGGGCTGCAAGGCAGCATCAGCCACACGGCCAGCCATGCGGCAGCCCTGGTGGCGCCGCGCACGGACTGGGGCGGGGTCGGCATCGACATTGAATCGCTGGTGGCGGCCGATGCGCGTGAATGGCTGCTGGGCAGCGCGGTCACGCAGCAGGAGCTGGCCTGGCTGATGCAGGGCGCACCGCGGCTGCCGCAGGAAGCCTTGCTGACACTGGCGTTCTCGGCCAAGGAAAGTTTTTTCAAGGCGGCCTTCCATCGCCTCGGGCGTTATATCGGTTTCGAGGATGCGCATGCTTGCGCGATTGCGCCGGCTGCCGGTGTGCTGCTGCTGCGCTGTGTCGCCGACCTGGCGCCAGGCCTGGAGCGCGGCCAGCTGGTGCCGGTGCGCTTCTTCTGGCTCGACCCGCACACGCTGTGCACCGGCGTGGCGCTGCGGGCTGTAAATGTTGACAGTGTTGCGGCAGACGGCAAGTCCTTACAGTGCTTGGCATGACCAAGTACTGTGAAGGCACATTGTGTTCCGAAACTATCCCCTGTTAAGCCGTTTCACCCTTCTTGTCCTGCTGCCGCTCGTTGCCGGCGCCACGGCGCTGCTGCTGCACCTGCAGTCAAGCCGCGCGCAGGACGAAGGCCGCCTGCAGGTGCGTGGCCTGGACGGCGAAACCACGCTCACCCGTGACCGCGACGGCGCGGTCGCCATCCGCGCCGGCAGTGCGCACGACGTCTACTTCGCCATGGGCTATGCGCATGCGCAGGACCGCCTGTGGCAGATGGAAGTCCAGCGCCGCACGGCGCAAGGGCGGCTGTCTGAAGTCTTCGGCCGCAAGACGGTCAAGCAGGACGTCTGGCTGCGTACCCTGGGCCTGTACCGCGCGGCGGAGAAATCCTTGCCGGCGCTGGGCAGCGAGGCGCGCGCTTCGCTCGAAGCCTATGCTGCCGGCGTCAACGCCTGGCTGGCGCAGGGGCAGGCACTGCCGCCGGAATTCCTGGCGCTGGACGTGCAGCCCGCGCGCTGGGAGCCGACCGATTCGCTGGCCCTGGTCAAGCTGTTCGCGCTGCAGCTGGCTGGCAACCTGGACCAGGAGCTGGAGCGCTACGCCGCGGCCCAGGTGCTTGATGCGGCACAGATGAAATCCCTGTACGCCGGCTATCCGGCGCAGGCGCCGGTCACGGTGCGCGCCGGCGAACAGGCCGGGCGCCAGCTGGCAGGGCTGTCGCAGCTACAGCAGTCCTTGCAGGAGCAGCTGCAGATCGGCGGGCGTGCAGTGGGCAGCAATGCCTGGGTGGTCGCGGGCCGCCTCACGGCAGACGGCAAGCCGCTGCTGGCCAACGACCCTCATATGGGCCTGCAGCTGCCCTCGCTGTGGTACGCCGTCAGCCAGCACAGCCCCGGGCTGCAGGTGGCCGGCATGAGCCTGCCCGGCATGCCGGTGGTGGTGTTCGGCAAGAACCGCGACATCGCCTGGGGCGGCACCAATATGATGGCCGATGCGCAGGACCTGTACTTCGAGCGCATCGATCCGCATGACGCTGCGCGCTACCAGGACGGCAAGGAGTGGCGCCGGTTCGATACCCGCACCGAGACCGTGCGCGTGCGAGCCGAGTTCCCGCATGCCTTGCGCGAACCGGTGGCGCCGCTTCGCATCCAGGTGCGCGAGTCGGTCCATGGCGTGCTGGTGGGCGACGTGGTGGGCAGCTTCGACCAGCCGCTGGCACTGCGCTGGACCGCGCTGGAAGAGGGCGATACTACCTACGAGTCATTCTTCAATATCAACCGCGCACGCGACTGGAACAGCTTCCGCGCCGCGCTGCGCTTCCATGTGGCGCCCGCATTGAACCTGGTCTATGCCGACCAGGCAGGGAACATCGGCTATGCCGGCGCTGGCCGCGTGCCGGTGCGTGCTGCCGGCCAGGGGGCGCTGCCGGCGCCGGGCTGGTCGGGCGATTACCGCTGGACTGGCTACATTCCGCCGGAAGCGATGCCGCACGCGCTGAATCCGGAGCGCGGCTACCTGGTCTCGGCCAACAACAAGGTGGCCGGCGACGACTACCCTTACTTCATCACCGGCGACTGGGCGCCACCGGCGCGTGCTGCGCGCATTGAGCAGATGCTGGCTGCCGAAGTGGCGGCAGGGCGCAAGATGACCCCGGCCACCATGGAACACATGCAGGGCGACCTGCTGAACCTCGAGGCGCGCCAGCTGCTGCCGCTGCTGACGGCCTACCAGGGCCGCAACGAACGCCAGAAGCGCGCGCTGGCCTTGCTGGCGCGCTGGGATGGCGTGATGGGCAAGGATAGCCAGGCCGCAGCCATCTACTGGGCCTGGACCAGCCACTTGCGCAGCGAACTGTTCGGCCCCAGCCTGCGCGGCTTCTGGAACCACGAAGTGCAGCAAGGACTGCTCGGCGCGGCCGCCGCCAACGCCGGCGCCGCCACCGTGGCCGAAGCGCTGGGCGCGCAGAAAGCGCTGTGGTGCCGCCAGCCGGTGGCGGGCAACTGCGATGCCGCACTTTCCAAATCCCTCGACAGCGCCCTGGACGAACTGCAGAAGCTGGCCGGCCGCGACATGGACGACTGGCGCTGGGGCAGCGTGCATGCCATCCACTTCCGCCACATGCCGTTCAGCGACGTCAAGCTGATGGACCTGGTGTACGGCCGCCAGCTGGCCAGCGGCGGCGCGCCGGCCACCGTCAGCGTGGCCAACGCCAGCTTCCAGGCATCCAAAGGCTATGTGCAAGGCTTTGGCGCCGCCTTCCGGCAAGTGATGGAGCCGGGCGCCGGCCCGCACCTGTACCTCAACTCCACCGGCCAGTCGGGCCATCCGCTGAGCAGGCACTACGACGACATGATCGGCGCCACGCAGTACCGCAGCCTGGCCGAGGCCGGCGCCGCCAAGGGCAGCGTGCTGGCCCTGACCCCCAATCCCGTGCAAGGAAAATGAAATGACACTGTTTGATGCATTTACCCGCAAGGCGCCCAACCAGGTGTTCCTGTCGATCGTGCTGGGGGCGCTGGCCGGCATCTGCTACGCGCTGTTGATTCCCCTGGTGCTGAACAGCGTGGCGCCGGACGGCGACCGTTTCGCCAGCGCCGGCGCGGAGCTGTACACCTTCCTCGGCTTCGAGGTGGCGCAATACCGCTTTGCCGGCGCTTTCCTCGCCACCTGCGTGTTTATCCTGCTGGCGCGCTCCATATCGCAGATCGGCCTGCTGCGCATTTCGATGGACGTGGCGACCGACCTGCGCATCCGCATCTATCACCGTGTTTCGCGCGCGCCGCTGGTGGAGCTGGAGCGCATGGGCGCGCCCAAGCTGATTGCGGCCCTGACCACCGACGTGGCCCGCATCGTGATGGGCGCCCGCATGCTGCCCGACCTGCTGATCGCCGTGGTGACCCTGGTCGGCATGCTGGGCTTCCTGCTGTACATGAACGCTGCCGTGTTCTGGTTCGTGATGGGCGCCATCGTGTTCGGCGTGGTGAGCTACCAGGTGCCGATGTACTTCGGCAACCGCTACTTCACGCGGTCGCGCCACGTGGCCGACGAATTGCAGGAATCGATCCGCGGCCTGATCCAGGGCGCCAAGGAACTCAAGCTCAATGCGCGCAAGCGCCATGCTTTCTTCCGCGACCTGCTGCTGGCCAATGAGCAGCAGATCCTGGAACTCGACAAGCGCGGCTTCACCATCGTGCGCGCCGCCATGAACTACGGCGACTTGATCAGCTTCTTCGTGATCGGCGCCATCACCTACATCTTCATCAACTACCACGCCGTCAGCAACACCGAGCTGCTGGGCGTGATCATGGCCTTGCTGTATGTGACCGGCCCGGTGACCAGCATCCTGAACTACATCCCGCAAATCGTGGTGGCGCGCGTTTCGCTGAACAAGGTGAACCAGATCCTGGCCGAACTGCCGGAGGAGGATGCCAATGAGGCGGAGCGTCCTGCCCTGCATTGGGACAGCGTGCGCTTCGAAGGCGTGTGCTACCAGCACGCAGCGCGCGGCGACGGCGAAGGTTTCCGCCTTGGCCCGGTCGACCTGGAGCTGCCGCGCGGGCAAATCGTATTCGTGGTGGGCGGCAATGGTTCCGGCAAGTCCACGCTGTCCAAGCTGATTACGCTGCACTACCTGCCGCAGCAGGGCGCCATCCGCTTCGGCGACACGCCGCTTGACCGCGACAGCCTGCTGGCCTGCCGCGAGCAGGTCAGCGCCATCTATACCGATTACCACCTGTTCGACCGCCTGCTGGGCGTGGGCGGCATCGGCATGCAGGAGCGCATCGACGAGTACCTGGCGCTGCTGCAGCTGCAGCACAAGGTCAGCGTCAAGGACGGGCGCTTCTCCACGCTGGCCCTGTCCGATGGCCAGAAAAAGCGGCTGGCGCTGCTGGTTGCCTTCCTGGAAGACAAGGCGCTGTACCTGTTCGATGAATGGGCGGCCGACCAGGACCCCGTCTTCAAGCAGGTGTTCTATCACCGCCTGCTGCCTGAACTGAAGGCGCGCAACAAGGCCATTGTGGTCATCAGCCACGACGACCGCTACTTCCACGTCGCCGACCGGATCGTCGTGATGGAGGAAGGACGCGTTGCACGCACCCACACCGTCAGCGCCGAAGAGCGGCGCCAGGCCATGGCCTTGCCTGCCGCCGCCTGAACCATTTCCTGCGAGTCCCAGACCATGACACACATGACCGTGCAAGCCGCGTTCGCCCTGACCTTGACCCAGGCCGACATCTATTACGACCAGTTGCACCATCCGCACAGCCCGCTGTACAACGTGGGCGGCTACATCCGCTTCGGCCGCCTCGACCCGGTGCGCCTGGCGCAAGCCCATGCCGCACTGGTGGCGGCGCATGACGCCTTCGGCATCCGCGTGGTGCAGCAGGATGGGCAGCCGGCGCAGTACATCAGCCCCGAGCGCGATACGGCGCTGCCACTGCATGACTTCAGCGCGGAAGCAGCGCCGCAGCAGGCGGCCGGCGCCTGGCTGTCGCAATTGTTCGAGCGTGCCATGCCGGTCGAGAACGCCGCGCTGTTCCGCGCCGCGCTGCTCAAGCTGTCCGACGACGAATTCTGGTATGTGGGCTGCGCCCACCACCTGGCGATGGATGGCTGGGGCTTTGCCAACTGGGCGGCGCGCCTGGGCCAGGCTTACGCCGGCGCCGAGGTGGCGCAGGCCCTGTCGTGGCATGAGGTGAGCGCTGGCGACCGCGCCTACCTTGATGGCGCGCGCTGCGCTGCCGACCGCAGCTACTGGCGGCAGGAGCTGGCCGGCTTGCCCGAGCCGTTGCTGGCGCCGGCCGCCGGCATGGGGCAGGGCGGGCGCAGCGGCCGTGCCGTGCTGGCGCTGGAGCCCGGACAATTCGCTGCCGTGGCCGCATTGGCGCAGCAGCTCGGCGTCGGCGTGCCGCAAGTATTCCTCGGGCTGCTGGCAGCCTACCTGCAACGCGCCTGCGGCCGTGACGAATTCATCCTGGGCCTGCCGGTGCACAACCGCAGTGCCCACGCACAAAAGCAGGCACTGGGCGTGTTCACCAGCGTGTCGCCATTGCGTGTGCGCGCCGATGGCGGGCAGACTTTCGGCGCCCTGGTGCAGGAGCTGGCTGCGCAGCAGCGCCGCCACTTGCGCCACCAGCGCTATCCGCTGGGCCAGCTGGTGCGCGACCTCGGCCTGCGCGATGGTGCGCGGGGCCTGTACCAGGCCGGTTTCAACTACCTGCGCCTGGATAGCAAGCTCGCGCTCGATGGCCAGCCGGCCAGCCTGTTCTACCTGAGCCACCACCATGAGGCGACGCCGCTGATGCTGACCGTGTGGGAATACGGCAGCGGCTTGCCGGTGGAACTCCAGTTCGATTACAACCTGGCCTGGTTTGCTGCGGCCGACATGGACCTGCTGCTGGCGCGCTGGCAGCACCTGCTGGCCGGCCTGGCGCAACTGGCCGGCACGCCGCTTGCTGCACTGGACATCCTGCCGCCGGCGGAACTGGCGCTGCTGCACAGCTTCAACCCGGCGCCGAGCGCGTATCCCGATTGCTGCATCCACGCGCTCTTTGAAGACCAGGCAGCGGCCACGCCGGAAACGCCGGCCCTGCATTGCAACGGCGAGACCATCAGCTACGGCGAACTGGAACGGCGTGCCAACCGCATCGCCCACCGCCTGCGCGCGGCCGGCGTCGGTCCCGACGTGCCGGTCGGGGTATGCATGGAGCGCACGCCGGACATGGTGGCCGGCCTGCTGGGCATCCTGAAGGCGGGCGGCTGCTACCTGCCGCTCGACCCGGCCTACCCGGCAGCGCGGCTGCAAGCGATGCTGGAAGACAGCGGCGCACGCACGGTGCTGACCCAGAGCTGGCTGCTCGACAGCGTGCCGGTGCCGCCGGACATGGCGCTGTGCCTGGATCAGCCTGCCACGCTGGCCGGCTGCAGCGACGGCCGCCTGGCATCCGTAACGGTGACGCCAGAGCACCTGGCCTACCTGATTTACACCTCCGGTTCCACCGGGGTGCCGAAAGGGGTGGCGATCCGGCATCGCAACACGGTAGCCCTGCTGCAGTGGGCACGCGACAGTTTCAGCGGCGAGGAACTGCGCAGCGTGCTGGCCAGCACTTCGCTCAACTTCGACCTGTCCGTGTTCGAGCTGTTCGTGCCGCTGGCCTGGGGCCATGCGGTGGTGCTGGTGCGCGATGCGCTGGCGCTGCTGGAGCAGCAGCCGGACGTCAGCCTGGTCAACACGGTGCCATCGGCCATCAAGGTGCTGCTGGAACGCGACGCGATCCCGGCATCGGTCAAGGCCATCAACCTGGCCGGCGAACCGCTGGCGGGCAAGCTGGTCAATGCCTTGCTGGCGCAGGCGCCGCAGCGTCCGGTGTACAACCTGTATGGCCCGTCGGAAGACACGACCTATTCGACCTGGAGCCGCTTCGACATGCCGCTGGACGGCGTGCCCGATATCGGGCGCGGCGTGGCCAACACCCGCCTGTACGTGCTGTCGCCGGGCGGCGCGCTGCAGCCGGTGGGCGCGGTGGGGGAGCTGTACATCGGCGGCGCCGGCGTCGCGCGCGGCTACCTGGAGCGGCCGGCCCTGACGGCCGAGCGCTTCCTGGACGATCCGTTCTGCGGCGAGCCTGGCCAGCGCATGTACCGCACCGGCGACATGGTGCGCTGGCTGCCGGACGGCAAGCTGGCCTTCCTGGGACGTTCGGACGACCAGGTCAAGATCCGCGGCTTCCGCATCGAACTGGGAGAAATTGAAGCGCAGCTGGCGCGCCAGCCGCAGGTACGGGAAGCGGTGGTGGTGGCGCGCGGCGAGCCTGGCGCCCAGGCGCTGGTGGCCTATGTGGTGGCGCACGGCGCGCAGGAAGAAGGCTTCGACGGCGCGGCCGTGACGGCAGCGCTGCGTGCGCAGCTGCGCACGGTGCTGGCCGAATACATGGTGCCGGGCGCCTTTGTGCTGCTGGACGCGATGCCGCTGTCACCGAACGGCAAGATCGACAAGCGTGCCTTGCCGGCACCCGATGCGGCAGCAGGACAGGCCTGGGTTGCGCCGCAGGGCGAGACGGAACAGCGCCTGGCCGCGTTGTGGCAGGAACTGCTTGGTTGCGGCCCGGTCAGCGCCGCCGCCAACTTCTTTGAAATCGGCGGCCACTCGCTGCTGGCAACCCGCCTGGCCGCCGCAGTGGCCGCGCAATGGCAGGTCGAACTGCCGCTGCGTGCCATCTTCGAGGCGCCGCGCCTGGATGCCCTGGCACGCCAGGTCGAGCGCCTGCAGCCGCGCCGCGCCTTGCCGCTGCAGCCGGTACCGCGCGACCAGGCACTGCCCTTGTCGCCGATGCAGCAGCGCCTGTGGTTCATCGACCAGATGGAGCAGGGCAGTGCGCAATACAATATGCCGGCCGCGCTGGCGCTGGACGGCGAGCTCGATCGCGGCGCGCTGGCCTGGGCCCTGGATGAACTGGTGCAGCGCCACGAAGTGCTGCGCACCAATTACCTCACCGACGGCGCCGGCCCGCGCCAGCGCATTGCCCCGGCGGCGGGGCTGGAGCTGGGCTGGCATGACTTGCAGGCGCTGGCCGGGGCCGAGCAGCATGCCGCGCTGGAACGCCTGATGGCGGCGGAAGCGCAGCAGCCGTTCGACCTGGAGCGCGACCTGATGCTGCGTGCCACGCTGGTGGCGCTGGCGCCGCAGAGGCATATGCTGCTGGTCACGCTGCACCACATCGCAGCCGACGGCTGGTCTCTGGCAATCATCATGCGCGAATTCGGCGAGCTGTATGCCGCGCGCGCCGGCGGACGGGAGGCCTGCCTTGCCTCCTTGCCGTTGCAGTATGCCGATTACGGCAGCTGGCTGGCGCAGCAGGATGCCGGTGCGCTGGCGCCGCAACTCGAATACTGGCGCGGCCAGCTGGCGGGCATGCCACAGGTGCACAGCCTGCCGCTCGATTTCGCCCGCCCCGCGCAGCAGCAGTTCAGCGGACGCCGCTACCGCCAGGCATTGAGCCCGGCTCTGCTCGCGCGCCTGAAGGCGCTTGGGCACGAGCACGGAGCCACGCTGTTCATGGTGCTGCACAGCGCCTTTGCGCTGCTGCTGGCACGCTGGAGCGGCCAGAACGACATCGTGATCGGCAGCCCGGTTGCCGGCCGCCGCCAGCAGCAGCTGGAAGGCCTGGTGGGCCTGTTCGTCAACACCCTGGTGCTGCGCACCGAGGTCGCGCTGCAAGGCGACTTCCATGCGCTGCTGCGCCAGGCGCGCGGCACGCTGCTCGATGCCTATGCCAACCAGGACCTTCCGTTCGAGCAGCTGGTGGAAGCCGTGCAGCCGGTGCGCAGCCTGGCGCACGCGCCCCTGTTCCAGGTGCTGTTCGCATTGCATAACACCGTACCGGCTGCGCTGGATTTGCCGGGGCTGCAGGTGCGCCGTCACGAGCCGGAGCAGGTGCTGGCCAAGTTCGACCTGGAACTGTCCGCCACCGAAGGCGAAGATGGACTGGTGCTTGAATGGACCTATGCCGACAGCCTGTTCCTTCCCGCCACCGTGGCGCGCCTGGCCGACAGCTTTGCGGTGCTGCTGACTGCGGTCGCGGCGGCGCCGCAGGCCCGCGTCGACGCGCTGCCGCTGCTGGCGCAGCGCGATGCGGTTCTGCTGGCGTCGTGGAACAATACGGCGGCGCCTTATCCGCAGCGCTGCATCCACCAGCTTTTCGAAACCCAGGCTTCTGCCACCCCGAAAGCGCCGGCCCTGCATTGCAACGGCGAGACCATCAGCTACGGCGAACTGGAAAGGCGCGCCAACCGCATCGCCCATCGCCTGCGCGCGGCCGGCGTCGGTCCCGACGTGCCGGTCGGGGTATGCATGGAGCGCACGCCGGACATGGTGGCCGGCCTGCTGGGCATCCTGAAGGCGGGCGGCTGCTACCTGCCGCTCGACCCGGCCTACCCGGCAGCGCGGCTGCAAGCGATGCTGGAAGACAGCGGCGCACGCACGGTGCTGACCCAGAGCTGGCTGCTCGACAGCGTGCCGGTGCCGCCGGACATGGCGCTGTGCCTGGATCAGCCTGCCACGCTGGCCGGCTGCAGCGACGGCCGCCTGGCATCCGTAACGGTGACGCCAGAGCACCTGGCCTACCTGATTTACACCTCCGGTTCCACCGGGGTGCCGAAAGGGGTGGCGATCCGGCATCGCAACACGGTAGCCCTGCTGCAGTGGGCACGCGACAGTTTCAGCGGCGAGGAACTGCGCAGCGTGCTGGCCAGCACTTCGCTCAACTTCGACCTGTCCGTGTTCGAGCTGTTCGTGCCGCTGGCCTGGGGCCATGCGGTGGTGCTGGTGCGCGATGCGCTGGCGCTGCTGGAGCAGCAGCCGGACGTCAGCCTGGTCAACACGGTGCCATCGGCCATCAAGGTGCTGCTGGAACGCGACGCGATCCCGGCATCGGTCAAGGCCATCAACCTGGCCGGCGAACCGCTGGCGGGCAAGCTGGTCAATGCCTTGCTGGCGCAGGCGCCGCAGCGTCCGGTGTACAACCTGTATGGCCCGTCGGAAGACACGACCTATTCGACCTGGAGCCGCTTCGACATGCCGCTGGACGGCGTGCCCGATATCGGGCGCGGCGTGGCCAACACCCGCCTGTACGTGCTGTCGCCGGGCGGCGCGCTGCAGCCGGTGGGCGCGGTGGGGGAGCTGTACATCGGCGGCGCCGGCGTCGCGCGCGGCTACCTGGAGCGGCCGGCCCTGACGGCCGAGCGCTTCCTGGACGATCCGTTCTGCGGCGAGCCTGGCCAGCGCATGTACCGCACCGGCGACATGGTGCGCTGGCTGCCGGACGGCAAGCTGGCCTTCCTGGGACGTTCGGACGACCAGGTCAAGATCCGCGGCTTCCGCATCGAACTGGGAGAAATTGAAGCGCAGCTGGCGCGCCAGCCGCAGGTACGGGAAGCGGTGGTGGTGGCGCGCGGCGAGCCTGGCGCCCAGGCGCTGGTGGCCTATGTGGTGGCGCACGGCGCGCAGGAAGAAGGCTTCGACGGCGCGGCCGTGACGGCAGCGCTGCGTGCGCAGCTGCGCACGGTGCTGGCCGAATACATGGTGCCGGGCGCCTTTGTGCTGCTGGACGCGATGCCGCTGTCACCGAACGGCAAGATCGACAAGCGTGCCTTGCCGGCACCCGATGCGGCAGCAGGACAGGCCTGGGTTGCGCCGCAGGGCGAGACGGAACAGCGCCTGGCGGCCCTGTGGCAGGAACTGCTTGGTTGCGGCCCGGTCAGCGCCGCCGCCAACTTCTTTGAGATCGGCGGCCATTCACTGCTGCTGACGCAGATGATCCACCAGGCGGCGCAGCGCCATGGCATGGCGCTGTCGGTGCGCGACGTGTTTGCCGCGCCGACGGTGGCCCAGCTGGCGCAACTGCTGGCGCAGCGCACGCCGGCCGAAGCGCCGCAGGGACTGCGTGCCGGCAGCACCACCGATGGCAGCCTGTCGCTGGCGCAGCAGCGCATCTGGTTCAGCGAACAGATGGGGGACGCCGGCAACCTGATTACCGGCGCCATCACGCTGCCGCGCGAACTCGATGCGGCACGGATGCAGTCCGCACTCCAGGCGCTGTGTGGGCGTCACGAGATCCTGCGCACCAGCTTCCACCTCGACGCCGGCGGCACGCCGCGCCAGCGGGTGCATGCCGAGGCGGCGCCGCAGCTTTGCCAGGCGCGCCTGCAGCCTGCCACGCAGGCAGGCAGGGCCGCTGCATTGCGCGAAGTGCTTGCCGCCCATGCCGCGCAAGGCTTTGACCTGGGGCAGCCGGCGCCATTCTCGCTGCTGCTGGTACACAGTGCGCCGGGCGAAAGCGTGCTGCAGCTGAATATCCACCACATCATTGCAGACGGCTGGTCGCTGGTACTGTTCTTCGACGAACTGATGGAGGCCTACGACGCCCCGGCAGCGGCGCAGGAGGCGCCGCTGCAATACCGCGATTATGTGGCATGGCAGCAGCGTTTCCTGGCCTCGCCGCAAGCGGGGCAGCAGGCTGCGTTCTGGCGCGACTACCTGGCCGGCAGCGCGGGCCAGCTTGCGTTGCCGTTCCAGGCGCCGGCAGCGCAGCGCAAGGGAGCGGCAGGGCAGGTGCTGCGGGCACGCGTGCCGGCAGCCACCCGCGATGCCTTGCAGGCACTGGCACGCCGCCAGCGCGGCGCGCTGTTCAACGTGCTGCATGCCGCACTGGCGCTGTTGCTGGGACGCGTCAGCGGCGAGCGTGACCTGAACATCGGCATCCCGGTGACAGGCCGCCAGCTGGGCGGCAGTGCCGGCATGCCAGGCCTGTTCCTCAACAACCTGCCGCTGCGCAGCCGGCTTGCGCTGGAACAGCCGTTCGAGCAGCACCTGGCCGCCGAAGTGGCGAATTCCGAACGCGTGCTGGCGCAGCAGGAACTGCCGTTCGAGCGCATCCTGGACGCCTGCGGTGCGCAGCGCAGCGCCGACAGCACGCCGCTGTTCCAGGTGTTCTTCAACATGCTGAACCTGCAGCGCAGCCGCGACGGCCGTCAGCTGTTCAGCGAGGCGGCGCCGCACCTGGAACGGCTGGACGCCAAGTTCAACCTGACCGTATACGCCAGCGAGGACGACGACGGCGTCGACTTGCGCGCCAGCTTCAACGCGCAGCTGCTGGACCGGCGCGACGTGGAACTGTTGCTGGCGCAATACCTGTTCCTGCTGGAGCAGGTGGCGCTGGCGCCGGCCGTACGCTGCGGCGACTACGCTTTGCGGGCTCCGGCCACCGGCGCGGCGGCGGGCGCCGCCGTGCCGCCGCTGCTGGCACAGGCTGCGCTGCCCGATTATCGCGCGCCGCTGGCATGCGAATGGAGCGGCGCCGTACAGTGCAAGTTCGACGCGGTGGCCCAGCGCTGGCCGGAACGCCTGGCCCTGGCCTGCAGCGACCGTGACTGGAGCTACGGCCAGTTGCAGCGCATGGCCAATGCCTACGCCCTTCAGCTGCGCGAGCTGGGCGTGGGGCGCGGCGACGTGGTGGCGATCCTGACCGAACGCAGCGACGCCCTGGTGATTGCCACGCTGGCCGTGCTGAAAGCCGGCGCCGCCTTCATGATGCTGTCGCAGGCGGTGCCCGAGATGCGCCTGCTGCAGCAGGTCGACAGCGTGCCACCACGCTGCTTCATCACCCTGAACGACACGCCGGAGACAGGCGGCGCCCTGGCGCAGCAGCTGGACCGCATCGGCTGCGCGCGTCTGCGGGTGCGGGCCGCCGCGCCGCTGATGGCGACTTCCGGCTTCCTGACGGTCGACAGCGGCCCCGATGACCTGGCCTATATCGCCTTCACTTCAGGCACCGAGGGCCGGCCCAAAGCCATCCGCGGCCGCCATGCCTCGCTCACGTCCTATATGCCGTGGATGGCGCGCCAGTTCGGCCTGCACCGCGACGACCGCTTCGGCATGTTGTCCGGCCTGGTGCACGACCCGCTGCACCGCGACATGTTCACGCCCTTGTGCATGGGCGCCGCGCTGTGCGTGCCGGAAGAACGGGACCTGGCCTTCTCCGCGCTCAACGACTGGCTGCTGGCGCGCGAGCTGACGGTGCTGCACCTGACGCCCAGCCTGGGCACTTTCCTGTCCAGCGTCTGCGAACGCCCGGTGCCCTCGCTGCGCATGGCCTTCTTCGTGGGCGAGATCATCACCACTGCCCACCTGGCGCAGTTCGGCCGGGCCGCGCCGAATATGCGCGTGATCAATATCTATGGTTCGACCGAAACCAGCCGCGCTATCAGCTATCACGATGTGGCAGCCTACGGCGATGCGGCGCATTACTGCACCGACGTGCTGCCGGTGGGGCAGGGCATCGGTAATGTGCAGCTCTTGGTGCTGAACGAGAACCTGACGCCGTGCGGGCCGGGCGAAATGGGCCAGATCGCGGTAAGGGCGCGCTACCTGTCGCTGGGCTACCACAACGATCCGGCACTGACGGCAGCGCGCTTCCTGCCGCACCGCCATGGCGGCGCCGGCGCGGGCATGCTGTACCTGACCGGAGACACCGGCCGCTACCGGCCGGACGGCGTAGTGGAATGCCTTGGCCGCAGCGACCGCCAGGTCAAGATCCGCGGCTTCCGCGTCGAGCTGTCGGAAATCCAGGTCACGCTCAGCCTGCATCCGGGCGTGGCGCAGGCGGCGGTGGTGGACTACCGCGATGCGGCCGGCGAAACGGCGGTGGCAGCCTATGTGGTGGCACGCGGCCCGGCGCCGGCGGCGGACGAGCTGGCCGGCTTCCTGGCCGAACGCCTGCCGGACTATATGGTGCCGTCCGAGTTCCAGCTGCTGGACGCCCTGCCACTGAACGAGAACGGCAAGCTTGACCAGAAGCGCTTGCCGCCGGCCGGACAGGGACGCATCGCCCGCCGCTGCGAACCGCCGCAAGGCGTGCTGGAACAGCAGTTGCTGGCGCTATGGCAGGAAGTGCTGCAGCGCGACGGCATCGGCGTGACGGACGATTTCTTCCGCATCGGCGGCCATTCGCTGCTGGCCACGCAGCTGTTCGTGCGCATCGAACGCCAGTTCGGCGTGCAGCTCTCTTACCGCGACTTCTTCGCCGGCAGCTCGATCCGGGCCGTGGCCGCCCGCCTCGACCTGGCGCGCCTGGCCGGCAGCGTGCGCCGCAGCGGCGCCGCACGACACCGGGTCAGCCTGTAAGCGGCCCGCGATTCTGGAGACATGATGACTACGATGCACAGCCTTTTTTATTCCGAGCGCCACCAGCAGCTGATGGAGCTGATCGGAGCGTCGCCGGCCATGCGCGCCGAGCAGATCGACCTTGGACGGGCCGAGCTTCCGTCCTATATCCGGCACTACCGCTATCCGGTCAGCAGCTGGCCGCTGATCGTGTCGCGGGGCCAGGTGGCGGAATTCGAGCGTTTCTCGGCCGGCCTCGCGCCGCTGCTGTACAAGGCGCTGCGCCTGATGTTCCCGGCCGATGCGGAAAGCTTTGCCGCCTACCTGCAGGCGCCGGCGCTGCTGCATGCACTGCTGGCCCAGGGCGATCCGGACCTGTCGCAAGCGCTGATGCGGCACGACATGCTGTACTCGGGCGGCGCGCTCAAGCTGCTGGAGGTGAATGCCGGCTCCACCATCGGCGGCTGGCAGGTGAGCTGGCTGGAGCCTGACTTCCGGGCGGCGCTGCAGCGGCATGGCGGCACGGCGCGCTGGGAGCTGCAGCATCGTCCGGTGCTGGATGGCCTGTTCGGGGCGGTGCTGGCAGCAATGGCGTGCCAGCCGCAGATGCAAGGCACAGCGCTGTTTTACCTGGAAACAGGGCCGGGCCAGTCCGACTTGCATGGACATTACGGCGCAATCTACGGCAGCGTGCTGCCGCACCTGCTGCCGCAACGCGCGCTGCGCTTCTTCAGCGACTTCAATGAGCTGGAGTACGCAGCGGACGGCAGCCTGCGCCACCGGGGACAGGCGGTCGACGCCATCCTGCTGGCCACGCCGGAAGGGCAGGAAGTGCCGCACGCGCACATGATGCGGCTGGCGGCAGCCCAGATGTCCGGCAAGCTGGTGATGCCGGACAGCCCTCTGTACACCCTGCTGGGCAACAAGTCCCTGCTGGCACTGTTGCATGAGCCGGCGCTGCAGCCGCTGCTTGACCAGTCCGAGCGCGATTTCGTGCAGCGCCACATTCCTTTCACAGCGCGCATGGTGGCCGGCCAGGTCACCTGGCAAGGCCAGCGCCATGCGCTGGGCGAACTGCTGCTGGCTGAACGCGAACGCTTCGTGGTCAAGAAATCGCATTCGCTGCAAGGCCGCGACGTGCACGTAGGCCGCTGCTGCACGACGGACGAGTGGCGGGCCGTGGTGCAGCGCTACCTTGGCGTGGAAGACTGGCTGGCGCAGGAATTCTGCCCGGCCGACCTGGCCTCGGGCGTCGATGCCCAGGGCGTGGCCTGCGACTACGCCTTCATCTGGGGCGTGTTCGATGCCGGCCAGCGCTATAGCGGCGCCTTTGTGCGCGGCATGCCGGCAGCGCGCGGCCAGGGCGTAATCAATTCGGCCACCGGGGCCACCGAATTTTCCGTGTTCGAAGAAACGGCGCGCAGGAACAGGATCAGCCTGTGAGCGCGCACCAGACAACTGACCATAATGGGGATGCGATGACGTTGCAAGAATTGCTTGGCCGCTGCCTGGAGCAGGGCGTGGAACTGGAAGTGCGCGACGGTGCACTGGAAGTATTTTATGACGAGGAACCGGAAGCGGAACTGTTTGCACTGCTGAAGCAGCACAAGGAAGCGCTGCTGCAGCACCTGGCGCAGGCGCCACTGCCCGGCGCACCGGAATTGCGGCGCCTCGAACGCAGCGGCGGCGCACTGCCGCTGTCGTTCAGCCAGCAGCGCCTGTGGTTCGTCGACCAGGCCGAAGGCGGCAGCGCGCAGTACAACCTGTTCCGCGCGCTGGCTTTCGAAGGCAGTTTCGATACGGCGATCGCGCAGCAGGCATTTTCCAATGTCATCGCGCGGCATGAGCCGCTGCGGACCGTGTTCGGCACGCGCGATGGCGAACCGGTGCAGCTGGTGCAGGAGGACTGGCGCTTCGAGCTGGCGTGCGAAGAACTCGGCGCGCTGCCGGCAGCCGAACGTGAAGCGCGCATTGCGGCAGCCTGCACCGAAGAGGCTTTGCATCACTTCGACCTGGCGGCCGGCCTGATGCTGCGCGCCAGGGTGCTGCGCAGCAGCGCATCGTCCGGCGTGCTGCTGGTGAACGTGCACCACATTGCCGCCGACGGCTGGTCGCTGGCACTGCTGATCGACGAATTTATCCAGCATTACCAGGCGCTGGCTGCGGGGCAGCATGCGGGGCTGGCGCCACTGCCGGTACGCTACGCCGATTTCGCTGCCTGGCAGCGCGAGTACCTGTCGGGCGAACGCCTGGAACGCCAGCTCGCATACTGGCAGAAGCAGCTGGCGGCGCTGCCGCCGGTGCACGGCCTGGCCCTGGACCGCCCGCGCCCGGCCCGCCAGGACTTCCGTGGCGCCTTGCACACGGAGCGGCTGGCGCCGGCTGCGGCCGCAGGCGTGGCACGCCTTGCGGCACAGCAGGGCGTGACGCCCTTCATGCTGCTGCACGCAGTGTTCTCGGCCATGCTGGCGCGCTATACCCGGCAGGAGGACGTGGTGCTGGGGACGCCGGTAGCGAACCGCCGGCGCAGCGAACTGGAAGGGCTGGTCGGCTACTTCGCCAATACCCTGGTGCTGAGAACCAGCGCTTCCGGCGACCTGCCTTTCTCGGCCTACCTGCAGCAGGTGCGCGACGCCAACCTGGGCGCACAGGAACACCAGGACGTGCCATTCGAACTGCTGGTGGAGCGCCTCAATCCGGCGCGCAGCGCGGCACATGCCCCGCTGTTCCAGATCTTCTTTTCGATGAATACGGCGCCGGCCGCCGCGCGCAGCCTGCAAGGCCTGGCCATGCACCCGCTGCAAGTCGAAGCGGCAGCTGCCAAGTTCGACCTGGCGCTCAACGTGGCCGAAGCGGATGGCACGCTTGAGCTGCGCTTCGAGTACAGCAGTGCCCTGTTCGACCCTGCCACGATCGCCCGCATGGGGCGCCATTTCGCAACGCTGCTCGATAGCGTGCTGGCCGATCCCGAATGCACGCTGGCGCGCCTTGACATGATGGGCGATGCCGAGCGTGCGGAGGTACTGGCGCGCCTGCAAGGCCCGGCGCTCGAGGTGCCGGAAGGCGCCACTATCCACGGCCTGTTCGCGCAGCGTGCGGCGCAGCAGCCGCAGGCAGTGGCGCTGGAATTCGGCGATGAACGCTACACCTACGCCGAGCTGGAAGCGCGTGCCAATGCGCTGGCAGCGCTGCTGCGGGCACGCGGCGCCGCGCCCGGCCAACTGGTTGGCGTATGCATCGAGCGCTCGGCGCAGATGGTGGTAGCGCTGCTGGCTGTGCTGAAGGCCGGCGCCGCCTACCTGCCGCTGGATCCCGCCTATCCCGCCGCGCGCCTGGCTTACATGGTGGAGGACAGCCAGGTGGCACTGCTGCTGACGCAAACCTCTCTGCTGGGCCGCTGCGGCCCCGGCAAGGCGCAGGCGCTGTGCATCGATGCGCCCGAGGTGCAGCAGGCGATGGCTGCCGGCGGGGCCGCCGTGCCGGCAGGCGATGAGGCGCAGCTGGCCTATATGATCTACACCTCCGGTTCGACCGGCAAGCCGAAGGGCGTGATGATCGAGCACCGCAGCGTCGTCAATTTCCTGCACGGCGTGCAGGACATGCTTGGCGGGCCGCAGGCCGTGTGGCTCGGCTTGACCGCGATTTCCTTCGACATCTCGGTGCTGGAGATCTTTGGCAGCCTGCTGTCGGGCGCACGCCTGGTGGTCGCGCCGGAACAAGGCATGCGCGCCGGTGCCCAAGCCGGGCCGCTTGACTTCAGCCTGTTCTACTTCGCCAGTTCTGCCGAAGGGAAGCAGGACGATATCTACCGCCTGCTGCTGGAAGGAGCGCGCTTCGCCGACCAGAATGGCTTTGCTGCCGTCTGGACACCGGAGCGCCACTTTGCCTCGTTTGGCGGCATGTACCCGAATCCCGGTGTGACCGGCGCTGCGGTGGCTGCCATCACCAGCCGGGTCCAGGTGCGCGCTGGCAGTTGCGTGCTGCCGCTGAACGACCCGCTCAAGGTGGCGGAAGACTGGTCGGTCATTGACAACCTGTCGCAGGGACGCGTCGGGCTGGCCTTCGCGTCGGGCTGGAACCCGAACGATTTCGCGCTGCAGCCGGAGCATTTCGCACGCCGCCATGAAGTGCTGTTCGAGGGCGTCGAGACTTTCCGTTCCTTCTGGTCCGGGCAGGGGATACGGCGCCGCAACGGCGTCGGCCAGGAAATCGAAGTCAAGCTGTTCCCGGCGCCCAGGCAGGTGATGCCGCCGATCTGGATCACGGCGGCCGGCAGCGAACATACCTTCCGCCGCGCCGGCCAGATGGGCGCCAACGTGCTGACCCACCTGTTGGGCCAGACGGTGGGCGAGCTGGCGGAAAAGATCGCAGTCTACCGCCAGGCCTGGCGTGATGCCGGGCATGAAGGCGAGGGCAAGGTCACGTTGATGGTGCATACCTTCCTGGCCGCAACCGACGAGGAAGCGCTGGCTGCCGTGCATGGCCCTTTCAAGAATTACCTCGGTACCTCTCTGGCGCTGCTGAACGCCATCCGCGACGAGGCGGCGACGGGCGGCCCGGTGCCCGATGCAGACGCAATCCTCGAGATGGCCTTCCAGCGCTATGCGCGCAGCGCGGCGCTGTTCGGCTCTGCGGAGCGCTGCTCCGCCCTGGTGGCCCAGCTTCAGTCGCTGGGCGTGTCGGAAATCGCCTGCCTGATCGACTTCGGGGTCGATACCCAGCGCGTGCTGGACAGCCTGCCGTTGCTGGCGGCCCTGAAGGACCGCTTCCAGGCCGCTGCCGCCGCTCCGGCCGTCGCCAGCGTCGGCGACCTGGTACGCCGCCACGGGGTGACCCATCTGCAATGCACACCGTCGATGGCGGCCATGCTGCTGGCCGAGCCCGGGCAACGCGCCAGCCTGGCCAGGCTGCAGGGCATGCTGGTCGGCGGCGAAGCGTTGCCGGCAGCGCTGGCCGGCGAGCTGCTGCAGGCGGGACCGGCTGCGCTGTACAACATGTACGGCCCGACCGAGGCCACCGTGTGGGCTACCCGCCAGCGCGTAGAGCCGGGCATGGCCGAGGTGCCGCTTGGCGCGCCGCTGCCGAATTACCGCATGTGCGTGGCCGGCGCCGACGGCGCGCTGGCTCCGCTCGGGGTGCCGGGTGAACTGCTGATCGCCGGACCTGGCCTGGCGCGCGGCTATTGGCAGCGCCCCGAACTGACGGCAGAGCGCTTCATTGCCCTGCCGGGCGGCGGGGAGGCGCGTGCTTACCGCACCGGCGACCTGGTACGGCAGTTGCCGGCCGGCGGACTGCAGTTCCTGGGCCGCATCGACGACCAGGTCAAGCTGCGCGGCTTCCGCATCGAACTAGGCGAGATCGAAGCCCAGCTTGTCCAGCACACGGCGGTGCAGGCGGCTGCCGCCATCGTGCGCGAAGACGAGCCGGGCGTGCAGCGCCTGCTGGCTTATGTGGCGCCGGTCGCCGGCTATGAGGGTGCGCCGGCCGAACTGGGACGGGAGCTGCGCGGCATGCTGGCGCTGGTGCTGCCTGACTATATGGTGCCGGCCGCCGTCACCGTGCTGCCCGCCTTGCCGCTGACGCCGAACGGCAAGCTCGATCGGCGCGCATTGCCTGCGCCGCAGCTCGAAAGCACGGGCACGGCCTATGTTGCTCCACGTAGCGAGGCCGAGCAGATAATGGCCCAGGTATGGGCTGGCTTGCTGAAAGTCGCACCGGAACGGGTGAGCGCGCATGCCAACTTCTTCGACCTGGGCGGCCATTCCTTGCTGCTCATGCGCCTGGTCGGCGAGATAGGCCAGCGCTTTGGCATTGAAATGAGCATCCGCGAAGCGTTCGAGTTGCCGACCCTGGCGCAGATGGCGGCTCGCGCCGAGCAGAAACGGGCGGCGCCGGCCGACCGTGAGCGCTATGCGCGTTTGCAGGCCCCCGTGGCCGATAGCGTGCAGGAAGTCGTGTTGTAATCATTCAGGCGGTAACCCCGGGGCGGCGCAGCGTGCGCCGCCTTGGGCTGTAAATGTTGACAGTGTTGCGAAACAGGCCAATTCCTTACAGTGCCTGGCATGAGCAAGCTAATCCCCCACGGCCATTCCGGCCACACCCAATCCCCCGCAGCGAATTGCAGGCAGCCCGCAAGGCCGCCCTGCGCGTGCGCCATCGATAACGTACAGGAAGCAGTTTAATGAAACGCGACACCTTGGAACAATTGCTGGACTGGTGCATCGAGCGCCAGGTCAGCCTGGCATTGGAAGGCGAACAGCTCAAAGTGTATGGCCAGCCGGGCGCAATGACGCCGGAACTGGTTGACGCGATCCGCGCCCGCAAGCCGGAACTGCTGGACTGGCTGCGCCAGCAGCAGCGCGGCAGCACCGGGCAGGCGGCGGCAGCCGCGCTGCAACCGGTACCGCGCGACGGCGCGCGCTACCCGCTTTCCTATGCCCAGCAACGGGTCTGGTTCATCGACCGCTTCGAGGGCAGCGTGCATTACAACATGGCAGGTGCCTTCCGCCTGAGCGGCAGTTTCGACACAGCGCTGGCCAACGAGGCGCTGCGTACGGTGGTCGCGCGCCACGAAGTGCTGCGCACCACCTTCCATGAAGGCGAGGAAGGCCCTTGGCAACTGGTGGGCAATGGCGACGATTTCGTGCTGGCCGTCAGCGACCTGTCGGGAATGGAGGCGGACGCACAGGAACAGGCGGTGCAGGCCGCGCTCGCCGCCGATGCGGCGAAGCCATTCGACCTGGCACATGACCTGATGCTTCGCGCCGCCTACCTGCGCTGCGGCCAAGGGGAAGGGGTGTTGCTGCTCAACCTGCACCATATCGCATGCGACGGCTGGTCGCTGGATGTACTGGTCAAGGAATTCGCGGCCGCGTACCAGGCCTTGCAGACAGGACAGGAACCGGCCCTGGCGCCCCTGCCGCTGCAGTACATCGACTACGCCGTATGGCAGCGTGGCGAAGCAAATGCAGCCCACATGGCGCAGCAGATTTCCCATTGGCGGGAAGCGCTGGCTGACTGTCCGCCGATCCACAGCCTGCCGCTCGACTTCGTACGCCCGGCGCAGCAGACTTTCCGCGCCCGCAGCCATGCCGCGCGCCTGGACAAGGACGCCGCTGCTGCATTGGCGCAATTGGCCAAGCAGCACGACGCCACCCTGTTCATGCTGCTGCAGTCGGCATTTGCCCTGCTGCTGGCGCGCTGGAGCGGGGAACAGGACGTGATGATGGCGGTGCCGGTGGCCGGCCGCAGCCAACCCCGGCTTGAGCCCTTGATCGGCTTTTTCGTCAACACGCTGCCGTTCCGTACCCGCATCGACCGTGCCGCCAGCTTTGCCGAGTTGCTGGCCCAGGGCCGCGAGTTCGCGTTGCAGGCTTACGCCAACCAGGACGTGCCGTTCGAGCTGCTGGTCGACCAGTTGCGGCCTGAGCGCGATCTCGCCTTCAATCCGCTGTGCCAGGTGAAGTTCCTTCTGCAGAACAAGCTGCCGGAAGAATTGTCGCTGCCTGGGCTGGCGTTGTCGCCGCTGATCGGCGAAGAACAGCAGATCCGCTTCGACCTCGACCTGACCGTGACGGAAACACCGAACGGCCTGTTCCTGAACTGGACTTACAAGGAAGACCTGTTCAAGCCAGGGACCATTGCGCTCATGGCCGACACGTTTGCCTGCCTGCTGCGCGCCATCGTGGCCGACCCGCATGCGCGCCTGGCGGAATTGCCGCTGCTGGACAGCGCCGCCCACGCCGCCTGGCTGGCTGAAAGCTGCGGTGCCGATGCAACCGAGGGCCGCGAACTGTCCGTGGTGCAGGCCTTCGAGCAACAGGCAGCGCGTACGCCGCATGCCATTGCGGTGCGCCATGCCGGCGTGGCGCTCGATTACGCAACGCTGGAGCGCCGCGCCAACCGCCTGGCGCATTTCCTCGCCGAGCAGGGCGTGGAGGCGGGCCAGCGCGTCGGCATTTACGTCGAGCGCTCGGCGCAGCTGCTGGTGGCCATGCTGGGCATCCTGAAGGCCGGCGCCGCCTACGTGCCGTTCGAGCCGAAGAATACCCGCGAACGCATCGGCCACGTCATCGCCGACGCCGGCATCGAATGGGTGCTGGTCCAGCCGGGCATGATGGACCGCGTGCCGGTGGCCGGCATCGACGTGCTGGCGCTGGACGACAGCGACGGCTGGCTGGCCGAGTATCCCTCGGAGGCGCCGGATGCCCTGGCCGGTCCGGGCGATATCGCCTACGTCATCTACACCTCCGGCTCGACCGGCACGCCGAAGGGCGTGGAGATATTCCACAGCGGCCTGACCGACTACCTGGCCTTTGCCGGGGAAGCCTATTACGCCCCGGCGCTGCAAGGCTCGCTGGTGGTGACTTCGCACGGCTTCGACATCACGGTGCCGGCACTGTGGCTGCCGCTGCTGCGCGGCGACTGCGTCAATTTGCTGGGAGCCGGCGAAGAGCTGCCCGACCTGGCCGCGCGGCTGGCGGCGCCGGATGCCGCCGGCCAGCTGCTGCGCATGACGCCCATGCACGTGCGCGGCCTGCTGGACCTGCTGCCGCAGCAGCCCCAGGCCGGTCGCCACACGTTCGTGGTGGGCGGCGAAGCCT
>Ga0102592_1000567_pt1 | contig 58037 bp, 37 predicted proteins | sample AraplaCol_mMF_r2_FD_76861 | JGI IMG/M metagenome (GOLD analysis project Ga0102592, IMG submission 76861) | Arabidopsis root microbial communities from North Carolina, USA - plate scrape MF_Col_mMF_r2 (SPADES assembly) (version 2) | ecosystem: Host-associated > Plants > Roots > Endosphere...
GCGACGTGGTGCAACACTGCGCCCACGCGCCGGCCGGCCAGTTCACGCCAGGCGACTTCCCGCTTGCAAAGGTCAGCCGCGCCGAACTCGATGGCTGGCAGCGCGAGTATGCAATTGCGAAGCTGTACCCGGCCACGCCAATGCAGCAGGGTATGCAGTTCCACAGCGAGCTCGATGCCGGTTCCTATGTGTCGCAATGCTGCCCGCAACTGGAAGGCCGGCTGGATGCGGCGGCTTTCCGCTCGGCCTGGCAGGAAATCACCGCCCGCTACGATATTTTCCGCACCGCCTTTGTCGGCCAGGGCGACCGCCTGCACCAGCTGGTGCAGCCGTCGGCCGAGCTGCCGTGGGTGGAAGAAGACTGGCGCGGCCTGGATGAAGCAGCGCAGCGCGCGCGCTTCGCAAAGGCTTGCGCAGAGGATCGCGCGCGCGGCTTCGATACTGCGCGCGCGCCGCTTCAGCGCATCGCCCTGTACCGCCTGGGCGAGGAACGCTACCAGCTGCTGTGGAGCCACCATCACATGCTGCTGGACGGCTGGTGCACGCCGCTGGTTTACCGCGACGTGATGGATGCCTACCGCGCCATCGCAGCTGGCCGGGCGCCGGCCCTGGCGCCGCCGGCCCCGTACGAGCGCTATATCGGTTGGCTGTCGGCGCAGGACCAGGAGGCCGCGCAGCAGTACTGGCGCGATTACCTGGCTGCCGTGGAAGCCCCAACCCCGCTGCCGTTTGGCCTGAGCCAGCAGCAGGAGGTGGGGCAGGGCGAGCAGCGCCTGCACCTGGACCGCGAGCAGACCGCGCGCCTGGAAGCATGCGCCCGTCGCCACCACACGACCGTCAATACCCTGCTGCAGCTGGCCTGGGGATACCTGCTGCACCGCTACAGCGGCGAACAGCACGTGCTGTTCGGCACCACGATTTCCGGCCGCCCGGCCGAAGTGGCGGACGTCGAAAGCATGGTAGGGCTGTTCATCAATACGATACCGGTACGCGTCTCCTTCGACGGGGACGACGGCATCGGCAGCCTGCTGGCAGGCCTGCACGGTGCATTCCAGCGCAGCACCGCCCTTGGCTACCTGCCGCTGACCACGATCCGCGCCTGCAGCCGCCTGGCGCCGGGTGGGTCATTCTTCGACAGCATGCTGGTATTCGAGAACTATCCGCTGGACGCAGCCCAGGAGGGCGATGCCGCGGCACGCCACGACACGCTGCGCATCGCCGCCTACGAATCGTTCGAGGCTGCGGGATATCCGCTGGCGCTGAGCGTCAGCCTGCGCGACACGCTCAACATCAAGTGCCGCTATGCGCGTGAACGCTTTGCCGATGCCACCATGATCCGCCTGCTGCAGCACCTGGAGCTGGTACTGGCCCAGTTGGCCGAGGCAGGGCGCCTGGCTGAAGTCGAGCTGCTGGGCGGTGAAGAGCTTCGCCAGTTGCAGCAGTGGCAAGGGCCGGCGCGCAGCTTTGGCCGGGAGCTCTGCCTGCACCAGCTGTTTGAAGCGCAGGCTGCGCGTGCGCCTGGGCAGGCGGCGCTGGAGTGGCAGGGCCGCAGCCTCAGTTACGGTGAACTGAATCACTGCGCCAACGTGATCGCCCAGCGCCTTGCGGCACAGGGCGTCAAGCCCGATACCCTGGTCGGCATCTGCGTCGAGCGTTCGCTGGAAATGGTGGTCGGCATCCTCGCCATCCTGAAGGCTGGAGGCGCCTACCTTCCGCTCGACCCGCTGTATCCGCCGGAACGCTTGCGCCACATCCTGCAGGACAGCGGCGCCGGCCTGGTGCTGAGCATGTCGGCCGCCTTCAGTGCCGGCCTGCCGCCGCAGGTGCGCAGCATGGCGCTGGACATCGACGCGCTGCTGGCCGATGCCGCGCCAGCCGGCAACCTGGCTCCGGCCGCCCTCGGCCTGCGGCCGGAGCACCTGGCCTATGTGATCTACACCTCCGGTTCGACCGGCCTGCCGAAAGGCGTGATGGTGGAACACCGCGGCCTGGTGAACCTGATCGAACACGACATCGGCCTGTTTGAAGTCGGCCCGCGATCGCGCGTGCTGCATTGCGCTTCGATGAGCTTTGATGCCGGCACTGCCCACCTGTTCAAGGGCCTTTGCTCTGGCGCCACCACTTGCCTGGTGACGCCGGAAGCAGACCTGGTGGAGGCCATGCAGCAGCTGGGCGTGACCCACGCCGCCTTCCCGACTGCCATCCTGGAGGCGCAGCGCCGTGCTCCGGTGCCGACCCTGCGCACCGTGATCGTCGGCGGCGACGCCTGCCCCAAGGCGCTGGTCGAGTACTGGTCGGCGCAATGCCGCTTCTTCAATGTGTACGGTCCGACCGAGGCGACCATCGCCAGCAGCGCCGCGGCGCTGACGCCGGACTGCCAGGTGACCATCGGCCGCCCGATCGCCAACGTCGAGTTCCATGTGCTGGATGCGGCCATGCGGCCGGTACCGGCAATGGTGCCGGGCGAGCTGTATATCGCGGGCGCCGGCCTGGCGCGGGGCTACCTGAACCGGGAAGAGCTGACCGCTGAACGCTTCATTACTCCCGCAGGCGGCCCGCTGGCCGGCAAGCGCCTGTACCGCAGCGGCGACCTGGTGCGCTACCTGGACGACGGCCGCGTGGAATTCCTGGGCCGGGTCGACGAGCAAGTGAAGCTGCGCGGCCTGCGCATCGAGCCGGGCGAAATTGCAGCGCGCCTGCGCGAGCTGGAGCAAGTCAGCGATGCTGTGGTCCTGCTATGCGACGCGGGCCGCGACAAGGCGCTGGTGGCCTATGTTGTGCCGCGCTGCGCGGTGGCCGCGGCGCAGGACTTCGTGCCGCGCTGGCGCGATGCCTTGGCACGGGTGCTGCCGGCCTACATGGTTCCGGCCCACTTCATTCTGCTGGAGCAGTTCCCGCTCAGCCCGAACGGAAAGCTGGATCGGCGCGCGCTGCCGCAGCCGCAATTGGAGGGCAGCGCCTACCTGGCGCCGCGCAACGACACCGAATCGGCGCTGCAACAGGCTTGGCAACAGCTGCTCGGCCTTGAGCAGGTGGGGGTGGAAGACAACTACTTTGCCCTGGGCGGCAACTCGCTGCAGCTTTCGCGGCTGAGCTATGAGCTGCGCAGCGCCTTTGGCATCGAGCTGCCGGTCAAGTCGCTGTTCGGGGTACCGACCATCGCCGCCATGGCGCAACTGGTGGATGCCCTGCGCGCCGCCCAGGCCGCAAACGACAACAACGAAATCGAAATGGAAGGGGGCGTGTTATGACTGTTGGAGCTCTGATTGCCGAAGCCACCCGGCGCGGCATCCGCTTCCACGTGGAAGGCGGCCAGCTTGGCTTCAAGGGGCCGGCTGGCGCAATGGACGCGCAGCTGCGCGGCCAGCTGGTGCAACGCAAGGCCGAGCTGCTGCAACTGCTGCAGGCAGGCGATGCTGCGCCGCTGCCACGCCGCGCCGATCCGGCGGCCGGCTGCCCACTGTCGTTCGGTCAGCAGCGCCTGTGGTTCATCGACCGCATGGAGGGCGGCAGCCAGTACAATGTGCCGGCCGCGCTGGCACTGGACGGCGAACTCGATCGCACGGCGCTGGAACAGGCGCTGGCCAAGCTGGTGGAACGCCACGCCATCCTGCGCACCACCTACGCCAGCGCCGACGGCGAACCGGTCCAGCGTGTACAGGATGCGGCCGCCGCGGGATTGGAGTGGATCGACCTGGGCGGCCTGGACGGCGCGCAGCAGGACGCCGAAGTGCGCCGCCTGGCCGCCGCCGAAGCGGCCCGCCCCTTCGACCTGGAGCACGGCCCGGTGCTGCGCGCCAGCGTGCTGTCCCTGGCCCCGCAGCGCCACGTGCTGCTGGTGACGCTGCACCATATCGCCACCGACGGCTGGTCGATGGGCATCGTGGTACGCGAATTCGCGGAACTGTATGCGGCGCAGGTTTCAGGCCGCGCTCCGGTCCTGCCCGAACTGCCGGTGCAGTATGCCGATTTCGCCGCATGGCAGCGGGCGCAGGTCGACGGGGCCGCGCTGGAGCGCCAGCTTGGCTATTGGCGCGAACGCCTTGCCGGCCTGCCGCAAGTGCATAGCCTGCCGCTTGACAAGGCACGTCCGGCGCAGCAGGCTTTCGAAGGCGCGCTGTTCCAGCACACGGTAGGCGCCGGCCTGCTGAAGCAGTTGAAGGCGCTGGCCGCTGGCCATGACGCCACCCTGTTCATGGTATTGCAGACCGCTTTTGCCGTGCTGCTGTCGCGATGGAGCAATGAGCGCGACATCGTGGTCGGCAGCCCGATCGCGGGCCGCCAGCGCAAGGAGCTGGAAGGCCTGGTCGGCCTGTTCGTCAACACCCTCGTGCTGCGCAGCGAGATCGATCCCGAACTGTCGTTTGCCGCCCTGCTGGCGCAGGGCAAGGCTGGCCTGCTGGACGCCTATGCCCACCAGGACCTGCCGTTCGAGAAGCTGGTCGATGCGCTCAATCCCGAGCGCAGCCTGGCGCATGCACCGCTGTTCCAGCTGATGTTCTCGATGCAGGATGCCGCGCCCGGCAAGCTGGAGCTGCCTGGCCTGCAGGTGTCCAGCATCGGCGCCCAGCACGTGGTCGCCAAGTTCGACCTGGAGCTGTCGGCCGGCGAGGTGGACGGCGGCGCACTGCTGCTGAACTGGCAGTACGCCACCAGCCTGTTCGAACCGGCAACCGTGGCACGGCTGGCCAATAGCTTCGGCGTGCTGCTGGCGGCAATTGCCGCGGCGCCGCAAGCGCCGGTTGGCGACCTGTCCCTGCTGCCGTCGGCGGAACTGCTGCAGCTCCAGTCCTGGGGCGATGGCGGCCGTGCCGCCGAAGCAGGCTGCCTGCACCAGCTGTTCGAGGCGCAGGCGGCGGCTACGCCGCAAGCACCGGCCCTGGCTTGGGACGGCCAGGCCATGGATTACGCCACGCTCAATGCCCAGGCCAACCGCGTTGCGCATCGCCTGCTGGCCGATGGCTTGCAGCCCGGCGACCTGGCAGGACTGTGCATGGAGCGTTCGCCGGAGATGGTGGCCGCGATGCTGGGCATCCTGAAAGCCGGCGGCGCCTTCGTGCCGCTCGATCCCTCCTACCCCGAAGCGCGCCTGGCGCACATGCTGCAGGACAGCGCCGTGCGCGTGGTGCTGTCGCAGCAGCGGCTGGGCGGGCGGCTGGGACAGGCGGCTGTGCTGTGCCTGGACGATGCAAGCGTGCTGGCCGGGCAGCCGGCCTGCAATCCGGACGTGGCGGGCCTCAGTGCCAGCCATCTGGCGTACGTGATCTACACCTCCGGCTCCACCGGCTTGCCGAAAGGAGTGATGGTGGAGCATGGCAGCGTGGCAGCCCACGTGCAGGCGGTGCAAGCCCGCTATGGCCTGCGCGCCGACGACCGCGTGCTGATGTTCTCCGGCCTGGGCGTCGATGCCGCGCTGGAACTGCCGCTGTGCGCCTGGCTGGCCGGCGCCTGCGTGTACCTGCGCAGCGAAGCGCTGCCGCTGCCGGCGCAGCTCCTGGCGCAGTGCGCAGGGCAGGGCATCACGGCAGCCGACCTGCCGCCTGCCTACCTGTGCGAGATGCTGGCTGACCCGGTTGCAGACGCCGGCTACTGGCAGCGCAGCAGCCTGCGCCTGGTGGTGGCCGGCGGCGAAGCCTTCCCTCCGGTCCTGCTGCGCCACTGGCAGCAGCTTGGCCTGCACGGCCGCATCCGCCTGTTCAATGCCTACGGCCCGACCGAAACCACGATCACCGCCAGCCTGTATGAAGTGGCGCCTGATTGCGATGCCGGCGCGATTCCGCTTGGCGCGCCGCTGCCGGGACGCCGCTTTACCGTACGCGACGCGCGCGGGCAGTTGCTGCCGCGCGGCGTGGCCGGGGAACTGCATATCGAAGGCAGCAGCCTGGCGCGCGGCTACCTGAACCAGCCGCGGCTCAGCGCCGAGCGCTTCGGCGCTGCCGGCCAGCGCAGCTACCGCACCGGTGACCTGGTGCGCTGGAACGCGGCCGGGCAACTGGTGTTTGCCGGCCGCTGCGACGACCAGGTCAAGCTGCGCGGCTTCCGCATTGAACTGGGTGAGATCGCATCCTGCCTGTCCGGCCATGGCGCTGTCGGCGAGGCGCTGGTGCAGCTTGCGGCCGGCCGCCTGGTGGCCTATGTAGTGGCAGCTGAAGCAGGCTGGGAATCGCTGGAGCAAGCCTTGCGCCGCCACGCGTCGCAGCACCTGGCCGACTTCATGCTGCCATCGGCTTATGTGCGCCTGGATGCCTTGCCGCTGCTGCCGAACGGTAAGGTCGACCGCCGCGCCTTGCCGGTGCCGGCCACCGCGCCGGCTGTGCTGGCCGCGCCGGCTACTGCCACCGAGCATGCGCTGGCTGCCATCTGGTGCCGCGTGCTGGGCCTGGAGCAGGCCAGCGTGAAGGCCAGCTTCTTTGAACTGGGCGGCAACTCGCTGCTGGCCATGCGCGTGATGAGCGCAGTGGCCCGTGAATTCGACCTCGAACTTCCGGTGCGCGCGCTGTTCGAACACCAGGACATCGCCAGCCTGGCGGCGCACATCGATGCACGCCGCGCGGAAGGCGGCAATGCCTGGCAGGCGATTCCGCCGGCGCCAGGCGGCCAGCCGCTGGCGCTGTCGTTCGCCCAGCAGCGCCTGTGGTTCATCGACCAGCTCGAAGGGGCGGGCAGCCAATACAATATGCCGGTCGCGCTGCTGCTGGAAGGCGCGCTGGACCAGGCCGCGCTGCGCAGCGCGCTGCGGCAGCTGCTGCAGCGCCACGCGATCCTGCGTACCAGCTATCGGGCGGTGGAGGGGGAGCCGCAGCAATACATCTGCGGCGACGATACGCCGCAACTGGAACTGGCCAGCCTGGAAGCGCTGGCAGACAGCCAGCAGGACGACGAGCTGCGCCGCCTCGCTGCCATTGAGGCGGGACGCCCGTTCGACCTGGCGCAAGGGCATATGCTGCGCGCCACCCTGCTGGCGCTGGCGCCGCAGCGCCATGCGCTGCTGGTGACCATCCACCACATCGCCGCTGATGGCTGGTCGATGGGCGTGGTGGTACGCGAGTTCGCCGAACTGTATGCGGCCGCAGTGGAAGGCCGCGCAGCCAGCCTGCCCGTGCTGCCAGTGCAATATGCCGATTTTTCGCAGTGGCAGCGCAGCCAGGGCGGAGCAGCGCGCCTGGCGCAGCAGCTCGATTACTGGCGTGCGCGCCTGGCCGGCCTGCCGCAGGTGCATGGACTGCCGCTGGACAAGGCGCGTCCCGCCCGCCAGCAGTTCGAAGGCGCGCTGCACCAGCAGCTCCTGCCGCCGGCACTGCTGGCCCGCCTGCAGGCGCTGGCGACTGCACACGACGCCACGCTGTTCATGGTGCTGCACACCGCGCTGGCGGTGCTGCTGGCACGCTGGAGCAATGAGTCCGACATCGTGGTGGGATCGCCGGTGGCAGGACGCCAGCACCAGCAGCTGGAGGGGCTGGTAGGCCTGTTCGTCAACACCCTCGTGCTGCGTACCCAGGTCGATCCGGAAGTGCCGTTTGCCACGCTGCTGGCGCAGGGCAGGGCAGCGCTGCTGGACGCCTATGCGCACCAGGACCTGCCATTCGAGCAGCTGGTCGATGCCCTGCAGCCGGAACGCAGCCTGGCGCATACGCCGCTGTTCCAGCTGATGTTCTCGATGCAGAATACCGAGGCGGCCGAGCTGGCGCTGCCGGGGCTGCGCGTTTCCGGCCTGGCCAGCGGCCATGTGGTCAGCAAGTTCGACCTCGAGCTGTCTGCCGGCGAAACGGAGCGCGGCCTGGCGCTGACCTGGAATTACGCCACCAGCCTGTTCGAAGCGTCCACCATCGAGCGCATGGCCGACGGCTTTGCGCTGCTGCTGGATGCCCTGGCGGAGGCGCCGCAACAAGCGGCCGGCGCGCTGCCGCTGCTGACAGAGCGCGACGCTGCGCTGCTCGAACGCTGGAATGCCACCGCGCGCGACTATCCGTCCGACGCCTGCATCCACCACCTGTTCGAAGCCCAGGCGCAGGCCACGCCGGACGCTCCGGCGCTGCGCTGCGAAGGCCGGCAACTGAGCTACCGCGAATTGAATGAGCGCGCCAACCGGATTGCCCACCGCCTGCTGGCGGACGGCCTGCAGCCCGGCGAGCTGGTCGGCCTGTGCACCGAGCGCTCGCTGGAGATGGTGGCCGGCGTGTACGGCATTTTGAAGGCGGGCGGCGCCTATGTTCCGCTCGACCCTTCGTATCCGGCGGCGCGCCTGCAGTACATGCTGGAAGACAGCGCCGTGCGCACCGTGTTGACCCAGTCGCATCTCCTGGGAGCGACCGCGGTGCCGGCGCAACTGGCGCTGTGCCTGGACCACGAACATGAATTTTCCGGCCAGCCGGGCGGCAACCCTGCGCTGCAGCAGGCACCCGGCAGCCTGGCATACGTGATCTATACCTCGGGCTCCACCGGCCAGCCGAAAGGCGTGCTGTGCGAGCACCGCGGCCTGGTCAACCGCATCGACTGGATGCAGCGCGAGTACCGCATGTCTGCCGCCGACCGCGTGCTGCAGAAGACGCCTTACAGCTTCGACGTCTCGGTGTGGGAGCTGACCTGGCCGTTCACGGTCGGCGCCTGCCTGGTGATGGCGCGACCGGGCGGCCACCAGGATCCGTCCTACCTGGCCGACACCATCCAGGCGGAAGGCATCACCATCCTGCACTTCGTGCCGTCGATGCTGGGCGCCATGCTGGCCAGCGGCCGCTGGCAGGAATGCACGGCGGTGCGCCAGGTGTTCTGCAGCGGTGAAGCCCTGCCATATCCGCTGGTGCAGCAGTTCTTTGCCTGCCACCGCGCCGAGCTGCACAACCTGTACGGTCCGACCGAGGCTTCGATCGACGTTTCCTACTGGCCGGCTGCGCCGCGCGACGGGCGCCAGGTGGTGCCGATCGGGCGTCCGATCCAGAACATGCAGCTGCACGTGCTGGATGCCGCGCTGCGACCGGTGCCGGTCGGTGTAGCCGGCGAGCTGCACATCGGCGGCATCGGCCTGGCGCGCGGCTACCTGAACCGCCCCGAGCTGAATGCGCAGCGCTTCATCGAGCGCGTAGGCGCCGATGGCAGCGCCGAGCGCCTGTACAAGACAGGCGACATTGCGCGCTACCTGGCCGACGGCAACCTGGAATACCTGGGGCGCTCCGATTTCCAGGTCAAGCTGCGCGGCCTGCGCATCGAGCTGGGCGAGATCGAGGCCCAGCTGTGCGCCCAGCCGGGCGTGGCGGAAGCAGCCGTGCTGGCGCAGGGCCAAGGCGACGCCATGCGCCTGGTGGCCTATGTGGCCCCGGCGGCGCTGCAACAGGATGAAGCGGCCTTTGTGGCTGCGTTGCAAAGCGCGCTGGGCGTGGCATTGCCCGACTACATGGTGCCGGCCGCTTTCGTGCTGCTTGAACGCCTTCCCTTGAGCGCGAACGGCAAGCTCGATCGCAAGCAGCTGCCGCAGGCCGGCCAGGGCACGGTACAGGCCCGTTACTGCGCGCCGGAAGGAGAGCTGGAAACGGCGCTGTGCGCGCTGTGGGCCGATCACCTTGGCCTGGAACGCGTTGGCGCCACCGACAGCTACTTCGCGCTGGGCGGCGATTCGATTCGCGCCATCCGCCTGGTGGCCGCCATGCAGGCCGCCGGCATCGCGGCATCGGTGCGCGACATCTTCGCCGCCAAGACCGTGCGCGGGCTGGCGCAGATCCTGGACAGCGGCACTGCCGTGGCCAGCGCCGGCAGCGACGTAGCGCCTTTCGCCATGCTGGACGATGGCGAGCGCGATGCCCTGGCGCCGCTGCTGCGCGAGCAAATGCTGGAAGACGCCTTCCCGCTGACCCGCCTGCAGGAAGGCATGGTGTTCCACAGCCGCCTCGACGCAGAAGGCGGCACCTACCACGACGTGCTGAACGTGCGCGTCAGTGCGGCGCTGGACCTGGAGCGTTTCCGGCAGGCGCTGGAGCAGGTGATGGCGGCGCACGGCATGCTGCGCACGGTGTACGCGCTGGATGGCGCGCGCCCGCTGCAGCTGGTGCACAAGAGCTCCTCGGCGCCGCTGCTGTACCGCGACTTGCGCGGCATGGCGCCGGCGGCGCAGGGCGCCCTGATTGCGGAGCAGGTGGCGTTCGAACGCGCCGGTGCCATCGATTTTGCCCGCGGCTTGTGGAAGGTCGTGCTGCTGCACCTGGATGACGGCGCCTTCCAGTACATCCTCAGCTTCCACCATTCGATGCTGGACGGCTGGAGTATCGCCAGCCTGAACACGGAACTGTTCCAGCGTTACCAAGGCCAGGTCCCGGCAGCCGGCGCGGCGCTGCCTTACCGCCACTACGTGTGGCAGGAACAGCAGGCGCTGGCCGACGACGCCGCGCGCAGCTATTGGCGCGCCATGCTCGATGGCGCCCGCCTGCCCTGGTGGAGCGGGCGCCCGGCCGGCGCCATGGTCTCGTTGCCGGTGGCGATCGATGCGCAACTGTCGGCCCGCCTGGCGGCGCTGGCGCAGCGGCTCGGCGTGCAGGACCGCTCGGTGCTGCTGGCCGCCCACATGGCGCTGCAAGCCATGCTGTGCGGCCAGGACGACGTCACCAGCTCGGTGGTCGCCAACGGCCGTCCGGAACGCGAAGGCGGCGACCGCACGCTGGGCCTGTTCCTCAACGCGCTGCCGGTGCGCTGCCGCCTGGCAGGACAAAGCTGGCAGCAACTGGTGCGCGAGATGGATGCGCTGGCGCTGGCCATGCAGCCGCACCGCCACTACCCGCTGGCGGCCATCCAGTCCGAGTCGCGCCTCGACTTGTCCGGCTCCCTGTTCAACTACACCAGCTTCCACGTGTACGACAAGCTGGCCGGCAGCGCCGACGCCGCCATTGAGCAGAGCCATGAACAGAACAACTACCTGTTCAGTTCCGAATTCGCCCGCAGCGGCAGCGGCGACGGCGTGCGCTTCCACCTGACGCTGAAAGCCGATGCCGCGCTGTTTGGCGGCGCCTTCGGCCAGCGCATCGCCGGCTACTACGCCAGGGTGCTGCAGGCGCTGGCCGGCGACAGCCTGGCGCCGGCGCTGGGCGAGCTGCTGGGCGAGGCCGAAATGCTGCAGGTGCGCCGCCTGGCGCAGCCGGCGCCACAGCCGGCCGCCCAGGACGTGCTGGCGGGCTTCCGCATGCAGGCGCTGCACCGGCCGCAGCATGCGGCGCTGGAATGGGACGGCCAGGCCTACAGCTACCGCCAGCTCGATACGCTGTCCGAAGCGCTGGCCCAGGAGCTGGTGCAGCGCGGGGTGGGCAGCGGCGATGTAGTGGCGGTCTGCCTGCCGCGCGGCGCCGCCATGGTGGCATCGCTGCTGGCCGTCCTGAAGGCCGGTGCCGCCTACCTGCCAATGGACCCGTCGCATCCGGCCGCGCGCCTGGAGTACATGCTGGCCGACAGCGGCGCGGCGCTGCTGCTCTGTGCGCAGGACAATGCGCTGGCCGTGCCGGCAGGCACGCGGCGGCGGGTGCTGGACGAGGCAAGCTGGCCGGCCCTGGCTGCAACCGGGGCGGCGCTGCCCGGCGCCGGCCCGCTGGCCTATGTGATCTACACCTCCGGTTCGACCGGCCAGCCGAAAGGCGTGCGCATCGGCCACGCCGCCCTGGCCGCCTTCATTGCCGGCGCCTGCCAGCGTGCCGGCATCGACCAGGACACGCGCTGGCTGGCGCTGACCACCATCAGCTTCGACATCGCCGGCTTCGAACTGTTCGGCCCTTTGACGCAGGGCGGCACAATCGTGCTGGCCCCGGCCGACGGCGCGCGCGACGCGGCCTACCTGGCCGCCGCGCTGGCGGGCGGCATCAACGTCATGCAGGCCACGCCGGTGAGCTGGTCGCTGCTGCTGGAAAGCGGCTGGCAGGGCAGCGCCCGGCTGCGAGCCCTGGCCGGCGGCGAACCGCTGCCGCTGGAACTGGTGCAGGCGCTGGCGCCGCGCTGCGGGCGCGGCCTGTACAACTGCTACGGCCCGACCGAAGCGACCATCTGGTCGCACGTGGCGCCGGTGCTGGTGCAGGACGGGCGCGTGCTGCTCGATGGCCTGCTGCCCGGCTACGGCCATGCCGTCTGCAACGCGGCGCTGGAGCCGGTGCCGCAGGGCGTGATCGGTGAACTGATGCTGTCGGGCGCCGCACTGGCCGAGGGTTACCACGGCCGCGACGAACTCACGGCCGGCAAGTTCGTGCAGGCCGCAGGCGGGCCGCTGGCGGGACTGCGCCTGTACCGCACCGGCGACCTGGTGCGCCGCCTGGACGGCGAACGGCTGGAATTCCTGGGCCGCAGCGACGACCAGGTCAAGATCCACGGCTACCGCATTGAGCTTGGCGAGATCGAGCAGCAGCTGCTGGCCTGCGACGGCGTCAAGCGCGCCCTGGTGGTCGCGCATGGCGCGCCGGGCCAGCAGCGCCTGGCCGCCTACGTAGTGGCGCATGGCGCTCCAGGCAGCGACCTGCTGGAAACCCGCCTGCGGCTGGCGCTGCGCGAGCACTTGCCGGCGTATATGGTGCCGGCTGCGATCGTAGCGCTGGATGCCTTCCCGCTGACGCCGAACGGCAAGGTGGACAAGAAGGCGCTGCCGCTGCCAGGCAGCCTGCCCGGCGCGGCCCACTGCGCGCCATGGAACGACACCGAGCGTGCGCTGTGCGGACTGTGGCAGCGCCTGCTGGGCGGCGGCGCCGTCAGCGCCACTGCCGACTTCTTCGAACTGGGCGGCGACTCGCTGCTGGCAACGCGCATGCTGGTGCAGCTGAACCAGCAGTTCGGGCTGGCGCTGGGGATCCGCGACATCTTCAACCTGCGTACCGTGCGCGAACTGGCCCTGCACCTGGACGTGCTGGCCACCCGCACGGCCACCAGCAGCGCCGGCACGGCGCCACAGGAGGAAATCGAATGGTAAGCCATCAAAGCGGCGCGCAGCTGAAGCGCTTCGTGCTGGACCTGCACCGCGGCGGCATCCAGCTGTACGCGGAACAGGGCAAACTGAAAACCCGGGCGGCGGCCGGCGCCATCACGCCGCAGATCGGGGCCGAAATCCGCGCCAACAAGGAAGCGCTGCTGGCGCTTTTGTCCGAAGTGGCCGCCAACGACGCCGCGCCGGCGCCGCTGCCGCGCCGTCCGGCCGGCGCCGAGGCGCCGCTGTCGTTTGCCCAGCAGCGCCTGTGGTTCATCGACCAGCTGGAGGGCAGCAGCAGTCAGTACCACTTGCCGGCCGCGCTGCAGCTCGAAGGCGAGCTTGACGTGGCGGCCCTGCATGCAGCGCTGCACCAGCTGGTGCAACGCCATGAAGTGCTGCGCACCACCTATGCCAGCGTAGCCGGCGGCGCCGTGCAGCGGCCCGGCGCCGCATCGCCGCTGGTGCTGGCGGTGCACGACCTGGCGGCGATGGAAGCGGAGCAGCGTGCTGCAGAAGTGCGACGTTACGCTGCGCAGCATGCGGCGCAGCCTTTCGACCTGGCGCGCGAACCCATGCTGCGCGCCAGCCTGCTGGTGCTGGGTCCAGGCAGCCACGTTCTGCTGGTCACGCTGCACCATATCGCGGCCGATGGCTGGACGCTGGGACTGGTGGTGCGCGAATTCGCGCAGCTATATGCCGCGCAGTGCGCCGGCCAACCGTCGCCGCTGGCGCCGCTGCCCCTGCAATACGCCGATTTCGCGCACTGGCAGCGCAGCTACCTGGAAGGCGAGCGCCTGCACCAGCAACTGGCCTACTGGCGCACGCGCCTGGCAGGCCTGCCGGCCGTGCACAGCCTGCCGCTGGACCGTCCGCGCCCGGCGCGCCAGCAATTCGCGGCGGGCCTGCACCAGCAATGCCTGCCGCCGGCGCTGCTGGCCAGCCTGAAAGCGCTGGGCGTCGCCCATCATGCAACGCTGTTCATGGTGCTGCATTCGGCACTGGCGCTGCTTCTGGCGCGCTGGAGCGGCGAGCGCGACATCGTGATCGGCAGCCCGATTGCGGGCCGCAACCGCCCGGAACTGGAAGGCATGGCGGGCATGTTCGTCAATTCGCTGCTGCTGCGCAGCGACGTCGACCTGGAGGCGCCATTCGCGCAGCTGCTGGAGCAAGGCCGGCGCGACCTGCTGGACGCTTACGCGCACCAGGAGCTGCCGTTCGAACAGCTGGTGGAAGCGCTGCAGCCCGAACGCAGCCTGGCGCATGCGCCGCTGTGCCAGATCATGTTTTCGATGCAGAACCTGGGGCAGGGCAGCCTGCAGCTTCCGGGCCTGCAGGTTTCGCCGCTGGCCAGCGGCCATGCCGTGACGCGCTACGAACTGGAACTGTCGGCCGCGGAAAGCCCGCAAGGCTTGCTGCTGGACTGGAATTTCTCCGCTGCCTTGTTCGACGCTGCGACCATCGAACGCCTGGCCGCCGGCTTTGCGGTGCTGCTGGAAGAGATTGTCGCCGCGCCGCAGCAGGCAGCCGGTCGCCTGCCCATCATGGGCAGCGGCGACCGCGCCGTGCTGAAGGAATGGCAGGCAGCAGGGCAGGCCGCTGCCGCAGCGCTGCCGCCGGCACGATGCCTTCACCAGTTGTTCGAAGGGCACGCTGCCGCAACGCCGGACGCCATCGCCATGCGCAGCGACGCCGGAAACTGGACGTACCGCGAATTGAACTGGCATGCCAACCGCGTTGCGCACTGCCTGTTGGCGGCCGGAGTGACGGCACAAGCGCCGGTTGGACTGTGCGCGCAACGCTCGCCGGCGATGGTGGCGGCCCTGCTGGGCATCCTGAAAGCCGGCGCCGCCTATGTGCCGCTGGACCCGGCCTATCCGGCCGAGCGCATAGTCTTCATGGCGCAAGACAGCGGCATGCAGCTGCTGCTGGCCGGCAGCGCCGTGCCGACTGGCCTGCAGGCGGCGCAGCAGGCCGGCGTGCGCGTGCTGGAGCTGGATGCCATCCTGGCCAGCCAGGGCTGGGCGGACGACAACCCGGCGCTGCCGGCCCAGCCGTCGCAACTGGCGAACCTGATCTACACCTCCGGCTCCACTGGACAGCCCAAGGGCACGCTGCTGGAACACGAGGGCGTGCTGCGCATGCTGGCGCCGGGCGGCTTGCCGTATGGCGCCGGCTGCGTGTCGCTGCACCTGTCCTCGATTTCCTTTGACGCCGCCACCTTTGAATTGTGGGGAGCGCTGTGCCAGGGCGGCAGCGTGGCGCTGTATCCGGCTGAGGCGCTCGACATGGAAGTGCTGAACCAGCAGCTGCAGAAGCACAGCGTCACCACGCTGTTCCTGACCGCAGGCCTGTTCGAACAATGGAGCGCACACCTGCCGCAGCTGCCTGGCCTGCGCCATGTGATGTCGGGCGGCGACGTGGTCAGCAGCGCCGGCGTGGCGCGGCTCCAGCAAGCCATGCCGGCGGTGGCCTTCAGCAACCTGTACGGGCCAACGGAGAACAGCTCGGTGAGCACCTGCTTCCAGGCGCCGGCCGGGTGGCCGGCCGGCCAGGCGCTGCCCCTGGGCCGTGCGCTGCCCGGCACTCTGCTGCGGGTGTGCGATGCGTCAGGCCAGGAAGTGCCTCCGGGCGTGGCCGGCGAACTGTGGCTGGGCGGCAGCGGGGTGGCGCGCGGATATCACCAGCGCGACGCCCAGCAGGCAAGCGCCTTCCTGTCCGGGGCGGACGGGCGCTGGTACCGTAGCGGCGACCGCGTGCGCCGCCGCCTGGACGGCGTGCTGGAATTTATCGGCCGTGGCGATGGCCAGGTCAAGCTGCGCGGCTTCCGCATCGAACCAGGAGAGATCGAAGCACGCCTGATGGCGCTGGAAGGCGTGGCCGAGGCAAGCGTGCAGGTGCAAGGCGAAGGCATGCACAAGCAACTGGTGGCCTATGTCGCGGGCGCCGTGGCGGGCGAGGAGCCGGCCGTCCTGGCAGCGCGCCTGCGCGCAGGACTGCGCTGCGGCCTGCCGGAATACATGCTGCCGGCCAGCTATGTCGCACTGGCTGCGCTGCCGCTCACTCCCAACGGCAAGCTCGATCGCGCCGCCCTGAACCGCATCGCCTTGCCGCGTGCCGCGCAACAAGGCACGCAGCCGGTTACGCCGCTGCAGCGCAAGCTGGCCGGCGCCTGGTGCGGCCTGCTCAAGCTTGACAGCGTCGGCATCGACGACAGCTTCTTCAGCCTGGGCGGCAATTCGATCACGCTGATCGAACTGAAGTTCCGCCTGCAGGAGCTGGGGCTGCGCGTCGAATTGAAGGACCTGATGGAGCAGGCCACCATCCGCGCGCTGGCAGACTGGCTGGAAGCGCAAGCCGGCAGCAGCGGCACGCGCAGCCTGGCAGCCGGCACCCTGGTGCGCCTGGCCCAGGGCGGCACTGGCCTGCCGCTGTATGTGATCCACCCGTTCGGCGGCGGGGTGGAAGGCTATCGCGCCCTGGCACAGTCGCTGGCCGCTGCGGCGCCGGTGACCGGCGTGCAGGCGCCCTGCATGGCGGGCGCCGACTTTCACTTCGACACGCTGGAGCAGCTGGCACGCCTGTATGCCGACGCCATCCTGGCCGAGGCGCCGGGCCAGCCCTGCGCCCTGGCCGGCTACTCAGGCGGCGGCAAGCTGGCCACCCTGGTGGCTGCGCTGCTGCAGCGCGAGGGCAGGGCAGTGCGCTACCTGGCCCTGTTCGACTGCAATTTCCACGACCCGGACTACACGCCGGACGAGGACGATTTCGTGCGCCTGTCGCGCTTCTGCTTCAGCCTGCACGTCATCAACAGCGCTGCCGAGGTGCCGGAAGCATGGCGCGGCCTGCCTTATGACGAGCTGCTGGAACGCTTCACCGGCCTGGTGCTGGAGCGCCGCAACTATGAGCGTCAGGCGGTGCAGGCCACGCTGAAGTTCGGCGTCAACCTGCTGCGCGCCGGCTGGACGCCGCCGCAAGGCCTGGCGCTGGACGGCCCGGTGCACGCTTTCCTCAGCACCGGCAATGGCGCGCCGGAACAGAACCGCAGCTGCTGGAGCGCGGTATTTGCCAGCCCGCCGCAATTCCACCTGGTGCAGGCCGGCCATAACGAATTCATGGAAACCGCATCGCTGCAGCAAATGCTGCCGGCGCTGCTGCATGCACTGAACACCTGAAACTGACAACTAGAGAGACAGCAATGACCCAAGAAGCCCAACTGTACTTGCGCGACGACGTCTGCATCGACCCCCTGGTCAACCAGTGGTATGCCTGGCCCAACCTGATCGCCCCGGTCACCTATGCCATGTACATGCGCAAGACGCACCGCCGCCTGATGCACTCCTTCGTCAACAACCACGAACTGCACATCATCGCCAACCAGGACCCGGCGATGGCCGGCGGCGGCGAATTCGTCGACTGCGGCGCCGACGAAGTGGACGCCGTGCGCGCCCTGATCGACAAGTTCGACCGCGAACACGCCCAATGCCAGGTACTGTGCGACAGCGTCAAGGAGCTCGACACCCTGCTGCAGGCCCACACCAGCGGCGAAACCGTGGAACCGCTGTACGACAAGGTGCCCGATGCGCTGAAAGGCTATGTGGAGCTGTTCATGGACCTGTACCATCAGCCGTCCTACCGCCTGATCGAAGGCCTGCTGTACCACAGCCCCTACTACGATCCGTCGATCCAGTCGGTGTCGTTCTCGCGCCTGCAGCCGGGCAAGCAGCGCCCCTTCGTGCTGAGCACCCCGCGCCTGCCGGCTGCCGACAACCTGCAGCTGCGCCGCCCGTTTGCCGCGCCCCTGTGGGACCGCATTTTCCGCGCCCGCAGCGAGCCGATTGCCGAATCGGAAGCGGCCGCGCTGTTCAGCCAGCCGGGACTGGAGGGCGGCCTCGCCTGGCGCGAGCTGTTCACCACCGAGCCGCCGGCACGGCGCCACCAGCCGGTGCGCGAAGGCGTGCGCCTGTCCTATGTCGGCCACGCCGGTTTCCTGATCGAGACGGCAGACGTGGCGGTGCTGGTCGACCCGGTGATCGCCAACCGCACCGAGGACAACAGCGAGCGCGTGATCAGCTTCAGCGAGCTGCCGGAGCATATCGACTACCTGTGCCTGACCCATAACCATTCGGACCACGTCAACGTCGAAACGCTGCTGCAGCTGCGCCACAAGGTGGGCCGCGTGCTGGTGCCGAAGAATAACGGCGGCACCCTGGCCGACCCTTCGCTCAAACTGATCCTGCGCAAGCTCGGTTTCGACGCGCACGAAGTGGAAGACATGGAAGAGATCATGCTGCCTGGCGGGCGCCTGGTCAGCATTCCCTTCCTCGGCGAGCACGGCGACCTGAATATCCGCAGCAAGACCGCCTGGCTGTTCGAGCTGCTGGGCAAGAAGATCTACGCCGGCGCCGATTCCTCCAACCTGGAGCCGCGCATGTACCAGCACATCAAGGCCATCACCGGCGAACTGGATGTGCTGGCGATCGGCATGGAATGCGTGGGTGCGCCTTACACCTGGCTGTACGGCGCGCTGGCCAGTGCTCCCGTCGAGCGCCAGGTCAAGGAATCGCGCCGCCTGAACGGCTCCGATTTCGACAAGGCAGCCCGCATGCTGGCCACCTTCAACGCCAAGCGCGTGCTGATCTACGCCTTGGGCATGGAGCCCTGGTACGGCTACTTCATGGGCGTCGACTACAACGACGACTCGCAGCAAATCATCCAGTCGGGCCAGATGGTGGAGCATTGCCGCGGCCTCGGCATCCCGGTCGAGCGCCTGTGCGGCAAGTACGTGCTGGACCTGTAATCGACATCCCCATACCAAAAACGAGGAGAAGCAAATGACTGTCATGGAACGTATCAGCGTCGAAGCCCTGGAAAACGTCGGCGGCATGCCGCTGCTGCTGAATGTGGACACCGGCGGCCGCCGCCTGCTGGAGTGGGCCGCCGAGGAGGCCGAAGCCATCGAGCAGGTGGTGCAGCAGAACGGCGCGCTGCTGCTGCGCGGACTGCCGGTCCACAGCAGCAAGCAGTTCGGCGACGTGCTGTCGCTGCTGTTCGGCGGCGAACTGCTGGACTACGCCTACCGCTCGACCCCGCGCACCGAATTGCGCGGCAAGGTCTACACCGCCACCGAATACCACGCCGACCAGGCCATCCCGCAGCACAACGAAAACGCCTACGCGAACAGCTGGGCGATGCGCATCGGCTTCCTGTGCCTGCTGCCCTCGGAACAGGGCGGCGCCACGCCGATCGGCGACAGCCGCCGTGTCTACCAGCTGATCCCGGCCGAAATCCGCGAGCGCTTCGAGCGGCATGGCGTGATGTATGTGCGTAATTACTCCGATGTCGACCTGCCCTGGCAGGAAGTCTTCCAGACCGAAGACAAGGACGAAGTGGAGCGCTACTGCGCCGCCAACGGCATCCGCTGCGAATGGCGGCCGGACAATGGCCTGCGCACGGTGCAGGTCAATCCGGCCAGCGCCGTGCACCCGGTGACGGGCGAAAAAGTGTGGTTCAACCAGGCGCACCTGTTCCACGTCAGCAGCCTGCAGCCGGAAGTGCGCAGCAGCCTGGTCGCCGCGCTGGGCGAGGATGAACTGCCGCGCAACACCTTCTACGGCGACGGCAGCCCGATCGAGGAAGAGGTGCTGGACCAGATCCGCGCCGTCTACGACCGCACCACTCTGGCCTTCCCCTGGCAGCAGGGCGACCTGCTGCTGCTCGACAACATGCTGTTTACCCACGGCCGCCAGCCCTATGTCGGCGAACGCAAGGTGCTGGTCGGCATGGCCCGTCCGCACGGCCACCCGGCAGCGACCTGACAGAAGTGACAGTTGTGGGCCTGGCAGGGCGATGTGACACTGCCAGGCACCATTTCACCAGACCGTTCGCAGCCAGCGTGGTGCGGACAGAAAGCTCATCAAATGAAACTGAAAGCCTCTTTTGCCGCCAGCGGCCTGGCGCTTGCCTTGCTGGCCCCGATGACCGTGCTGGCCGGCGCGCAAGCGGCCGATGCCAAATTGCTCATGTCCGCCGTCGATGCCGGGCGCCCGCAGCTATTGCGCACCCTGGTGGCCGAAGGCGTCAACGTCAACGCCGTGTCGAACGGCGACGGCTCGGCCCTGATCCTGGCCGTGCGCCAGCGCAAGGCCGACATGGTCGACGAACTGCTGCGCCTCGGCGCCAATGCCAACCTGGCCGTGCCGGGCGACGGCAGCCCGCTGATCATGGCGGCCCGCAACGGCGACCTGGCGCTGGCGCAAAAGCTGGTCAAGGCCGGCGCCCTGGCCAACCAGGCGGTAAGCGGCGATGAGTCGCCGCTGATCCAGGCGGCGCGCGCCGGCAGCCTGCCCCTGGTGCAGTTCCTGGTGGCCAGCGGCGCCGACGTCAATCTCGGCGTGCCGGACGAACACCGCCGCGGGGCCTTGCTGACGCCCCTGAACCAGGCGGCCAGCGCGGAAGTGCGCAACTGGCTGCTGGCCAACGGCGCCCGCCAGGCGCAATAAGGCCATGGACGTCGTCAAACAGAAGGTGGCGCCGGCCCCGGCCTACCGTTCGCGCAAGGCGCAGGGCGCCATCGCTCTGGGCGTGCTGGCCCTAGTGGCGGCCTGGCAGTTCGCCCAGCCTTCCGGCGCCGAAACCGTGCAGCGCTCGGCCATCCTGCTGGGCACCGTGCGCCAGGGCGACCTGCAGGTGACCGTGGACGGCTATGGCGTGCTGCGCTCGGACAACCAGAAGCTGCTGGCCGCCAGTGCGCCCGGCACGGTGGAAGCCTTGCTGCTCAAGCCTGGCGCCGTGGTCAAGGCCGACAGCATCATCATGCGCCTCAGTAATCCGGAGCTGGAAAAAGTGCTCAACGACGAAGAGCGCAAGCTGGTGCAGGAACAAGTGGCGCTGCGCCAGCTCCTGCTGAACCAGCGCCTGGAACTGCTGAACGAGAACGCCAAGCTGGGCGAACTGCGCGCCAGCTACATGGCGGCGCGCACCACGCGCGAGGAACAGCAGGAATGGGCCGAGAAAGGCTATGTGTCGAAGCTGTCCTTCCGCGAGACCCAGTTGAAGGAAACGCTGCTGTCGCAATCGAGCCAGGCGGCTGAACAGCGCATCGCCCAGCTCAAGCTGGTGCACGCGGAAGTGGCCAAGATCCAGCAGGAGAAGATCGCTGCCCAGCAGGCCCGCTACGACATCGTGAAGGAGCAGCACGCCGGCCTGTCGGTGCGCGCCGGCATGGATGGCGTGCTGCAAAGCCTGTCGGTGGAACTGGGGCAGAGCTTCATCCCGGGCCAGAAGCTGGCGCTGGTGGGCGGCCAGGGCGACCTGGTGGCCATGATCAAGGTGCCGCAAGCGGCGGCGCAGCAGGTCAAGCCCGGCCAGCCGGTGCAGATCGACACCCGCCAGGACAAGGCCGCCGGCCGCGTGCTGCGCGTCAATCCGGCGGTCGACAACGGCACCATCATGGTGGAAGTGGCCTTCGACGGGACACCGCCAGCCAGTGCCCGGCCGGAACTCAACGTCGATGCCGCCATCCTGACCAGCACGCTGAAAAATGTGCGTTACGTGGAGCGGCCGGCCAATGCGCGCGCCAACGCCACGGCGCCGATGTTCGTGCTGGACGGCAGCAACCGCGCCCGCCGCAGCGAGGTGCGTTTTGGCGCCGATGCCGGCCGCTACATGCAGGTGCTGGGCGGGGCGGAAGTGCGCCAGCAGATGATCGTATCCGACATGGCGCGCCTGGCCCAGTCCAGCAGCGTCGCCATCGCCGACTGAGTCGGCCAATCCAACGAGGAGAGCAAATGAAAGACATCAAGATTCAAATGAAGGGCATCACCAAGCAGTTCTCCACCGATGCCATGGACACCCACGCCCTGCGCGGCGTCGACCTGACCATCCGCAGCGGCGACTACGTGTCGATTTCCGGCCCGTCCGGCTGCGGCAAGTCGACCCTTCTCTCGCTGCTTGGCCTGCTGGACAGCCCGACCTCGGGCCAGTACTTCATCGAAGGCAAGGACGTGGCGCGCCTGTCGCTGGCCGAAGCTGCCGCCATCCGCAACGAAAAGATCGGCTTCGTGTTCCAGTCTTTCAACCTGATCGACGAGCTGTCGGTGTTCGACAATATCGCGTTGCCGCTGCGCTACCGCAGCAAAGGCATGGACGAGGCCGAGATCACGGCGCGCGTCAACCATTGCCTGGACAAAGTGGAAATGGCGCACCGCGCCCAGCACCGCCCGACCCAGTTGTCCGGTGGCCAGCAGCAGCGCGTGGCCATCGCCCGTGCCCTGGTCGGCACCCCGGCCATCCTGCTGGTCGACGAGCCGACCGGTAACCTGGATTCCACCAACGGCGACATCGTGATGGAGATGCTGGCCCAGCTGAACCGCGAGGGCACCACGCTGTGCATGGTGACCCACGATTCCCGCTACGCCAATATGGCCAGCACCCGCCTGCAGCTGCGCGACGGCGTGATGCTGGATACCGCCCAGCGGGAGGCAGCATGAGCGGCTTCGGCTACGAATTGCGCCAGGCGCTGGCCAGCCTGCGGCGCGCACCGGGCTTTGTCGCCACGGTGGCGCTGACGCTGGGCCTGACGCTGGGCGCGCTGGTGTGCATGTTCGGCATCAACCGCCTGCTGTTCCTGGCGCCGTTGCCGTACCCCGACCAGCAGCGCCTGTATGTGGCGCAGGGCGTGGTGCTGGACCAGGGCCAGGAAGCGTTCCGCGGCCTGCATACCTATCCGGCGCTGATGCAGATGTACCAGCAGGGCGGCGTGTTCGAGCGTGCTGCCGTGCTCAATTTCGGCAAGGCTTTCCTGACCAGCGACCCGAACCAGCCGCGCCTGAACGTCACCTACGCCAGCAGCGGCCTGTTCGACCTGACCGGCGCCCCGCTCAAGCTGGGGCGCGCCTTCCAGCAAGGCGAGGATGTCGGCAGCAGCGTGCCTTCCGCCGTGCTCAGCTACCAGGCCTGGGCCACCCAGTTCGGCAGCGACCCGTCGGTGGTGGGCCGCAAGATCTCCATCGATAGCGCCAGTTATACGGTGGTCGGCGTGCTGGCCAAGGACTATGCCGAACCGCAGCTCCATTCGCTGGAACGCAGCACCGACATCTACCTGCCGTGGGAACTGAATCCGCGCGACAAGCAGGCGCGCGAGGATTGGGAAAACTTCGACAGCAACATCATGCTGGTGGGCCGCCTGGCCGCCGGCGTCACGCCGGACCAGGCGTCGGCGGCGCTGACCGAGCCGCTGAACCGCCGCTTCCGCGCGCAGACCGCAGGCATCGGCCAGTTCGCCACCATCACGGTGGAAGTGGCCATGCTGTCGTTTGCCCAGGCCATCACCGGCGACAGCAAGCGCGTGGCGCTGATGCTGCTGGCCGGCGTGGCGGCACTGCTGGTGATTGCTGCAGCCAATGTGTCCAACCTGTTCCTGGCGCGCACCGCCCAGAAGCAGCGCCAGTTGTCGATCCAGGCCACCCTGGGCGCCAACCGCGGCCACCTGTTCCGCACCATGTTCACCGAATCGGCCGTGGTGATGGGCATTGCCGGCCTGGCGGCAACCGGCGTCGCCGCCCTGTGTTTCGGCCTGTTGCACAGCTTCGCGCAAGGCAAAGTGCCGCGCCTGGGCGAACTGGGGCTGGACGCATGGAGCGTGGGCTTCGTGCTGCTGGCGTCCTTGCTGCTCGCGCTGGTTTTCGCTGCGCTCAGCATCCGCATGGTCAATTACGGCGCACTGGCGGCCGCGCTGCAAAGCGGCGGCAAGGGCAGTGGCCTGCAGGTGTCGCAGACGACCCGCAAGGTGCTGATCGCGAGCCAGATTGCCGTGGCGGCCGTGCTGCTGGTGGCGAACTTCGGCCTGCTGAAGGAATCGGTGGCAGTGCTCATGCGCCCGGCCGGCTTCGAAACGCAAGACCTGTACGAGCTGACCCTGAATGAGGGAGAGCGCGGCCTGTCGCCGGAAGAAAAACAGCAGCAGCTGGCCAGCATCGGCGCCGAACTGCGCGCCTGGCCTAATGTGGCCGGCGTGGCGGCAGCGGGCACCGGTCCGACCTCGACGTCGGTATGGGCCACGACGCTGCTGCGCGAACTTGGCGGCAACGAGAAATTCAAGACCAACAGCAACCGCGTCGACGCCGACTACTTCAACCTGATCGGCTTGCCGATGGCGGAGGGGCGCAGCTTCAGCGCGCAGGAATCGCGCGAACGGGCGCCCCTGATCGTGGTCAATGAAACACTGGCCAAGGCCATCAACCCGGACGGCAGCGCCATCGGCGCTACGCTGTACTGGAACAAGAACACCGAACCGTTCCGTGTGATCGGCGTGGTGCGCGACGTATTCCTGCCGACCGTCCCGCCAGCCCAGCGCCTGTACCTGCCGGGGCCGGCCGAGTTGAACCTGGTGGTCAAGGTCAAGCCGGGCCAGCAGCTCGACCAGGCTGCCGTGGTGGCAATGCTGGCCAAGGTGAATTCTTCGCTGCGCATCAACAAGCTGGCGCCGGTGCAGCAAACTTACCGCAGCCTGCTGGCGCGCGACATCACGACGGCAGCCATCACCGGCCTGCTGACGGTGCTGGCGCTGTTCCTGGCCGGCGTCGGCGTGTACGGCGTGCTCAGTTACAGCATCAAGCTGCGCCGCCACGAACTGGGCATCCGCATGGCCATCGGGGCCAGCCCGCGCCGCATTGCCGGCCTGGTCTACCGCGACAGCCTGCGCCCGGTGGCCTGGGGCTTTGGCATCAGCGCCGTGGCCGGCGTGCTGCTCTACCTGTTCGCCCGCAAGCAGCTGGACAGCGTGCTGGAACTGGACGTCTGGCCGCCGGTGCTGAGCGTCGTGCTGATCATGCTGGCGGTGCTGCTGGCTTGCTGGCTGCCGCTGCGCGCCATCCTGCGTGAATGGCCGGTGCGCTCGCTGCGCGGCGACGGCGCGCTGTGATGCAGGCTTCGCCCTGGTTCCTGCGCGCGCCCGGTGCGCGCGGCAGGTTGCGGCTGTACTGTTTCAGCTACGCCGGCGGCAGTGCCGCCAGCTACCTGCCGTGGCAGGGCGCGCTGGGCCGCGATATCGAACTCTGCGCGGTGCAGCTGCCTGGCCGCGGAGGACGGCTGGCCGAGACGCCGCTCGCCTCGCTGCAGCAGCTGGTCGGCACCCTGGCGGCCGAACTGCGCAGCCATGCCGACCGTCCGTTTGCCTTTTTCGGGCATAGCCTGGGGGCCCTGGTGGCATTCGAACTGGTGCGGCATATGCGCATGCTGGGGATGGCGCTGCCGCGCCAGCTGCTGGTATCGGGCTGCGAAGCGCCGCACCGGCGCCAGGCCGAACGCGCCCTGCATGCCTTGCCGGATGAACAACTGATCGAAGCGCTGCGCGCCTACAACGGCACGCCGCCTGAAGTGCTGGCGCACAGGGAACTGATGGAATTGCTGCTGCCGGCCGTGCGCGCCGACTTCCGCATGGCGGAGACCTATTGCTACCGGCAGCAGGCGCCGCTGGCAATGCCGCTGACGGTGCTGGCCGGGCGCGGCGACGAACATGTGGATGCGGAGCGGGTGGAAGCCTGGCGCCACGAGAGCAGCGGGTGCTGCGAGGTGCACTGGTTCCGGGGCGATCACTTCTTTGTGCACAGCGAGCAGGAGGAGGTTACGGCCTGCCTGCGCGCTGCACTGGAGGAGGTGGTCCCGGCGTGGGCCACCTGAGGCGGTATTACTTCTGGTTGCGGTATTGCTCGAAGTGCTGGGCGTAGTCGTTCCAGTTGTCGTCGAACATTTTGCTGAATTGGTCCATGAAGTAAGACTTGGCTTCTTCTTTTTTGCTGTTGTAGGTTTCCAGGTCGCCCTGGGCACGCGCTACCAGGAAGATGTTGTAGCGGGCGGCGGCGAACAGCAGGCTGGCGCCAACCAGTTGCGGTGCGCCTTTGTTGCTGTTTTCGTGGGCGTTGGCCAGTGCAATGTAGGCGTCGATGTTCTCGAAGAATTTCTGGTCGTCGTTCTGTTGCTGTTGGGTTGCTTGTTCGCTCATGATTTACTACCAATAAGTTGATACTCGGGGTGGGCATCGTGACACAGGAAGCGCATTGCTGCAATAAAAAACCGGGCTTTTGCCCGGTTTGTTGTTAGCTCGCTATGAAGCGCTCTGGGATTTCGATGCCGCCGCTATTGGCAGCTTCCGCATAGGCCTTCAGTTCATTGATCGCGGCGTCCAGGTGCTCCTGATTCGGGTTTTCCTGGAAACCTTTGATGCGCTCGTTGATCGTGGCGATTTTCCTGCTCCATTCGAGCCGATCGACCTTGCTCATACAACCTCCCACTTTAATTTTGGTTCTCGAGAAGGCCAGTATCCGGCAGCGGGCGGATGGGCCACCGTGCGCTAGCGCACATACGCTGCCGCGCACGCTTAAGGTGCACTTAACGCTTGGCGACGCCGCGCAGGAACAGGTCGATGCCTTGCTCGATTTCCTCCGGCGTCGTGGCCACGCCGCAGCGCGAATCGAACAGGAAGCGGCGCAGCTGGTCGCCCATCAGGCAGTTCATCAGGTGAATCGCCAGCCGCTCCGGCGGCGCCTGCGTATCGAGTTGGGCGGCAATGTCAGGGCGGGCGAAATAGCGCGCCAGCAGCTCGCGTGTCTGGCGCGGGCCGGCATCCCAGAAGGCTTCAGCCAGGTCGGGGTTGGCGTGGGCCTCCGCCACCACGATCTGGTATAGGGCGGTGGCGTCGGGAGTGCTCACCAGGCGGTGAAAGCGCAGGCCGAATTCCAGCAGCGTGTCGCGGATAGGGCGGTGCACGGTCTCCATGCCGGAAGGGTCGAACGCGCCGGCGCGGTAACGCAGCAGGATCGCCTTCAGCAGGCCCGCCTTGCCGCCGAATTTCACATAGATGGTGCGCACGGCAACCCGTGCTTCCTTGGCGATGGCTTCCAGGCTGACCTTGCCGTACCCCTTTTCCAGGATCAGGCGGGCGGCCGTATCCAGCAGGTCATTCAGGCGCGATTCAGCCTCGGCGGCCTTGGGGCGGCCGGCCTTGATTGGCTCAGGAACTTGTTCAACAGACATGATTGAAAACCGTACGTAATGCCCGAAGGCTAGCAGATAGGTCCCACTTTATTCCAATTTAAAATGAAATGCAATCGTTTCATTTCTTGACTTTGCTCATTGATTGACGAATAATGCACACGACTCATTTCATTTTCAGGGAGTTTCCCACCATGTCCCAGCACAACCCAGCCGAACAAAAAGTGCTCAGCGCCGTGCCAGAAGCCGCTGCGCCGGCCACTCCTGCGTCCACTCCTCCCAACCGTCGCGTCCTCGTGATTGCCGGCCTGATCGCCCTGGCAGCCCTGGCTGCAGGCGGCCGCATGTGGTACCGCAGCCACCACTACGTGGAAACTGAAAACGCCTACGTGGCCGGGCACGTGCATCCGGTGTCCTCGCGCATCGCCGGCGTGGTGACCAAGGTGCTGGTGGACGATAACCAGCTCGTGAAAGCAGGCGACGTGATCGCCGAACTCGATCCCTTCGACCAGCAGGTGAAGGTAGAACAGATCCAGGCGCAGATCGCCAGCGTGCAGCAGCAAGTCCTGCAGGCTGACGCCCAGATCGCCCAGGTGAACGCGCAAGCCAGCGCCGCCGCCGCGCAAGTCGCCCAGGCACAAGCCAACCAGCTGCGTGCTTCGCAGGACGCCGAACGTTATGGCCAGCTGTATACCAGCCAGATGAAGGCCGTATCGAAAGCCGAACTGGATGCCGCCAACGCCGCCCGCGCCAGCGCCACCGCCGACGTGGCTGCACGCAAGGACAGCGCCGCTGCAGCGAAAGCGCAAATCGGTTCCGCTACCTCCGCCCGTGAAGTGCTGAAGGCACAAGTCAAGGTACTGCAGGTGCAGCTGAAAGACGCGCAGCAGCAACTGGCGTACAACCGCATCGTCGCCCCGGTCGATGGCCGCGTCGGCAAGCGCACCCTGGAAGTGGGCCAGCGCGTGCAGCCAGGCCAGCAACTGGTGGCGCTGGTGCAGGACAATGTGTGGGTCACCGCCAACTTCAAGGAAACTCAGCTCGCCGACATGCGCGTGGGCCAGGAAGTGAACCTGACCATCGATGCACTGCCAGGCAAGGAACTGACCGGCCGCGTCGACTCGTTCTCGCCAGCTTCCGGCGCGCAGTTTGCGCTGCTGCCGGCTGATAACGCCACCGGCAACTTCACCAAGATCGTGCAGCGCGTGCCGGTCAAGATCACCTTCAAGCCGGAAGACCTGAAAGCCTACGAAGGCCGCCTGGTGCCGGGCATGTCCGCCATCGCTGAAGTCAGCATCAAATCGAACGCAAAATGAGTGCCCCAATGACGGTGCCTGAAGGCCGGGTGTCCGGCCGCACCTGGATCGCAGTCGCCGCGGGCATGCTGGGCGCCTTCATGGCGGTGCTGGACATCCAGATCACCAACTCCTCGCTGCGCGACATCCTCGGCGCGCTGAACGCGACGCAGGAAGAGGGCTCCTGGATTTCGACTGCCTACCTGGTGGCCGAGATCATCGTGATCCCCCTGACCGCGCTGCTGACGCGCACTTTCGGCATGCGCGGCTACATGATGGGCACCACGGCCCTGTTCCTGCTGTTCTCGACCCTGTGCGGCGCGGCATGGAACCTGCAAAGCATGATCATGTTCCGCATGATGCAGGGCTTTACCGGCGGCGCGCTGATTCCGATGGCAATGACGCTGGTGATGGCCAAGCTGCCGCCTTCCAAGCGTGCAGTCGGCATGGCCATCTTCGGCCTGACCGCAACGCTGGCGCCTTCCATGGGCCCGACCCTGGGCGGCTACCTGAGCGAGCTGTATGGCTGGCCATCGATCTTCTATATCAACTGGGTGCCCGGCCTGCTGCTGATCGCCGGCGTGGCCTATGGCCTCGATCATGAAGAGCGCAAGCTCAGCGAGTTGTTCAACGCGGACTGGCTCGGCATCGCCTTCATGGCGCTGGGCCTGGGCTGCCTGACCATCTTCCTGGAAGAGGGAAACAGCAAGGACTGGTTCGAGTCCGGCTTCATCATCACGTTTGCCGGCCTGGCGATCGTAGGCTTGCTGGGGTGGGTGCTGACCAGTGCCATGCGCCCGCATCCATTCGTCAACCTGGGCCTGTTCGCGCAGCGCAATTTCCTGGTGGCGTCGGCGCTGGCTGCCGTGATGGGCATGGGCCTGTATGGCTCGTCGTTCCTGCTGCCGCTGTACCTGGGCCAGATCGCCGGCTACTCGCCGATGCAGATCGGTGAAGTGATCATGTGGGCCGGCTTGCCGCAGCTCTTCATCATGCCGTTCGCGGCCAAGCTGTCGATGAAGATCGATAACCGCATCCTGTGCTCGATTGGCCTGGGCTTGTTTGGCGTGTCCTGCATCATGAACGCCTATATGGACGCAAGCACGGGCTACGACCAGTTGCTCGTATCGCAGGTCGTACGCGCGCTGGGGCAGCCCTTCGTCATGCTGACGCTGTCGAACTTTGCGATGAACGGCATTGCACCGAAAGACACTGCATCGGCATCGAGCCTGTTCAACATGATCCGCAACCTGGGCGGTTCGATCGGCATCGCTTTGCTGGCAACCCAGCTGACGCAGCGCGAGCACTTCCACTCGGCCCGTTTGGGTGAAGCAGTGAACGGCTTCTCGGCCGCGACCCAGCTGCGGCTGGACCAATTGACGCAGAACTTTATCGGCAAAGGCTTCGACCCGGTCACCGCATCGGACAAGGCGCTGAAGGCGGTCGATGGCATCGTGCGGCGTGAATCCTTCGTGATGGCTTACAACGACGGTTTCCTGATCGTGGGCGCAATCCTGTTGTCCTGCATCCTGATCCTGTGGCTGTCCGACAAGGTGAAGTCCCCTTCGGGCGGCGGCGCCGGTGCGCACTGAATGAGAGAAAGAATTATGAACATCAAAATGATTGCAATGGCAGTGGGCGCAGCGGCGGTATTGGCCGGTTGCGGCACCGTAGGCAGCGACTTCAAAGCGCCAGCCGGGATGAAGGAACAGTCCTTCCGCCACGCGCAGCAAGGCGCAGCGGGCGAAGCCCAATTGCCGGCGCAGTGGTGGACCGTGTTCAGCGACGACACGCTGAACCGGCTTGAGCACCAGGCCCTGCGCGACAGCCCGACCGTGAAGGCGGCGGCGCAGCGCCTGTTCCAGGCCGAAGCGCAACTGGGGCTGGTGAAAGCCAGCCAGTTGCCATCCGTGACGCTGAGCACCGGCGTGTCCAACTCGCGCACCTCGGCCAACACCTCGCAAGGCATCGCGCTGGGCCACCGCTCGATCCACGGCAACAACTACTCGGTCGCCGCAGGCTTCTCGTACGAGCTGGACCTGTTCGGCCGCGTGCGTCGCGCCGTGGAATCGGCCGACGCGCAAGCGCTGGCGGCCAGCCATGACCGCGACGGCGTGCTGTTGCTGCTGTCGTCGCAGATCGCCACCACCTACTGGCAGCTGCGCGGCCTGGATGCCGAAATGGCGATCCTGCGCGGCGCCCTGGCGACCCGCAAGGAAACCGAGGAACTGGTGAACGCCCGCTTCAACGCCGGCCTGTCAAATGAGCTGGATACTTCGCGTGCCCGCATCGAACGCGCCAACGCCGAAGCCGACCTGGAAGAGGTGCAACGCCAGCGCAACACGCTGGAGCACGCCCTGGCCGTGCTGGTGGGCGCATCGCCATCGTCGATGCAACTGGAAGCGGCAACGGCGACCGAATTGCCGGCGCCACCGGTGATTCCAGCCGGCCTGCCAGCCAACCTGCTGGCAAATCGTCCCGACCTGGCAGCCAGCGTCGCAACCCTGCGCGCGACCAATGCCAACGTCGGCGTCGCGGAAGGCGCGTTCTACCCATCGGTCAGCCTGACCGGCAACTTCGGCTACGCGTCGGAAAGCCTGAGCGACATCAGCAAAGGCGGTTCGCGCGCGTTCAGCTTCGGCCCGCTGGCGCTGTCGCTGCCGCTCTTCGACGGCGGCAGGAACCAGTCCAACCTGACGGTCGCCAAGGCCCGCTACGAAGAAGCGGTTGCCAACCACGAAGGCAAGCTGCTGACCGCACTGCGCGAAGTGGAAGATGCCCTGTCCGACGTACAGCAGCGCACGCAGCAGGGCAAGGTCCAGGCGACTTCGCGCGAAGCCGCCACCCGCGCCTACGACGTCGCCCGCGCCCGTTACGAGCGCGGCATCAGCACCTACCTCGACGTCACCGACGCCCAGCGCAGCGCCCTGGCCGCCGACCGCGCCGCCGTGCAAATCAACACCCAGCGCCTGCTGGCAACCGTCAGCTTCGCCCGCGCCCTCGGCGGCGGCTGGCAAGCCCCCTAAGCCGTCCGCTGCCGAGTCCGTGTCACACCGTGGGGTCACACCCCAAGTGTGACACGGGCTCAACCGTCCTTCCTGTTGAATTCCCTGCGACGCCTCGCGTCCGAAAAATGGTCGCGCTCATCGTGACGGCGGCTGATACATATCAAATGGCTGGGCTCGTGTCACACTTGGGGTGTGACCCCAGGGTGTGACACGGGCTGGGCCGTAGTTTATGTAGGGCCTAGGTGCGAGAGCATGAAGTCGATGAAGCTGGTCAGCTTGGGTGTCGGCTGGCGGTCGCGCGGGTAGAGCAGGTGCATGGGGCGCGGCGTGGGCAGGTAGTCGTCCAGCACGCGTACCAGGCGGCCGGCCGCGATGTCTTGCGCCAGCGCCGTTTCGGCTTGCATGATCAGGCCGAAGCCTTTCAGCGCGGCCTGTTTCAGCGCGTAGCTGTTGTTGGCGCGCAGGCGGCTCAGGGGAATGTGGCGGGCGTCCTTGTCTCCCTTCAGGCGCCAGCGCGCTTGCGGCACCCAGCCGCTGAATTCCAGGCATTCGTGCTGCGCGAGGTCGGCGGGCAGTTGCGGGATGCCGTGCCGTTCCAGGTATTCGGGCGAGCCGCAGATCACCACGCCATATGGCCGCAACGGCCGCGCCACCAGCGATGAATCTTCGAGCGTGCCGATGCGCACGGCGACGTCGAATCCTTCTTCCACCATGTCGATCATGCGGTCGTTCAGGCTCAGGTCGACGCTGACTTCTGGGTACATCTCGAGGTAGTCGGGCATCATGGGGCTGAGCCACTCCATCCCGAACGAGACGGCCGCGGTGACCTTCAATACGCCGCGCGGCGCCAAGCGCATGGTTTCGGCCAGGCTTTCTGCGGCGCCGATCTGGGCCAGGATGGCGCGGCATTGCTCGGCATACTGGCGGCCGATTTCGGTCAGCGATTGGCGCCGGGTTGTGCGCGTCAGCAGGGCGGCGCCGAGACGCTGCTCGAGCTCGCGCACATGCTTGCCCACCATTACGGCGGAAATGCCGAAACGCTCGGCTGCTGCTGTGAAGCTGCCGGTGTCGACGGCCGCCACAAACACTTCCATGCTGCGTAACTTGTCCATTGCTAACTATGAGTTCGTAATTATCTAAATGATAGCTCATTTATTCCTGTGGTGACGGAGCGCATACTGGCTCCACTTCAAAACCCAACAGGAGATTCAACATGAAAAAGATCATCGTTATCGGCGCTTCGGGCACCATCGGCAAAGGGATCGTGGAACAACTGGGATTGCGCCATGAAGTGATCACCGTGGGCCGCAACAGTGGCCAGTTCCAGGTCAAGATCGAGGACCCGGCTTCGGTGCAGGCGCTGTTCGAGAAAGTCGGCAAGATAGATGGTGTAGTGGTCGCCGCCGGCGACGCACATTTCGGCGCGCTGCAGGAAATGACTGCAGAGCAGTTCCAGATTGGCTTGAACTCCAAGCTGATGGGCCAGGTGAATGTGGCGCTGGCTGCGCAAAAGTACCTGAATGATGGTGGTTCGATCACCTTGACCAGCGGCAGCCTGTCCCACAATCCGATCCGCTACGGCGTCAATGCCACCACCGTGAACGCCGCGGTGGATGGCTTCGTCCGTGGCGCTGCCGTTGAGATGCCGCGCGGCCTGCGCATCAACTCGGTCAGCCCGACCCTGGTCGACGAATCGGTCGAAACTTATGGCCCATACTTCTACGGCATGGAAACCGTGCCGGTGAAGCGCGCGGCCCTGGCCTACAGCCGCAGCGTCGAGGGCGCGGAAACCGGCAAGACCTACCGCGTGTGGTAATGCGTACAGTCCTGGTTATTGGCGGCACCGGCACCATCGGCAGCGCCGTGGTGCAGGAGCTGGGCAAGCGGCACCGTGTGATCACCGCAGGCCGCAGCAGCGGCGATCATCGCGTGGCAATTGAGGATATCGCTTCGGTACGTGCGCTGTTCGCGCAAGCGGGCAGGGTAGACCATGTGGTGGTGGCAGCAGGAGCACTCCACGTCGGCCCGCTGGAAGCGATGACGCACGAGCAGTTCCGCGTTGGCCTCGATTCGAAGTTGATGGGGCAGGTGAATGTCGCACTCGTCGCGCAGCACACGCTGAACGACGGCGGTTCGATTACCTTGACCAGTGGTGTCGATGCGCACAACCCGCTGCGCGGCTGCGCCAACACGGTCACCGTCAACAACGGCATCGAGGGCTTTGCCCGCGGCGCCTCTGTGGAGCTGCAACGCGGCCTGCGCATCAACGTGGTCAATCCTTCGCTGCTGGAGGAGTCGGCGGAAAAGTTCGAGTCCCTGTTCCATGGCTTCGAGCCCGTTCCAGCCAGCCGCGTGGCGCGTGCCTACAGCCGTTGCGTGGATGGTGCAGAATCCGGAAAAACCTACCGCGCCTGGTAGGCGCGGGAATACAATGTGGCCTTCCTTTTAACTGTAGAGAAAAGGCCACATGAAAAACCTCCTGACCCCGCTGGTGCTGGCGATTGCCAGCGCCTCCGCTGCTGCTGCTCCTGCCGCTGGCCCTGCTGATTTGGCCGAGCTGCAGGCGATGACCAAGCGCTACGCGCCGGTGCAGCTGAAGGCCGACACGTCCCAGCTTTCGGCCGGCGACCGCCAGGCCATCAAGAAGCTGATCGAAGCGGCAAAGATCGTCGATACCCTGCAATTGCGCCAGCGCTGGTCGGGCAACGAGGCTTTGTACGCCGCGCTGCAAAAGGATAAGTCTCCACTGGGCAAGGCGCGCACCGAGTACTTCTGGCTGAACAAAGGCCCGTGGTCCATCCTGGACGACCATAAATCCTTCCTGCCTGCGGAGGTAGCTGGCATCAAGGTGCCGGACCATAAGCCTGCCGCTGCCAACTTCTATCCGGAAGGCGCCAGCAAGGAAGAACTCGAAGTCTGGATGAACGGCCTGCCTGCCGCGCAAAAGCAGGAAGCGCAATGGTTCTTCACCACGATCCGCAAGGGCGATGACGGCAAGTTCAAGATCGTCAAGTACTCGGATGAATACAAGCCGGAACTGGAGAAGCTGTCCAAGCTGCTGAAGGAGGCTGCTGCCGCCACAAGCAACGCATCGCTGAAGAAATTCCTCGACCTGCGCGCCGACGCCTTCCTCTCCAACGACTACCTGCCATCCGATTTTGCCTGGATGGACCTGGACTCGCCAGTCGACGTCACCATCGGCCCATACGAAACCTATAACGACGAACTGTTTGGCTACAAGGCTGCCTTCGAAGCCTATGTGAACATCCGCGACGAGAAGGAAACGCGCAAGCTGGACTTCTTCGCCAAGCACATGCAGGAGCTGGAAGACAACCTGCCGGTCGATCCGAAATACCGCAATCCGAAAGTTGGCGCGGTAGCGCCGATGGTGGTGGTCAACCAGGTCTACGGCGCGGGCGACGGCAATATGGGCGTGCAGACCGCGGCCTACAACCTGCCGAACGATGAGCGCATCATCAGCCAGCGCGGCTCCAAACGCGTGATGCTGAAGAACGTTCAGGAAGAGAAATTCAAGGCCACGCTGACCCCGATCGCCAAGCTGGTGCTGCGCCCTGCGGACCAGAAGGACCTGGACTTCAACTCCTTCTTCACCCACATCCTGGCGCACGAAATCACGCACGGCCTGGGCCCGCACATCACCAAGGTCGGCGCCACCGAATCCACCCCGCGCCAGGACCTGAAGGAAGCGTATTCCACCATCGAGGAAGCGAAAGCCGACATCACCGGCCTGTTCGCGCTGATGTACATGATGGAGAAGGGCCAGTTGAATGACACCCTGGGCCAGGGCGAAGCGGCAGAGCGCAAGCTGCACACGACCTTCCTGGCTTCGGCCTTCCGTACGCTGCACTTCGGCCTGACCGACTCGCACGCACGCGGCATGGCGATCCAGGTCAACTACCTGCTCGATAAAGGCGGCTTCGTGTCGCATGGCGATGGCACGTTCTCGGTGGACTTCAAGAAGATCAAACAAGCGGTGACCGATCTTGACCGCGAGTTCCTTACCATCGAAGCGACCGGCGATTACGCACGCGCCAAGGACATGATGGCGAAGTACGTCGTGATCCGCCCTGACGTGCAAAAGGCTTTGGACAAGATGAAGAAAGTGCCGAACGATATCCGTCCATCTTTCCCGACTGCCAACTCCTTGCTGGCAAAATAAACTTGTCGACTAGCTCAGCCAATATTTTGTAACAGCACAGAAACTCCGGTAACAGCTTGCCGTAAGGCATGTATAGTTGAAGCCAGTTACCGGAGTTTTGTCATGAAGCTGAGCCTGCCCATCCTGCTGTCCTTCTTTGCTGCTTCTGCTGGCGCTGCTCAGCTGACCGAAACTGAAACGCGCTGGCTGCAAGCCGGCTCTCCCGTGCTGGCTTACGCCAAGCAGGAACTCAAGCTCCCTATTGATATCGTGGTCCAACCGCAAGCCGGACCGAACGACGTGCCGCTGGCGATGGGTTTTGCCGATGGCCGTTGCAAGCTGGTGTTCTCGATGCGCGGCAATCCGCAGGCCGAAGAAGTGTTGTCCGGTGTCCCTGCTGAACAACAGAAAGTCCTGATCGAAGCGATGACCGCGCACGAAGTCGGGCATTGCTGGCGCCAGGCGCAGGGGAGCTGGCATGCATTGCCGGCAGGCTTTGTCGAAGGCCCGCATGAGCAGCTCGACAATCCGGAATTGCAAGCCCTGTCGAAAGCGATGCGCGATACGCGCCGCGAAGAAGCGTTTTCCGACCTGGTGGCGCTGGCCTGGACGCAGCGTGCCAATGCCGCCCAATACAATCAGGTACACGCCTGGCTGATGCAAGTGCGCCAGCCTGTTGAGCACGGCTCTCACAACACGCGTGCCTGGCTGCAACTTGCCGCTGACGCCGCAGTGTTCTCCAGCGAACATAACCCCTTCGAACAAGCACGCGTACTGTGGGGCAAAGGCTTACTTAAAGACGAGTAATAGCGGAATGTGTTCGGTCGCGCACAGAAATTAGTCCCCGGGAGGCGTGTAATCGCCATGCAAACCATCCTAAAGGGGACTAACCATGAAGAAAATTCTGTGTATGTCGCTGGCTGCGCTGTTCAGTACTTCGTTCGCTGTGGCGCAGGCTGCCGATAACGACGCCTACAAAGCTGCAAAGGACAAGGCCGAATCCGACTACAAAGTTGCTAAGGACAATTGCAAGAGCCTGAAAGGCAATGCCGAAGACATCTGCAAGGACGAAGCCAAAGTAGCCGAAGCCCGTGCGATCCTGGATGCGACCAAACAGCACCAGAACACGCCCAAGGACGTTGAAAAAGCCCAGCGCAAACTGGCCGACGCCGAGTATGACCTGGCCAAGGAACGTTGCGATGACATGAGCGGTTCGGCGAAATCGGCCTGCAAGTCGGACGCCAAATCTGCCCATAAAACCGCACTGGCCAACGCAGGCACGACTAGCACCACCGCTGCCGTTGCCCAGGACACCCGCGAAGCAGGCACCAACCTGGCCAACACCACCCGCGAGGCAACTTCCGACACGCGCTCCGCGATGTCCGACACCATGATCACCACCAAGGTGAAGGCTGAATATGCAGCCGACCCATTGGTGAAAGCCATGGACGTTCACGTGGAAACCCAGAAGGGTGTCGTCATGCTGAGCGGCTTCGTGCCATCGAAAGCAGAAGCTGACAAAGCGATCGAACTGGCCCGCAAGATCGAGGGCGTGCAGGAAGTGAAATCTTCCCTGCAAATCAAGAAATAAGCAGGCGCTTTGCGCCGATGAAGAGCCGGCCCCGCGCCGGCTTTTCTTTTTCTTGCATTTATGATGACCGTCATCTAAGATGCTGTACATGATAGCCCAAACCCTCTCCCAGCGGTTGCAACGCCGCGGCATCCACTACGCGTGGGTCATCGTTGCCTTGACCTTCCTGACCGGACTGACGTCGTCGGCCGCACTCGGTTTGCCGGGAGCGCTGCTGCAGCCGTTAAGCAAAGAGTTCGGCTGGGGAGTTGACCAGATATCATCGGCGCTGGCAGTGCGCTTTGCCTTGTTCGGCCTGATGGGGCCTTTCTCGGCGATCCTGATGGAGCGCTTTGGCTTGCGCAAAGTGGTGGTGACGGCGCTTGGCCTGGTCACTGTGGGCTCGCTGCTGGCGCTGGGCATGACGCAGTTCTGGCAACTGGTGCTGCTGTGGGGCGTGATGCTGGGCGTGGGATCGGGCATGACGGCGCTGGTCCTGAGCGCGGTGGTTTCAAACCGCTGGTTTGAAACCCGCCGCGGGCTGGTAGTCGGTTTGCTGACGGCCAGTTCCGCAACGGGGCAGTTGATCTTCCTGCCGGTCGGGGCCTGGCTGGTGGAGCGCTTCGGCTGGCGCATGGCAGTCGTGCCGGTGCTGGCGGCGTGCGGCCTTGTGGCCGTGGCCGTGTTCCTGTTGATGCGTAACCGCCCGGCGGACGTGGGCCTGGCGCCATTCGGCGCAACCCAGCCCGCAACGGCGGCTGCGCCGATGACGATCGGGTTTGCCACGCCGTTCCGCATCTTCCGCGAGGCGTCGGGCAGTGTGGTGTTCTGGCTGCTGGCCGGCAGCTTCTTCATCTGCGGCCTGAGCACGAATGGCCTGATCCAGACCCACTTCATTTCGCTGTGCGGCGATGCCGGCCTGGGACCTGTGCCTGCGGCTTCGGTGCTGGCAATGATGGGCGCCTTCGACCTGGTCGGCACCATCCTGTCCGGCTGGCTGTCTGACCGTTACGACAACCGCAAGCTGCTGTTCTGGTACTACAGCCTGCGCGGCCTGTCGTTGCTGTGGCTTCCGTACGCGGACTTCACGCTGTATGGCTTGTCGGTATTTGCCATGTTCTATGGCCTGGACTGGATTGCCACTGTGCCGCCGACGGTGCGCCTGGTTGCTACGACTTTCGGCAAGGAGAAAGCCGGCATGGTGTTCGGCTGGATTTTCGCGGCCCACCAGCTGGGTGCTGCGGTTGCAGCGTTCGGGGCAGGGCAGGTGCGTACCCTGCTGCTTACCTATAACCCTGCGCTGTTCACGGCGGGAGCGGCCTGCCTGGTGGCTGGCCTGATGGTGCTGGCGATCCGGCTGCGGCCGGCCGCAGCAGCGGCGCCGGCCGGAGCCCGCGCCGCGTGAACGATCCCGGTCAGGCCTGGGCGAGGATCGCCAGACTGACGCCCATGCCGGCGAACCACACCACCGTGCGCAGCGTGGCCAGGTTGCTGATGTAGATGATGCTGTAGGTGACGCGAATCAGCACGAAGGACATCGCAAGGACATCGATGCGGTCCTGGTTGGCGTGGGCCTGCTGCGCGAGGATGACGGCGGCAATGAACAGCGGCAGTGCTTCAAAGCCGTTCAGGTGGGCGGCGTGGGCGCGCTTCATCCAGCCTGCCTGGCGTTGGGCCCAGTCGCGGGGATCGGCGTTGTCATAGCGGTCCTTGCCCGTGACCGAGGCGACCTTGGAAGTCATCGCGACCACCATCGGCAGCAGGCAGGCCGCGGCGATACACCAGTTTGCAACCGTCATCTTTTACTTCTCCTTCTTTATTTGAGGTACCTGGCGAGCCAGCCATGCACCTCGTTGTAGAAGTAGCGGCTGTTCTCACCTTTCAGGATCCAGTGGTTTTCGTCCGGGAATACTACCAGCTTGCTAGGAGTATTCAAACGCTGCTGTGCTGCGAAGTTCATCAGCGCGTTGTTGACCGGTACACGGTAATCCAGTTCGCCCACGGTAATCAGGATCGGCGTCTTGAAGCCGGTGCCTTTCTCGTGGTTGGCACCCTGCATGATCGGGCTTTGCTCGCGCCAGACCGGCAGGTTGCTCCACACCGGACCGCCGCCGTTGACTTCACGGCCGTAGATGCTGTCGCTGGTACCCCATTGCATCACCAGGTCCATCTCGCCGGCATGCGACACGATGGCTTTGTAGCGGGTGGTGGTGGCCTGCAGCCAGTTGGCCAGGTGGCCGCCATAGCTTGCGCCGCCGGCGGCGAGCTTGGTGCCGTCGATGAACGGGTACTTCCTGATCGCTTCGTCGACTGCCCAGTTGATTTCGTCGCCCGGGCCTTTCAGCGGGTCGTGCTGGATCGAGCGGGCAAATTCTTCGCCGTAGCCGGTGGAACCCTTGTAGTCGGTCAGCAGCACCACATACCCTGGCTTGGCCAGCAGGTGGTAGTTCCAGCGCAGCACGAACTGGTCGCGCCACATGTTCGCGGCGCCGCCGTGGATGACGGCGAACAGCGGGTATTTCCTGTTCGGGTCGAAGCCGGCCGGCTTCACGATCATGTTGTGGATCTGGCGGCCGTCCGTGGTCTTGTACCAGAAGTGCTCGGGTGCTTGCCAATCGATGGCGGCAGCTTTCTCGACGTTGAAGGAGGTCAGGCGCTTTGGCATGCCGTTGAAGGAGTAGATCTCCGGCGGGTTGACGGCTGATTCCCATACGCCGACCAGCGCCTTGCCGCCTGCATTCAGCGAGTTGATGGAGCCGTTAGGCAGCGAGGGTTCTTCGCGCTTGTCGCCGCCGGCGTAGTTCATCGAATAGACCTTTTCCAGGCCGGCGTGCTCGAAAGAGTAGTAAATGCGCTTGCCGTCGCTTGGCAGGGCGATGCGCGAGATCGAGCGGTCCAGGTCCTGGGTCAGGATCTTCGGTTGAGCGCTGGTGAATGGCCAGGCGAAGCTCGCCAGGCGGGTCAGGTCGTACACCTTGTTCGGGACTTCTTCTTCGGTCAGCGCGAACAGCGTCTTGCCATCCGGGGAGAAGCGCAGGTCGTGGTAGCTGCGGCCGTCCCTGGTCAACTGGACCGGTTCGCCGCCGGCGACAGGGACGCTGTAGATCTGGGTGAAGGTCGAGGCGCGTGCCGCTTCATCGCGGTTGGTGGAAACGGCGAAGGCCACGCCCTTGCCATCTGGCGTCCACACCGCGTTGAGGGACTGGCCATCGTCGCCCTGGCTGCCGCCAAAGCCCGGCAAGTCGGCCAGCTTGCTGCCGGCCAGGATGTCGCGCGGCTTGGCGTCCGGCTGCGCGTCCATCACGAACAGGCGCACCTTCTTGTCGTCCAGCCATTTGTCGAAGAAGCGTGGCGGGAAGGATTCGTAGGCGCGGGCGCTGTACTTGCGGTCCTTGCGTTCTTTGGCAACCTTCTTCACTGCTTCTTCATCGGCGGTGCCGGGGAAGATTTCACTGACGAACAGGATCTGCTTGCCGTCCGGGCTCCACTTCGGCATGCGCGCGCCCAGCGTCAGGGTGGTCATGCGCTGCGCTTCGCCGCCGTTGGCGACGTCGAGGCGATAGACCTGCGGCGCTTCGTCGCCTTCGCGCTTGGCGACAAACAGCAGGAAGCGGCTGTCCGGCGACCACGCGTGCGCGGACTCGCCGCCCTTGCTGAAGGTCAGGCGGCGCGGGGCGCTATCGTCCACCAGGGACTTGATCCAGATGTCGGACCATTGCTCCTTGCTGTCGTAGGCAGGATCGGTGACCGAGAACACGGCCCATTTGCCGTCCGGGCTGGGCTGCGGGGCGCCGACGCGCTTCATCAGCCACACGTCTTCGTGGGTGATCGCATGTTTGGCAGGTTCGACCGCGGCCGCCTGGGCCAGGCCGGCGCAGGCGCCGAGAATCAGCAGGGAAGTGAACTTGGGGAAGAGTTTAGTTGCAATCATTGCACGGGCTTGGTTGATTCGGTGGAGCGGGGATAGTGAGGAATTGGCTGGTCCATGTCAATCTGCTGTTACTTAGCTGATACAAAGGGCGCGCGTGGTAGACTCGCCGCCCATGAATTCCGTTCTCGCGCTGAAGCTTTTCCTCGTTCCTTCATTGATTTATGCCGTCACGCTGGCTGGGCGGCGCTGGGGGCCTGCCGTTGCCGGCTGGCTTTCCGCTTTCCCGATTGTCGCGGGGCCGATCCTGCTGGCGATTTCGCTGGAGCAGGGCGCGGGATTTGCCGCCACTGCGGCGGAAGGCACATTGATGGCGGTGTTCGCCATGATTGCCTTCAGCCTGGTGTATGCATGGTCGTCCGGCTGGATGGGCGTTGCGGGGGCAATGCCGGCCGCACTGGGGGCGTGGGCGCTGGCGGTGGCTGGCTTGCAGTCGGTTCGGCTGCCATTGCCGTTCGCCGCGCTGGCCGTAGTCGCGGCATTGCTGGCCGCGCCGCGCCTATTCCCGGCGCGCTCCAGCGATCCGGCCGCGACAGGCCCTGCGCAGATGGCACGCCGCGGTGGCGACCTGCCGTGGCGCATGCTGGCCGGCGCGGTGCTGGTGATGTCGGTCAGCGCGGCGGCGGCGGGGCTGGGGCCGCGACTGAGCGGCTTCTTCGCCATGTTCCCTGTAATGGGCACGGTGCTGGTTGGCTTCACACACGTGCAGGCTGGCCGCGACAGCGCAGTGCAACTGCTGCGCGGCACGATGCTTGGCTACTTTGCCTTCGCGGCATTCTGCGTAGCGATTTCGCTGCTGCTGCGAGCGCAGGCCGTGGCGGTATCTTTCTTCTGCGCTTTCGTTTTCGCGCTGACTATCCAGCTCTTGGTGAAAGCCGCATCGTCAAGGCCCCAGGCGACATGACGAAGCCATGGTATTCCTCGCTGTCGCCTTCGACGGATACCAGGTCGAAGCGCCCCAGCAGGCAGGCCATGGCCACTTTGATTTCGAGCAGCGACAGGTAGCGCCCCGGACACAGGCGCGGCCCAGAGCCGAAGGGCATCGCCAACTGGCGCGCATTGCTGCCATCCAGCCAGCGCTGCGGATCGAAGGCGGCGGCATTGCGCACTTTCTCTTCCGCCACGCTGTCGTGTCGCAGCACGCACCACACCACGCTATCCTTCGGCACCTGAACATCGCCGACCACGCAGTCGCGATTGGCCTGCAGGGGTATGAAAGGCGCCGGCGGCTTGAGGCGCATGGCTTCGTGCGCGCAGGCGTCGATGTATTCCAGCTGGTCCATCTGCTCGATGGTGAAGCCTTCAGGATCGGGCGCCACGCGCCGCACTTCCTCCTGCGCACGCTGCAGCGCAGCCGGATGGCGTGACAGCAGCCAGATCAGCCAGGCCAGGGCACTCGATGTCGTGTCCTCTCCTGCCAGCAGCATGGTGCTGACATTGCCGATCACTGCAGCGTTGTCGATGCCGCTGCCTTCCTGGTCGGCTGCCGCCAGCATCGCTTCCAGCATATTCTGCGGGCGTTCGGCGCGCGCAGGATCGTCCTGCATGCGCTGGCGCGCCTTGGCGATAAAACCATTGGTAGCCTCGCGCATGGCCAGCACCGCCGCCTCCAGCTTGCGGTCGTAAGGCAGCTTCACATAGCGCCAGTAAGGAACCGGCAGCAGCGAACGGCGCGCCGTGCCTTCCATGATCAGCTCAAGCTGCTGCTGCACCACGTCGTCGCCATGCTCGATGGTGTTGACCTCTTCGCCGAAAGCCAGGCCGGCGATCACGTCCACTGTGTAGCGCTTCAGGTCTGCATTGAGGGCGACAGGGCGTCCTTCCTGTGCCGCTTGCGCCCAGCGCGCCTGCAAGCGCCCCCCGACACGCGCCAGCAAAGGAAAGTAGGCCTTGATCGCATGCGGTGCAAACGCCTGCATCACCATCTTGCGCTGGTTGCGCCAGGCTGCGCCTTCCGCCAGGAAGACGCCGCGCTCACCGCCCATCTCATCCGATACCTGGGCCGTGACGTCGGGTCGTCGGAAGCCTTCCGGCCGGTCGCGCAGCACGCCGTGGGCCAGCGCTGCATCGGCAACGACCAGAGCTTGCGCGCGGCCGATGCTCATGCGGAACAACGTGCCATATTGCTGCGCCAGGGCTTCGATATCTGCGTGGACTTTGCGCGGGCGGAGCTGCAAGGCGTTGCCGAGGAAGGGCAGGCCCTTGGGACCGGGCAGGTCGGAAAGGTGGCGCAGCGCGCCGGTAGCTTGGGCGGTCGTGGTATCCATGAGGGCCAGTATGCGCCGGCTGTGCGAAGCGGTCTTGAACGTTTGCGACATCGCGCTACAATGCTGCTTATGTTGCCAATCAGTAAATTCATCGTCCCGCGCCGATCGCTCGCCTCGTGCCTGCGGGCGATTGTCGTGCGCAGCACCGTCGGCTGTGAGTTGCCCGAAGAGCAGCGCCTGAACCGCTATCCCGCGACCGGGTTCCCGGTGCTGTTCCTGCAATTGGCGGGCGAATCCGTGATGGTCGAGCCGCCGATGCCGGACATGAAGTGCCCGCAAGGAGGCGTCTTGCTGTCCGGTGCGTGGACCGGGCCAACGGTATCCGCCAATCCCGGCCCCACCCATTTCATGACCGTGCTGTTCTTTCCTGAAGCGCTGCATCGCCTGACGGGAATCGATATGAGCACCATCGTCGACCAGTTCAAGCCGCTGGACGCCCTGCTCGGCACCGAATGGCAGCAACTGGCGGCGGACATGCTCGCCGCGCCCGACGATGAAACGCGCGTGGCCTTGCTGGAGGACTTCCTGGAGCCACGCTGGCGCGCCATGCGCGGCAACAGCGGCCTTGATGGCGCGATGGGCGACTGGGTGCGCCGCCTGGAGGGACAGGCCGCCGCAGCGGGCATCGGACGCAGCGTACGCATGGCCGAGCGCCGCATCCGCGAGTGGGCAGGACAGCCGCTGCGCCGCCTGCGCCGGTCTTACCGCGCCGAGCAGACCTTCATCGCCGCGCGCGATGCAGCATTGAAAGGCAAGGTTTCCCTCGGCGACATGGCGCAGCTTGGCGGCTATTCCGACCAGGCGCACATGAGCCGCGAAGCGCGCGAAATCAGCGGCCTCAGTCCGTCCGAAATTTTGCGCCGCGGCCTGGAAGACGAAACCTACTGGGTCTACCGCATCTGGAACTAGCTGCGCGGCGCCATTCGCTATAATCGTCTCGCCATGACAGATTTTGACGACGACGAACAGTTGGTGACTGAGCTGGGCCTTGCAGCCCGCGGCATCGAACTGGCAAAGCAGGAAGGCCGCGTATTCCTGCGCTTCACAGGCACTGTGGAGCTGGACGGCCTGCAGATTCCCTATGACCTGGTGCCGCAGCAAGGCGTGCTGGCCAAGCCATCCAAATGGCGCAAGCTGGAGCGCGAGGGGCGTGCAGCGCTGTTGCTGGAACGCGGCAGCGAAGCCGCGCAGCATGCCTTGCATGCCGACGTCACTGCCTTCGCCGCCGAGCTGCGCGAAGAATGCGACGATTACGGCATGCGGCCGAGGGATTTCCTGCATGCGCTGGAAGACATGCAGACTTCGGAGCCGGCCGGCATTGTCTTCGACCGCATCCGCCAGCGCCTGGAACACGCTGTGGAGCGCCACCGCGAAGAGCGCCACGCCGAGCGTACGCGGCAGAGCATCAACCTGGCCGAATATCCTGATACCTTCGAAGTCGCGCGCCGCCTGCCGCGCAAATTCATCGCGCTGCTGGGGCCGACCAATTCCGGCAAGACGCACAAGGCGATGGAGGCCCTGGCCAAGGCGCGCAGCGGCGTCTACCTCGCGCCACTGCGCCTGCTGGCGCTGGAAAACTACGAACGCCTGCAGGCTTCCGACCCCGACCTGAAGGTCAGCCTGGTGACCGGCGAAGAACGCCGCATCGAAGAAGGCGCAACCCACGTTGCCAGCACCGTGGAAATGCTGGACACGCGCACCCAGGTCGAGGTGGCCGTGATCGACGAGATCCAGATGCTGTCCGACCGCGACCGCGGCGCCGCCTGGACTGCCGCCGTCTGCGGTGCTCCGGCACGCACGGTCTACCTGGTGGGTGCGGCGGAAGCACGGCGCGCGGTTGAAGCGCTGGCAGAGCGACTGGAATGCCCGATCGAGGTCCATATCCTCAAGCGCAAGGCGCCGCTGTCGATGGAGCCTTCCGCCGTGCGCAAGCTTAAAGGCCTGCGCAAGGGAGATGCCGTGATTGCTTTCTCGCGCCGCGAAGTGCTGATGTGGCGCGACATGGTGACCGAGGCCGGACTGTCCGTCGCTACCGTGTACGGCAACTTGTCGCCGGAAGTGCGGCGTGCACAGGCCCAGCGCTTCCGCGACGGCCATGCCGACGTGGTGGTGGGCACGGACGCCATTGCGATGGGCCTGAACCTGCCGATCCAGCGCGTGGTGATGACCACCACCGTGAAATACAACGGCTACGAGGAAGAGGAAATTCCCGCGGCCCTGGCGCGCCAGATCGCCGGCCGGGCAGGGCGCTACGGCGTGCACGAGGAAGGCCACGTGGCCGGCTACGACGACGAGACGCATGGCGTGATGCGATCGCTGCTGAAGGAGAAGCTGCCGCCTTTGAAGGCAACCGGCTTCGCCGTGGCGCCGACGCTGGAGCACCTGCACCGCATTGCTTCAGTCACCGGCGAAGATTCGCTGGCACGGCTGCTCAAGCGCTTCGTCCACAATATCGACGTGCCGGATGGCTTCTTCTTCCCCCGCATCACCGAGGAGCAGTTCGAGCGTGCCGAATGGCTGGATACCCTGCCGCTGTCGGTGGCCGACAAGTTCACCCTGTCGCTGGTGCCGATCTCCTCCAACGTGGTGACGTTGCAGAAAGCCTGGGAGCACTGGTGCGTGTCCCTGTCGCGCCAGCGCGTGACCCACTTGCATCCGGAGCAGAACCCGCTGCAGTGGATGAATCTGCAGGAAGCGGAAGATGCCTGCCGCCTGTACTCCGCCTATGCCTGGCTCGGTTACCGCTTGCCGGAATTCTTCCCTGACGTGGCGCAGGCGCTGGACCTCTCGCGCTCGGCCTCCGAGCGCGTGGACGGCATCCTGCAGGACCAGAACGCGGCCAACCGCCGCCGCCAGCCGAAGCGCTTCCGTTAGGGATGGCAAATTTGCAAGCCGGCTGCTACCATCTGGCAGTTGAATAACTACCGGCGCATCTATGCAGGATCGTACGACGCAGCGTGACTACTGGCTTTGCCAACTGGCGGGTTGGGGGGGCATGGCGGCCATTGGCCTGCTGTCTTCGTCGCAAAGCAATACCGAGGAGGCTTTGCAGTTTGCGCTTGCCAAGACCTTCTGCATGGCGACCGGCTTCGGCCTGTCGCACCTGTGGCGCTGGCAGCTGAAACGGCACAACTGGCTGGCCGGCTCCACGCTGCCATTTGGCGTGCTGCTGGCCGGCCTGTCCTTGCTGGCGGCCGCACAGACAGGCTTCCTGCTGCTGGCAGACCTGCTGTTTCGTGGCGGCGCCCTGGTACGCGATCCGACTGTCGGCGTGGCCGACTATTCCATGCTGGTGGTGTTGTGGTTCCTTGCCTTCGGCGCCTGGACCCTGTGCTATGCCGTGGCGCTGACGCGCCGGCGCGCACGCAATGCGGAACTGGCGCGGCTGGAGCTGGAAGTCAGTGCCAAGGATGCCGAACTGCGTGCGCTTCAGTTCCAGGTCAACCCGCATTTCTTTTTCAATAGCCTGAACAGCATACGGTCGCTGGTCCACGAGGATGCGCAAGCGGCTTCGCATGCGCTGGGCCAGTTGGCCGGCATGATGCGCCAGCGCTTGCAGGCCGGCCAGGCCGACACCATCACGCTGGCGGAAGAACTGGCCGCCGTCAGCGCCTACCTCGGCATCGAAAAGCTGCGCTTCGACGAGCGCCTGGTGGTGGCGATGGACGTCGATCCGGCACTGGTGGACACGCGCTTGCCGCCAATGGTAGTGCAGACACTGGTGGAGAACGCCGTCAAGCATGGCGTTGAGCGCATGGTGGCGCCGTGCCAGGTGCGGATCAGCGCCCGGCTCGGCGACGATGGGCTGGTCAGGGTCGAGGTGCGCAACCAGGGGCGCCTGGCTGCGAACAGCAATTCAACCCGCCTCGGCCTGGCCAATGCGGTGCGGCGGCTGGCGCTGCAATGCGGCCCGCAAGCCGGATGCAGGCTGGAGGAAGAAGAAGGCTGGGTGCGCGCCACAGTCACTCTGCCACAGGGAGCAGCATGAGAGTAGCGATCATCGACGACGAACGCCTGGCGCGCAATGAATTGCGGCGCCTTCTGGACGCACATCCGGAGGTGGACGTGGTGGCGGAGGCAGCCTGTGTGGCTGACGGCCTGCACGCCATTCGACACATGGCGCCTGACCTGGTGTTTCTGGATATCCAGATGCCTGATGGCAGCGGCTTCGATTTGCTGGCAGCGCTGGAGCAGGCCCCGGCCGTCATCTTCACGACCGCGCACGACCAGTTCGCACTGAAAGCGTTTGACGCCAATGCGCTTGATTACCTGCTCAAGCCGATCGAGGCGCCGCGATTGGCGCAGGCGCTGCAAAAACGCAGCCGCGACGCCGAGCCCAAGCCGCCCAAGCCGAATGACGGCAAGGTTTTCATGCAGGACGGCGAACGTTGCTGGTTTGTGGATCTCGAGCAAATCGTGCTGTTCGAGTCGGAAGGCAATTACACGCGGGTCTATTTCGACAACAACCGGCCCTTGCTGCTGCGCTCCCTGAGCCAGCTCGAAGAACGGCTCGACCCGCAGCATTTCATGCGGATCAACCGTCGCCACATCGTCAACCTGCGCTTTGTGCGCGAAGTCGGCCCGTCGCCGGCCGGGGGGCTGGTGCTGCTGCTGGAGGGCGGCTTGAACGTCGACATGTCGCGCCGCCGCGCAGTCGAGTTCAAGCAGCTCAAGCGCCTGTAGCCCCTCAATCCGTGCCCTCGACCTTCTTGCGGTTATCGCCGGGTACACGGTCGATCAGCAGCTGGCGCGGGTCGAGCGCCACTTCACTTGGCCGCTCCGCCACCGTCAGCACCAGGCGCGATTCGCCAGCCGGCAGCACATGCTGCGTCGTTTGCAACTGCCGCTGTCCCGCGAACACGGCCACTTCGATCGCTTCGTCGTAGGCGCGGGCGCTTTCCTTGCCGTTGCCATCGGCTTCAGTCTTCGACAGGCTCAGGGCCACTTCCACGTTCCAGCGCCCGTCGGCGCGCCTGCTGGTTTTCGCCTCCAGAATGCGGTTGTCATAGAAGACGATGCGTTCAAACAGGTCCGTCACCAGCGACTGGCTGGCTGCCGGCGTTTCGGCGCGGATGAACCCGAGCAGCTCGGTGCTGGTGGTGTAGGGGGTGCTGCGGTAGCGCGTCGCTTCCAGGAAGCGCTTGATGGCGCGGTTCAGTGCCTCCTCGCCGATGGTTTCCCGCAAGCGGTAGAAGACCAGGCTGGCTTTGCGGTATTGCAGGTAAATCTGGCTTTCGTTGCGTACCAGCGGCTGTTCCTCGGCGCCTTCTGCGGCGCGGCCGCGCAAGTATTCATCCAGGTCGAAGCGCAGGATACTGCGCACCTTTTCGGCGCCGTAGCGCTTTTCCATTGCCATCAGGGCCGAATACTCCGCCAGTGATTCCGTCACCAGGCCCCCGCCCTGCATGTTCGCAGCAATGGCCTGGTCGCCCCACCACTGGTGCGCCAGTTCGTGTGCCGTCACGTAGTACACGTGGTCGGCTGCCGCGGGATCGCGCAAGTCGTTGATGAAGCCGAGTGACTCGGAGAATGGCGTCAGCGTCGGGAAGGCACGCGCATAGCTCTGGTACAGCGGCGTTTCCGCAATGCGCACCTGGCCGTAAGGGTAGGGGCCGAAGCTGGCGGTGTAGTACTCCAGCGCGCCTTTGGCGCCGTCGATCATGCGCTGTACGTTGTAGGCGTGCTTGCTGTCGTAATAGACCTCGATAGGAACGCCTTTCCACTCGCTGCGCTCGATTTGCCAGCGCGCCGACAGATAGCCAAAGAACGGCAGGACTGGGCGGTTCATCTTGTATTGGAAATAGCGCCGGCCATCTTTCTGCCAGCTTTTCACCAGTTCTCCCGGCGCCAGCGCAACCTGGTCTGCGCTGGTGGAGACGGTGGTTTCGAAGTCGACCATGTCGGCATCGATGCCGAACAGCTTCCAGTAGTTTTTCGATTGCGCCTGGCGTTCTTCCAGTGCCGGCATCCGATGCGCCGGCCCCAGGCCGCGCGCCTTGCGGGCCTTGTTGTCATCAAGCTCGATCGACTGGTTGTAGCCGAATTTGGGGAAGAAGTCCTCGAATGCAAACGAAGTGCCGTTCTCGTTGACTGCGATCGGTTTGCCGTCGGCTGTGAAGCCGTTGCGCGCCACGTCGACGGTGAAATCGAGTTCAATGCGCTCGCCCGGCGCCAGCGGCTGGTCCAGTTGCCAGTCCATCACGCCGTATTGCTTGTCGTCGCGCAGCATGCGGCCTGCAGGCAAGCGATGGAACCGCGTCGTCCCGCGCAGGTCGGTCTGGATACGCAGCACGGCCAGCGCCGACGGCTGCTTGTTCTGCAAGACGTAGTGGCCGCGGATGCGCAGCGCCTGCGTGGCAGGGAAGATGTCGACATCGGCGCGGATGCCGGTCAGGCTTGGCATCGGCAAATCCATATCCTGGCGATAGGCCTTTTCGTAGCCGGCGCGGAAATCGAGCCATGCCTGGCTGGATCGGTACTCGTTGAGTACATTGGTGTTGTAGTAGATCCAGCCGCCACTGCCGGCGGCTGCCGTGAGGCACAGCGCGCAAGCCAGTCCCGCCTTTCCGCGCAGGGCAGCGGCGCCGCGTGCGGCGAATCCGCCTGCTGCGCACAGCGCGGCTGCCGCCAGCAAGGCCCAGTACAGCACAAACCAGCTCCAACCTGCCAGGTAATGGCCGTAGCCATTGATGTCGGAATAGTGCAGCACTGGCAAGGTTGCAAAGCTGGCCAGCGGGTGTTCGATGCCCATGCCGCGCAGCAGCGGACCGGATGCCAGCAAGGCGATGCCGAGCACGTAGCCGACGAACTTGTTCAGCGCCATCAGTTGCAGGGCCAGCAAAGCCATCGCCAGCAACAGGTAATACGCGGCGGCGACCACGGTGCCGTGGGCGTAAAGCGGCAGTTCGAGCTGCACGCCGCCGACCACGAGCTGGATGGCGATGGCGGCCAGCACGCCGGTGAAGAGGAAGGCGGTTACCACGGCTGCCAAAGCGCCGCCTTTGGCCAGCAACGGCGCCCAGGCGGGCACCGGCAGTGCGCCGGTCAGGCCATCGATACGCGCTTGCCGGTCGCGATGCACCAGTTCACCGGCAAAGAACAGCAGCACGATGACCAGCATGTCGTTCATGCCGCCGGCCAGTTCTTCCAGCATCAGGCGGGTCAGCGGGTAAGGCACGCTGTCGAAGCGCATGCCGCCAATCGTATAGTTGGCGAAGAAGTTGGCAAGTGCCAGCAGCAGCATCACGAGGAAAGGCAGGCTGCGCAAGATGGCACGCGCATCGGCGCGCAGCAGGCTGGCTGCCTGCTGCCAGCCGGTCGACAGGCCAAAGTGCGGCACGTTGCGCGGCAGGGGCTGGGCAGCGATCCGGGCCTCGGTGCCGCATGGTGCAGCCGGTGCATGGCCGGCTGCGCGCGGCTTGCGCCAACCGCTCCCTGTGCCGGTATGCAGCGGCTTGAATAGCCAGACGGTGAGGCCGAACATGGCCAGCGCCAGGACACTCCACAGCACGCGGTTGACCAACAGCGCCCCTTCCAGTGCAGGCAGGTGTGCGTTAGTGTCGGCAGCTGTGAAATAGCGCGTCGCCTGAAACAGCACACGCACACCGAACGGGTCGAGCAGCACGGCCAATGCGGCGCTGTCGGCGCGGCCGCCAAGGAAGCCGGCAATGCCCCACAGGGAGAGAAAGCCCAGCACGCCTACGTACACCATCATCATCGAACGCGTGGCCGCTGCCAGCAGCATGAGCAGGGCCGATACGAACAGCAGGTTAGGCACAGCGTAGACCAGGAAGCCCCAGGCATAGGTGTACAGCGAGAACGGGCCGAGGCGGGATGGATCTATTCCTGGCATGCGCGAGCCGAGCACCATGGCAAGCGTGATCAGCGCGAACACCAGCAGGCACGCTGAAAAGCCTGCCAGGAAGCGCCCCAGCAGGTAATCGATCTTGCGCATTGGCGTGGCGAACAGCAGGTCGGCCATGCCGGCCTCAGTATCGCGCAACAGCGCGCCCGCAACGAAGAAGGTGACCAGGAACAGCGCCATGATGCTCAACACGCCCATCTGGTTGACCACCACCACCGGCGCGTTCAGGTGCGCATTGCCTATGCTGCCGCCGATGCGCGCCGTGTCGCTGCTGGCGGAAATGAATGCGAGCAGCATCAGGTGCAGGGTGCTGAGCCAGAGCAGCGGCTGGCGCAAGTGGTAGCGCAGGTCGAAGGAGAAGAAGGTTTTCCACATGGTGCGTTCCTCAGGCAGCTTCGCGCAGTTGCAGGAAGTAGACGTCCTCCAGGCCTGGTTCGACCTGGGTAAAGCCGGCGTCCGGCTGGTGGTCGGCGTAGATGTTGATTTGCGGCTTGCCGCCCACCAGGCGCGAGGACAGGACGGTAAAGCGCTGCTGCAGCTCCGGCAGCCGGGCATCGCTGACTGCGCCGCGCCAGATGCGCCCGCGCAGCATTGCGATGGCGGCCTTCGGCTCGCCTTCCACCAGCACGCGGCCTTTGCCGATGACAGCCATGCGCGTGCACAGGTCGGTCACGTCTTCCACGATATGGGTGGACAGGATCACGATCACCTGTTCGCTGACGCGAGCCAGCAGGTTCAGGAAGCGATTGCGTTCGTCCGGGTCCAGGCCGGCGGTGGGCTCGTCGGCAATCACCAGGCGTGGCGCGCCAAGCAGGGCTTGCGCGATGCCGAAGCGCTGGCGCATGCCGCCCGAATAGCTGGCCACGGCCCGCTTGCGTGCTTCCCACAGGTTGGTTTGCTGGAGCAGGGCTTCCACGGCCTCCTTGCGCTCGCCGCGCTGAGTCAGTCCCTTGAGGATCGCGAAGTGGTCCAGTAGCTCCAGCGCGCTGACCTTTGGATAGACGCCGAAATCCTGCGGCAGGTAGCCCAGCTTGCGGCGCAGCGCTTGCGGATCGCGCAGCACGTCGATGCCGTCCAGGTGAATGGTGCCGCTGTCTGGTTCCTGCAGCGTGGCGATGGTGCGCATCAGGGTGGACTTGCCGGCGCCGTTCGGACCAAGCAGGCCAAACAGGCCGGTCGGAATATCGAGGCTGATGTCGTTGTTGGCATAAACGCCGTTGGCGTAAATCTTGTTCAGGTGACGTAGCGTGAGCATGGCAGTTTCCGGAAAGTGGGAGACAGCATGCAGGCTAAAGACCGGGGCGCGACAATGCCAGCGCGCCGATACGAACGCGCGTCAGGCGTGACGAGCGGTAAAAATCAGGGATGAACGGCGCACCGCCTCCAGGCGCTCCTGCAGGTAATTGCTAAGACGCGGATGCTGGCTGAATGCCACGTTGAAGCGGACGTGCTGGTCCGGGACGTCATTGGCCGAGAATGCGGCGCCGCGCATCAGCAGGATCTTGTTGCGGTAGGCGTCTTGCACCAGCAGGTCAACGTCCAGGCCATCCGGCATGGTGCCCCACAGGAAAATGCCTGCATCGCCGGGCTGCTCGAATTGCACTCCTGCTGCGCTTAACTGGCGTGTACTGGCGCTGCGTGCCGCCATGATCTTGCGTTGCAGCCGCTCCAGGTGTTTGCGCAGGTTGCCTGCCCGGAGCACTTCGAGCAGCACATATTCGTTCAGTGCCGGCGTCGTCATGACCGAATGGATCTTGGTCCGCATAAGCACCTTGAGCAGGGCAGGCGCGGCGGCCAGGTAGCCCATGCGCAGGGCAGGGCTGAGCGCCTTGCAGAAGCTGGAATAGTAAATAACGCCTTCGAGCCCGGACAGCGACGCCAGCCGGGTGCTTTGCGCCTGCTGGAAGTGGCCGTGCACGTCGTCCTCGGCGATCAGGAAGCCGTGCTGCTGCGCCAGAATCAGGATCTTGTGCAGGTTGGCTGCGCTGCTGCTCCAGCCGGTGGGGTTGTGCAGGGCCGTTTGCACAAACAGCATGCGGGGTCGATGCTCGCGGCAGGCTGCCTCCAGCGCGTCCAGGTCGAGGCCCTCGGGGCGCCGCTTGATTGGCACCAGGCGTATCCCCTCCTGGCGCAACCTGCCGAACATCAGGAAGAATCCGGGGTCTTCCACCAGCACCGTGTCGCCCGGTTGCAGGAAGCTGCGGCAAATCAGGTCGATGGCATGGGTGCCGCCAAAGGTCGTCAGGATCTGGCCTGCGTCTACGGGGACACCGATGCCGTGCAGGAGCAGCGCGATATGTTCGCGCAATTCCGGCAATCCCTGGGGCGGGCAGCGCGAAGCCATGCCGGCGGTACTGTTTGCGATGGCCCTTTGCACGGCGGCAGCCGGTACCGCGTCTTGCAGCCAGGTCGGAGGCAATGCGCCGCTGCTGGCCAGCAGGACGCCGGCACGCTGGTCGTTTGCCTGCTGGACAAGCCAGACGGGTTCCTGTTCTTCCCCCGCTTCCAGTGCGGCTTCGTCAGGCGCCGACCGTCCCTCGTCGCTTCTTGCGCGCACATAGAATCCCGACGTGCCATGCGAATCGATGATGCCTGCTGCGACCAGCCGGTCATACGCCAGCACGACGGTATTCGTGCTGACGGCCAGTTGCGTGGCCAGCTGGCGTATCGACATCAGTTTGGCGCCACCAGGCAGTGCGCGGCTCTCGACCAGGTGGCGCAACTGGTCTTCAATCTGCCTGGACAGAGCAACGGGAGAGGTGCGGTCGATGGAGAACATCGCTGGAGTCTAGCGCAAAAAAGTCAGGGCCAGCACGAACAGGGTGCCGCCCATGCAGAAATTGAACGCACGCTGCATGCGCGGTTCTTTGAGCAAGCGGCGAATCGATATGCCGAACAGGGCCCAGATGGCATTGCAGGGGGCTCCCACCAGCGCACCGATCAGGGAGGCTTGCAGTGCGTTGGCAAGCGTATCCTGTCCCGCGGGCATAAAGACCGATGCCACGGTGATGGCTTTCAGCCAGCTTTTGGGATTCAGCGCCTGGAAGATGGTGGCCTGGGCAAACGACACCGCCTTCGGGGTCTGGGTACCATCCACCGATGCTCCGCTGAGCTTCCACGCGAGGTAGATGAGGTACAAGGCGCCCGCGATGCGCAGCACCTGCTGCGCCAATGGATAGGCCGCGAAGACGCTTCCCAGTCCTGCGCACATCAGCATGGTTTGTATGAACAAGCCGACCTGGATGCCTAGAATGACAGGCAAGGCGCCGCGGCCGCCGAAATTTGCGCCGGTGATGGCGAGCATGAAGTTATTCGGCCCGGGGGTCGCCGACATGACGAGGCAATAGGTGGCCAGCGGCAGGAGTTCAGTCATGGTGTGCAATTCACAGTGGAGGAAAGGCACAGTCTAGGAAGGCGGCCCAGGCCGGACAAGGCACAAGGCCGGCGTGATGGGTTCATGCTGTATCAGTCGGCCGGCAGCTACAGTTCGCGGAGCGCGAAAACAAAAAAGCCTCGTCCGAAGACGAGGCTTTCCTGTTCATTCTGGTAGGCCGTGCGGGGCTCGAACCTGCGACCAACGGATTAAAAGTCCGCTGCTCTACCAACTGAGCTAACGACCCGAAAGAGGCCGTATTATATACGAGGATTTTGGCGTTTGCAAAGCCCCTTTTTTAGCCGTTACCCCATGGCGGTAACTTTGAGTACTTCCTCCGCCGTGGTTGCGCCTTCGCGTACCTTGAAGGCGCCGGCAATGCGCAGCGGGATCATGCCTTCGGCTACCGCTTGCTTGCGCAGCGCTGTGATGTCGGATTCTTCTTCCAGCATTGAGTTGAACGATTCGCTGGTGGTCAGCAGCTCGTAGATACCGGTTCGGCCGCGGAAGCCGGTCTGGCGGCACTCAGGGCAGCCCACCGGGCGGTATACCTTCTCCGGCTTGGCGATGTCCCAGCCACCGACCAGGCCTTGCCAGATATCGTCCGGCAGTTCGCCGCCTTCTACCTTGCAGTCCACGCACAGCGTGCGCACCAGGCGCTGCGCCATGATGCCGATCAGGGTTGCTTCCAGCATGTAGTAAGGCACGCCAAGTTCCAGCAAGCGCATCACGGCCGACGGCGCGTCGTTGGTGTGCAGGGTGGACAGCACCAGGTGGCCGGTCAGCGCAGCCTGGATCGCCATCTCCGCGGTTTCGAGGTCGCGGATCTCGCCGACCATGATGATGTCCGGGTCCTGTCGCATCAGGGCGCGCACGCCGTCGGCGAAGGTGAGGTCGATGCCGGGCTGCACCTGCATCTGGTTGAACGACGATTCCACCATCTCGATCGGGTCTTCCACCGTGCAGACATTGACTTCCGGCGTCGCCAGCGTTTTCAGCGTGGTGTACAGGGTCGTGGTCTTGCCCGAGCCGGTAGGGCCGGTGACGAGGATGATGCCGTGCGGGCGGTTGGTCAGCGAATCCCAGCGCTTGGCGTCATCCGGAGGGAAGCCCAGTTCCGGCAGGGTCTTGACCACCACTTCCGGATCGAAGATACGCATCACCAGCTTTTCGCCGAAGGCGGTTGGCAGGGTAGAGAGACGCAATTCGATTTCCTGGCCGCCGGCGGTGCGGGTCTTGATGCGGCCATCCTGCGGGCGGCGCTTTTCGATCACGTCCATGCGTCCCAGCAGCTTGATACGTGCGGTCATCGCGATCATCACCACTGCCGGCACCTGGTAGACCTGGTGCAGCACGCCGTCGATACGGAAGCGAATGGTGCCGAGGTCGCGCTTCGGTTCGAGGTGGATATCCGAGGCGCGCTGTTCGAAGGCGTACTGCCACAGCCAGTCGACGATGTTGATCACGTGCTGGTCGTTGGCATCGACCGTCTTGTTCATCTTGCCGAGTTCGACCAGCTGCTCGAAGTTATTGCGCAGCGCGACGTCCTGGCCGGTGCTCTTGTTGGCGTGCTTGATCGACTTGGCCAGCGAGAAGAACTGCGAGGTGTACTGCGAAATATCGAGCGGGTTCGAAATCACGCGCTTGATAACGCGGCGCGCCACCTTGGCGATTTCCGCTTCCCACTCCAGTGCGAAGGGATCGGCGGTGGCAACGGTCAGCGTATCGGGTGTGATTTCCACCGGCAGAATATTGAAGCGCGCCGCATAGCTGGCCGACATCACGTCCGCCACCTTGGTGAAGTCGATCTTCAGCGGATCGATGCGGTAAAAGGGCAGCTTGGCGCGCTGTGCCAGCCATTCGGTCAGAACATCCAGCGTCAGCAGCTTGCCGCTCTTGGCCGATACCAGCTTGCAGTGGGCCACGGCGCTCAGGGGATGCATGGCTCCGGGCGTGTTGCGCAAGATGCCTTGCGCCTGCGTGTACAGCCCTTTGACTTCGGCTTTCTCGACCATTCCATCAGCCAGCAGCCAGGTGAAGATAACTTGAAGATCGAGTGCTTTTGCCATGTGTGACCTTATGCGAGTGCGGCTTTCAGTCCTTTGAGCCAGGACTTTGCGGGCAGTTTTGTTTCGGCGACGATTTGCGCGGCGCGGTCGGCCAACGCTGCCACGTCGATGTTGCGGCGAGTCTTGAAAGCGATTGCCACCACGTTCCCATCATGCACTTCCGGCAGCGGCACGACTTGCGGGAAGGCGAACTTCATCGCTTTCAGGTTCTTGGCGTAGCTTGGATGGTCGCCGAACAGGTTGATGGTCATGATGCCATCGTCCTTCAGGCAGGCGGCGCAAGCCTGGTAGAACTCGGGCGTGTCGAGCACCGGGCCACGTGCGGTGGCGTCGTACAGGTCGACCTGCAGCGCGTCCAGCGTGTCGTGGTTGTCCGGGTTGGTGACGTAATCCATCGCATCCATCTCGACCACGTTGAGGCGGCCGTCATTGTCGGGCAGCTTGAACATGGAATAGCAGATGCTGATGACCGATGGGTTCAGCTCCACGGTGGTGACTTTTGCCTCAGGGAAGTGCTTGTAGCAGAATTTGGTCAGCGCGCCGGTACCGAGGCCCAGTTGGGCGACGTGGGTGGGCGCATCGTTCCACAGCATCCAGGCCATCATCTGCTGCGCGTACTCCAGCTCGGGCCAGTCCGGCTTGCGGATGCGCATGGCGCCTTGCACCCACTCGGTGCCGAAATGGAGGTAGCGCACGCCGTCCAGCTCCGAGAGCGTGACCGGTGCGAACTTTGGTTTTCGCGTCGCAGGACGCGAAGACTCTTCTTTTTCGATGGATTTACGTTTAATCAGCATGGCCGCATTATCCCGCGTTATCTTGCTTACAAGCAAGCGTACAAATGAAAACTGCCGGCCATTGCTGGCCGGCAGTCCGGGTAAGGAGAGGTGGCCCGGGACTTAATTATTCATCGGTTCGACGTTCACGCGCAGGCGAATACGCTGGCCCGGATCATAGCTCATGAAATTGGTGTAAGTTCGGCCGCGGTAATCGTATTCCACGTTATAGCCGGTGGTGCGGGTTTCATACGCATCGACCATGCGGCACTGCTTTACGGCCTGCTCCTGCACCCCGCCTGGCTGGGCGTTGGCGTTCTGGGTGCGGTCGCCGATCACAGCACCGGCAATCGCGCCTGCCGCGGTGGCAGCGGTCTTGCCGTGGCCGGAGCCGACCTGGCTGCCGACTGCCGCGCCCAGGATACCACCGAGAATGCCGCCGGCGACGCCGCGCTCCTGCGGCTGTTGCACCTGGACATATTCGGTACGGCATTCCTGGCGCGGACGGTTGATCTGCTCGGTCACCGGGGTGACGCGGGTCACACGGCCGTAATCCTCAAAATCAGTCGCTTGCGCCTGTGCCAAGGGCAGGGCGCCGAGGCTCAGTGCTGCGAAAAACAATTTAGTTTTGGCTTTCATTTTATTTACCTCGTTTCTGTCTTTTGGGCAGTTCGCTTTGGTTTAATCGGAATTGCACGCCTAAATATTAACGCCAAGGCTTGTATCCTTGGGGGAAGTAAGGCAACAAAATGTAACCCCATGCTTTTGGGTTAATATGGTAAGTTTTTAACAAAACTTGCGTTAGGACTCACTTTCGGGTTGATTC